>Ga0256871_1001602_pt1 | contig 11082 bp, 9 predicted proteins | sample RumenRJG_07RNA_FD_185439 | JGI IMG/M metagenome (GOLD analysis project Ga0256871, IMG submission 185439) | Metatranscriptome of bovine rumen microbial communities from Lethbridge, Alberta, Canada - Rumen RJG_07 (Metagenome Metatranscriptome) | ecosystem: Host-associated > Mammals > Digestive...
ATAGGTTTAAGGAGGGATAAGATATGAAATGTACTTACTGCGGCAACGAAATGTTGCCCTCAGACAAGTTCTGCAATAACTGCGGAGCTTCAAATCCAAACTACTCTGCCGGCGGCGATGCCAATAACGGATATGGCCAGCAGGGAGGTTACGGTCAGCCCGGTTACGGTCAGAATAATGCTTACGGCCAGCAGGGCGGCTACGGTCAGCCTGGCTATGGTCAGAATAACGGCTACGGCCAGAACTACGGTTACAGTCAGCCTTACGGCGCTCCTAATATCGACCCCGCTATGGCCTCTAAGGTCGCTGCTGGTGAACTCATCAGCCCTGCTCACGTCGGATTCGGTGATGCTATAAAGCTGTACTTCAAGAACTATGCAAACTTCAAAGGCCGTTCTACTGCCAGTGAATACTGGTATGTGGTACTGTTCAGCATTATCGTCAGCGTTGCTATATCTGTTGTTTCTACCGCTGCTGGCCTTACACTGGACAGCGGACAGAGTGTTCTCAGCATCGTCTGGTCACTTGCTACCTTCATTCCAAGCCTTGCAGTAGCTGTAAGACGTCTCCACGACATCGGAAAGAGCGGCTGGTGGTACCTCATTTACCTCACCTGCATCGGTGCTTTCGTGCTCCTTTATTGGTTCGCTCAGCCAAGTGTCGGCTCCAACCAGTGGGGTCCCGCTGCAAGTGAACTCTATGCAGGTCAGCCATACGGCGGCAAGAACAATAACAATTACTACAACAATAACCAGTACAGGTAACTGTCAGAGGCAGGCTCAGGTCCTGCCTCTTTTCATAACATGATCAGGGAGGTCTCTATGTCTGAGAAAAAAGCTCTGGTAGTCATTGATATGCAGAACGACTACCTCTGGGACAAGCGCAAGCCTAAGTTCTCTTACCACACCGCAAGCCTTGTATCCGCCGTGAACAGCGCTGCTGCGGACTATAAAGCCAAGGGATATGATGTCATTTACGTGGCTCAGATGTTCCCCAATATCATCACAAACAAATGGTTCATCGGTTTCTCAGTCAAGGGAACTGAAGGTGCTGAGCTCTACAGCGGTCTGGATGTGGTCTCTGACCTGTATTTCGAGAAACAGCTCCCAGACTCCTACTCCTCCAGAGCATTCCGGGAGCATATGGCAAAACAGGGGTATTCAGAAGTGGTGCTCTGCGGACTTGACGAGTGCGGATGTGTCGGCGCTACTGCCAAAGGTGCCGCTAAGACCGGTGTGAAGGTATTTATGCTGGAAAGCTGCATCGGCTGCCGGTTCCCGGAGGATAAGGTACGGAAAATGCGGCAGTCTCTATCATCCCTCGGTGTGAAGTATATTTAGAACTATAGCAGAAAACGGGTGCTTACGGCACCCGTTCCTTTTTCCTCAGATATGCTCTGTTACTCCTTTACATAGGCCTCCACTATCTCGGAGATATAGGCCTTGTGATAGGGGTCCTTGCTGTAGAACTGCTCAGGCAGTCCCTCCCCGGAGACAAAGCCGCTCTCGTCCATGTCGTAGGTGTAGACCTTGCGGCATACCAGTACCAGGTCTGCTTCCTCAAAGGCCACTCCGCTGCCGGTCACTGCCGGGGTGAGCCCGGTCTCCTTTACCTTGTCACAGTCTCTTCCGGAGTTCGTTCCGCAGAAGCTGAGTACGCTCCTGTACTCCTCACCGAAGAAGGATGCTGTGAAATACTCCCCCTTCTCAAGATAGTCATAGGTATAACGGTTGGTGCGGATATAGCAGGTGAGTACCTTCTTGTTCCAGAGCACTCCGAGCTGTCCCCATGAGGCTGTCATGGTGTTGAAGTTCTCCGGTGTTCCGGCGGTTATGAGCATCCACTCCTTGCCTATCTTGTCAAAGGGATTGAAGCTGAGCTCTTTAAGTTCGATCTTTCTGAATGACATATTTATTCCTCCTTATTATCAGCACTCACCCGACACTGAGTCTTATACCCTCCGCAGCGCCGCTTTATAGCGCAGACGCAGCTTGTCGGTTATGAGCGCTATGAATTCTGAATTTGTGGGTTTGCCTTTGCCGGTGTCTACGGTATAGCCGAAAAAGGAGTTGAGGGTGTCTACGTTGCCCCTGTCCCAGGCTATCTCAATGGCGTGGCGGATAGCTCTTTCTACCCTTGATGATGTTGTGTCGTAGGCTCCGGCTACGGTAGGGTAAAGCAGCTTAGTTACGCTGTCCAGCAGTGTCTTATCCTCTATGGAATACAGGATAGCCGTCCTTAAATAGTGGTATCCCTTTATGTGTGCCGGGACCCCGAGCTGATGTATCATGTCGGTGACTACTACCTCCATGTCGTCACTGAGACTGCTTGCCCTGTCCCCAAGGGCTGAGCTTATCGCCGCACACAGGTCATCTGCATCGTATGGCCTGAGCAGGAACTTCGATGCTCCGTTGTCCATGACCTGACGCTCGATGAACTCATTATCATACTCCGAGGTAACTATGAACACCGGGAACTTCACTCCCAGCTCCTTTACCCCTTTCATTATAGTAACTGCATCTCCGTTCTGTGCAGTTATGTCAAGGACCGCCACGTCCGGCGGGTCATTCTTTATGGATTCAAGGATGACTCTGCAATCCTTCCTGCGGGTATATGCGTACATTCCCCTTTCTCTGAGCTTGTTTGCGATACTTACTCCTGTTTCAGCAGAATCGTCACCGATAAGCACCTTTACTTTACCGTTCATTATTTTTTACCTCCCTTTGTTCTTGCGGTATCCGTCAGAATAATGTGTTTTCTGAGGGTGCTTAAATATGATACCACATATTACAACCGGGAGCAACAGTTTAATTTCGGGGTTTTGGAATTTTATACGGGAGTCTCAGTGAACTTATGTACCCGGTAAAATCGCCGTCATAAAGACTTTTCTCCTGCCGGGAAATCACTTTTTCCTGCCTTTTGAGAGTATACCCTCTGTTATATTGCGGACCCTTGTCCCAGGCGGGAACATCTTGTCTGCAAGTTTGTAAAGAGCATTCTTCTCATGCTTTCTTGTCGAATATGGTATGAGCTCCGGCTCCTTTACCTTGCTGCCCCACTTTTTCAGAGCATTGCCGGACAGATAGGGCCGGAAAAGCTCACGGTCAGAGGCGCTGCAGCATTCCTCCAGAAACTCCATCGGCAGTCCGCAGCCCTTTGAGCCGAACCTGTCAAGGAACTCCCCGAAGTGCTCCGAGAACATCATATCGAAGTCCTCCAGGCCGTCCAGAGCCTTTTCGTCACTTCTGAGAGCATCCGCTATAAGTGCCTGACGGGGTGTCAGCCGGAAGTCCTCTCCGCAGCGGCTAAGTCCGCCAAGGGCGATAAAGCCAAGCAGACGCATATCTCCGCAGACGTCGCTGAGAGGTGTCTTGTTCTGGGGAACGTCAAAGCCATATGCTCCGTAGAGTCCCAGCAGACATTGCAGTGTCAGATATTCGGGACTGTCAAAGTCATAGAGGAGTTTTTCACGGATATATCCGGCTATGCGGCCGGAACGCTCCATTAAGCCTGCCGCCGGTGCTACCATCAGCGCCTTTGAGCCGTTCATTATGGCAAGCTCTATGTCATAGGCCACGTCGTGGCCGCAGTGAAGCAGCTTTCCGGGTGCTGTGCCGGTCTTTTCCAGCACAGGTGCGTACCAGCTCCGGGCATCGCTGTTGTCAGTCTCAGACACTACCACAAGTCCGTCATAGGTGCTGTATCCGCAGCGCTGGAGTATCTCCGTGACTACGTCCCTGGGGTATATGCTCTCGGAGAATATTATGACCCTTTTCCGGCTGCTTTTGGCCTCACGGTAAAGCGCCTTTCCGCACTGACGGGGAAAACAGAAGTGCTCGATCAGCTCGCACTCCCTCTCCATGAGCCTTTCCCTGCCCTCTGGACTTACTCCGCTGAGCTTGGCGAAAATATCGTATATCTTGCTGAGAGTCACCCTCGTCCGGACTCCTGCCTTTTTGAGAGCCGCATCCTCCGCTGCTATACGCAGCTCGGTAAAGGTCTTTTTTCCGCTGACATCGAACATGGCAAAGTCGTCCTCCATGAACATGAACAGCCCGCAGGGGTCAAGGAAGGGCGTCATAACAAGAACGTCCTCCATGCGGAAGCTCACTGCCTTCCGCTCACTGCTGCGGACCTCCCCCAGCATTTTTTCCATGAGCTCGCTCTGGGCCGGGGACAGCGGCCTTTTAAGGGCCTTTTCGTTAAACATATTTTCCCCCTTTCCGGAGATATGGTCACTGTCCGGCAGAGTCAGTCTCCGTTTCTGTAGTCTCTGCCGCTGTGGTCTGAGGCTCTGTCACTGCTGCTGTGGTGGTCATGGGTATGTCCTTCCCCTCACAGAGCAGCCTGTACTCGTCAAGAGTCAGCGCTCCCTCGGAGTTATATGTGCGTATCAGCGTGTCCTCACTTGTGTACTTCCCTGACCAGTTCCCCTGGGCATCCTCAACGTATTCCCCGAACCAGAGCCCGAAGAAGGACCAGATAGCATTGTCACGGAAGGCACTGTCTATATCCGGCAGACTTCCGCATTCGCTTATGGCTATGAGCTTATCCTTGCCGGCAAACTTCTGCACCGCCGCAAAGCTCTCGTAGTACTTGTCACCGTAGTCATGCTGGCCTGACATATACAGGTCAACTGCGGCTATGTCATAGGTGTTTTTATCCACAAGGGTACTCTCGCTCTGACCGTTCCAAACCCATATCAGGTTGTCAAGCTCGAAGAACTCGGTCATGCGGGTGTATATCAGCTTCCAGAGCCACTTGTAGCTCTCAGCTCCGGAGGCTCCCCACCAGTACCAGTCGCCGTAGCCCTCCGGTACAGGCCTCCACAGCACCGGCACTCCCTTGTTTTTAAGCGAGGTGAGCTGTCCGGCCATATTATCTATGTCCAGTATGAGGTCATAGCACTGCTCGGAAATATTTCCCTCGCCGTAAAGACCTCTTATCTCCTCCTGGGTGAGGTTGGCTATGTCCTTGTCGGTCACCGCCTTGGATAGGTCAAAGTCCGACTCCTCCGCCTTTATGGAGCTCTTCTCCGAAGGGGAGCTCCAGTACCATGATGCTCCCACGATGCCTCCGTCCCTGTACCAGTCAGCACAGGCGTCGATGTCCTTGAAGCTCTCGTCATAGGAGCCCCTGGGGACTTTCAGGTTGCAGAACCTTATCACAGGATACTTTCCGGTGGTCCGGTATATCAGGTCAAGCTCGGAGTTGTCCTCGTCTGCGGCATACTGCCCCGTGATGATGTACTTGCCGTAGCTGTCAGTGAGGAAGCTGAGAAGGTCTCTGGCCGCCTCTACGGAATTCTTGTTCACCGGCTCGCCGTCAGCCTCGTAGCTCAGCTCGCTGAGAGCCTTGCTGTCACTGAGTTTCAGATAGTCAAGACAGATGTCTGAATCAGTGGTACACAGGGTGATATTGGAGCCGCCCTTGGTCAGGAACACTCCGTATACCGTTATCTGAGTGAACCTTCCGTCTCCGCTGGTGGTGAACTCCGTGAGCTGATTGCCGTTGAGCAGGAGCCTGCACCTTGTCTCCTTGTCCGATGCTATGTTGAACGAAAGGTCATAGTGCTGGTTGCTGGGGACGTTAACACTGAATGCAAGGGCTGATGCTCCCTGTGACGAAAACCCTGTAACATAGCCCTCTCCGCTGAAATTCTCCTTGTCAGAGGCTACTTTCAGCCCCTCCGGGAGCTTCACAGCCTCAGCCTCGTACAAGTCGCCGGTGGACTGCTTCTTTATCTCAGGTATCTCCACGGGATAGTCTGGGTAGCTCATTACCTCTGTGGGCTCCTCTGTGGTCTCCGTGACCTCTGTGGGGTCCTCCTCCACTATCGGCACCGGTGCGTCCGCTGTCTTTTCTGACTTCTTAGACTTGCTGCATCCGCTGACTGCTGTGATACCCAGCACTGCCGCTGCGGCAAGGGTCATTATCTTTTTGCTGTCCATTTTTTCTCCTTCAATTTATGCCTTTACTGTATAACGGCAGCCTGCCTTGGTGTTGAATATGACTACTCCGTCCTCGATGCGGGAGCCTACTGTCTCGCCGTCACATACTATGCTCACTACACAGTTTGCACGGAGCCTGCACTCGCCGTCTGCATCAGGTGTGACCACTGCTGTGCGGAGCCTGCCCTCTGCCCATTCAATATCCACCTCAAAGCCGCCCTTGGCACGAAGTCCACGTACTGAGCCGTTCTCACATTCGTGGGGAAGTGCAGGCAGAAGTATTATCTCTCCGCAGCAGCTCTGCAAAAGTGCCTCGGCTATGGCCGCTGTACCGCCGAAGTTGCCGTCTATCTGGAAGGGCGGGTGAGAGTCGAGCATATTGGGGTTGGTGGAATAGGCAAGGAGCTTTTTCAGGTTCTCATAGACCATTCTGCTGTCATAGAGCCTTGCCCACATATTCGTTATCCATGCACAGCTCCAGCCGGTGTGTCCGCCTCCGTGTATGAGCCTGCGGACCAGTGTTGCTCTGGCTGCATCTGCCAGCTTGGGGGTCTTGCTGGGTGTTATCAGGTCGGCAGGGTGCAGTGCAAAGAGCTGGGAGATGTGCCTGTGGCCTACCTCCACCTCGTCGTAGTCTACGGCCCATTCCTTTATCTGTCCGTACTTTCCTATCTCTGGCTGGGGCAGCTTCTTTATCAGCTCCCGGAGCTTTTCCGCAAGGGCTGCGTCCCGGCCAAGTATCTCCGCTGACTTTATAACGTCAGTGAAGAGTACGGTTATTATCTGCGAATCCATTGAAGGTCCTGTACACAGACATCCCTTGACTCCCTTGTCGGTGAGATAGGTGTTCTCAGGAGATACTGAGGGACAGGTCACAAGATGACCCTCGCCGTCGTCTATAAGGTAGCTGACAAAGAACTCTGCCGCTTCACGGAGGATGTGGTACTTCTCTGCAAGGAACTCCTTGTCAAGGGTGTATTCGTAGTGCTCGAAGATGTGCAGTGCCAGCCATGCTCCCCCTGTAGGCCAGATAGTCGCTGGCATCCACAGGTCCTGCGGTGCTGTGTCTCCCCATATATCCGTATTGTGATGACATACGAAGCCCTTGTCTATGCCGTACATCTCTTTGGCTGTGATGCGGCCGTTCTCGCAGACCCTTTCAAGCAGGTCGAACAGGGGAAGGTGACACTCCGAAAGATTGCAGCTCTCAGCAGGCCAGTAGTTCATCTCTGTGTTGATGTTCACTGTGTAGCGGCTGCCCCAGGCAGGCCACATATCCTCGTTCCATATGCCCTGGAGGTTCATGGGCTGTGTGCCCGCACGGCTTGCGGATATCATAAGGTAGCGTCCGAAGTTGAAGAACAGCTCTATGAGCTTGTTGTCGTGTATAAGTCTGATGCACTCCTTGTTGTCCAGCTCGTCGCCTTTCAGACGGGTAATGCGCTGGTCCGTGGTCATTGAGCTTATGTCCGCCTCGCTGTTGTCCTCCAGGCTCAGCTCAACTCTGTCAAAGAGTGCCTTGTAGTCGTTGATGTGACGGTAGAGCAGCTCCTCATAGTCACAGCCAAGAGCCATTTCAGCGTCTACCTCTGCGGACTCCTCATAGTGCTCGCTGTAGAAGCTGGTGCGGACTGCAAGTACTATGGTGACCTCGTCGGCCTTTTCCGCACGGAGCTTTCCTCCTACTGTCCTGAGTGTGCCGCCCTTTGCCTTTGCGCCTATGGCTGCGGCAAAGAAGATGCCATCACGGCTGCCTGTACCGCCTGTGTACATCAGCATATTCTCACCGCAGGGACGGTTGTCGTCGTAGTAGTCGTCACGGCCGTCCACAGAGCAGTCAAGGGTCACAGCGCCCGGCTTGTCGGCGGCGATATGTATCACCATTACCTCGTCGGGAGCAGACACAAAGGCCTCACGGGTATATGTCACCTCTTCTGCTGTGAAGCTCACCCGTGTCACAGCCTCGGATATGTCAAGGCTCCTGGTGTACTCCCTCGCCTTGCCGGTAAATGTCATATTTATTTTCAAATCACCCAGAGGCATATAGTGGCGGCAGTTTGGAGTTACTCCCTGCATCTTCTCAAATGCCACTTTTTCTGCGGCCGGGATGTCCCCCTCTTTAAGGAGCTCTCTCACCTGTGAAAGTCCCTCTATGGCATCGGGGTTGACCCTGTGACGGAGCCCTCCGGACCAGACTGAATCCTCATTTAGCTTGATAAGCTCCTCTGCCGCACCGCCGTATACCATACCTCCTATACGGCCGTTGCCTATCGGCAGAGCCCAGTTGAAGTTCTCAGCAGGGCTGTCGTATCTCAGAATCGTTTCTGTGCTCATATATCTTCTCCTTTCGGTCAGCTTTTCTCTCCATCCAAAACTTATATCTATATATTATATCACATTTTCGTAATTTTTGCAAATTCTGAGATGCGGTCTCTCATATTTCTGAGAATGTCATAAATACTTCCGCCCTTGAGTGCTGACTTTTGGACAATGCAACGGATTGCCGCATAAAGGAAAGCCGCACATCTCTGTGCGGCCCTGAAATTCTTATTTCTTTTTCTTGCCCTTTGCTGCGGACTTCTTTCCGCTGGTGCTGTTCTTCTCAGCAGGTGCTTCCTTCTTTTCGGATGTCTCTTCCTTCTTGGCAGGAGTCTCCTTCTTTGCAGGAGCCTCTTCCTTCTTCTCAGAGCTGTCCTTCTTGGCAGACTTTCTTGCCTTCATCCAGGACCATGTTGCAGGTGCAACGTACAGTGAGGAGTAGGTACCGGAGATAAGACCTGCCATAAGCGGTACTGAGAAGCTGAGGAGTGAGTGGTATCCTGTTACCAGTACAACTATTGTGATTATCAGCATGGTGCTGATAGTTGTTATAGAAGTACGGATAGAACGTGTAAGGGACTGTGTGCAGCTCACGTTGATGAGCTCGTTGAGAGATGCCTTGGGCATGAGCTTGCGGTTCTCTCTTATTCTGTCGTAGATAACGATAGTGTTGTTGATAGAGTAGCCAAGTATGGTAAGGAGCACTGCTACGGTGTTGGAGTTGAACTCGAATCCGAAGAGCACGTTTACGGTAACTGCTACCAGAAGGTCATGGCAGAGTGCGAATATTGAGCACAGACCTGCGGACCAGCCGCCTATCCTTCTGAATCGGATAGCGATGTAGATGATAACGATGACTGCGGCAAAGATTATTGCTACGAGACACTTGATGAGGAACTCACGTCCTGTTGACGGGTTAACGTCGTTGGAGTCGAAGAGCTCTATCTTGTTGTCTGCAAACTTCTCCTGGAGCTTTGCTGTAAGCTCGGACTGCTGGTCGCCGGTGAAGCCGTCGTCTGTTGTGAAGGATATGGTTATCTGCTTGTCGCCGGTGCTGATGCTCTCTCCGGTGCGGACGTTTACAGATGTGTTTACCATGTCCTTTACGATGCTTTCAATGTCGCCGGTCTTTACATCGCCCTCGTAGGTGTAGGTCATCATCGTTCCGCCCTTGAACTCGATAGCGAAGTTGACTCCTCTTACGATAAGTCCTACGATGAATGCAAGGACTACAGCAATTACGATGCCGAGGATAAGTCTCTTCTTGCCGGTTATGTTGTATACCTTCTCAGGCATGAGAGCGGCAATTTCCTTTTTGGTCTTTTTAGTACTCATTCGGCATCACCTCCGTACAGCTTTTTGTTCTTAAAGCAATTGAACTTGGAAAGTGATGTTACCATAAGTCTTGATGCGAACACGCCCATGATGAAGTTAAGGATAACACCTGCAAGGAGCGTGAATCCGAAGGAGTATACGAAGCCTTCAGCAGTTGCGCCGAATGCCAGGAATATCGTCTTGTTGAGTATATTTGAGAAGAAGCTGGAGGGTACGCCGAATGCTCCCATGAGGATAACTGCGATGAGAACGTTTGTTACGTTGCCGTCCAGGATAGCGGAGAAGGCTCTCTTGTATGCTACCTTGATTGCGCCGTCGAGAGTCTTTCCGGAACGGAGCTCTTCCTTGATACGCTCTCCGGTGATGATATTGGCATCAACGCCCATACCTACCGCAAGGATGATACCTGCGATACCGGGGATAGTCAGTGTGGAACCGCTCATGAATCCGAACCAGCCTGTTACGAATGCGATAGAACCTGTTATCTGTCCTGCAAGGGCGATAACTGCTACAAAGCCGGGGAGCCTGTACAGTACTACCATGTAGACTGCGATGAATGCAAAGGCGATAGCTGCTGCCAGGAGTATTGCATCCAGTGAGCCCTCACCCATTGTAGGTGATATGGTGTTTGTGCTCTTTGTCTCCATCTTGAAGGGGAGAGCACCGCCGTTTATCTGGTCAGCCAGCTTCTTGGCTGATTCATATGTGAAGTTTCCGGTGATGATAGCGTTGCCGTCTGTGATAACGGAGTTTACGGAAGGTGCGGAGATCTGTGTATCGTCCATCCAGATAGCTATCGGTACTCCTGAGCTGAGGGCCTCACTTGTTGCGTTTGCAAACTTTGTAACGCCTGTATCCTTGAGCTCAAGCTGTACAACGTACTCCGGCTCCTTTGTTGTCTCGTTCTGGTGAGTCATTACAGACGCTTCCTCAACGTCTGCGCCCTGGAGAACGATGTCTCCGGTATATGCACTCTTTCCTGTCTCATCTGTAGTCGTATCTGTACCCATGCGGAAGGTGAGCTCTGCCATTTCGCCCAGTTCCTTTACAGCTGATTCCGGGTCGAAGTCAGTCTCGCCTGCCTGCCAGGGGAAACGAACTATGATCCTGTCGCTTTTGGGGTCGCTGTAGATCTCGCTGTCTGTGATTCCAAGTGCTGAAAGTCTGGTCTTGAATACCTCTGTGGCCGCATTGAGCTGGCTCTCTGAGGCGTCAAAATCATCAGCGGGCTCAAAGGTCGCATCAACACCGCCCTTGATGTCGATACCAAGGCGGATGTCGTCAACACCCTTGATGATAGTCTTTGGTATATCTCCGTATCTGTAATCGATACCGAAGATAGCCGTGACTGAGAACAGTGCGATAACAGCAACGACAATGAAGAAAGTTGATTTGCCGATCTTTTTCACGGTCAATGCCTCCTAATTTTTCCGGACTTTTCATTACAGGATATATGTACAAAAGCCCTTGATTTCTG
>Ga0256871_1001603_pt1 | contig 11081 bp, 13 predicted proteins | sample RumenRJG_07RNA_FD_185439 | JGI IMG/M metagenome (GOLD analysis project Ga0256871, IMG submission 185439) | Metatranscriptome of bovine rumen microbial communities from Lethbridge, Alberta, Canada - Rumen RJG_07 (Metagenome Metatranscriptome) | ecosystem: Host-associated > Mammals > Digestive...
CTTTTTTATTACGCGGCAGATAATACATCTTCCTCGTAATCAAAGTTGCCATCGTCGAGTGGAAGGACTGAATCATCCTTATCTATAACTTTTGTTCCACTTAATACGTTATTGACAATCCACGGATCGTTCCACTTCCAGAAGTTAATCATTCTTAACTTCTCTTTTTGCGAGCAATGTACAACTCCGTTTTTTAAATTCTTTATAGCAGGACTAGTTGTATATGTATACACATAATACGGTTTTTTATGTACATATATTATTCTACAATTATAGAATGAATCTAACTTCTTCATTCTATACATAGCAGAAGATACTTTATCGCCTTTATTTCTAGGATCATACATTAAAAATATATGATTATCAAGAAACGGACGATCAGCATCATAAAAGTATGCATCAACTAATCCTGATTCTGGCCCTATGTCATCAAACGTTATTTTATCATCTAACAAACATACAGCCGCATTCTTTACATGGCTCATAGGCTCAATTTTTCGGCTCCATCACCATCATAATAAGACTTATAATAATCCCATTTACCAGTTTCTTGATGCCATTTAATCTCAGCTAACGCTTTTTGAATTGTTTTACATCGACTATTAACTTGGTTCTCATCAAATTGAAACACTCGAATCTCATTTGTGTTTGTATCAATAGCAATTATATACCATTGAAATTCCCACGTTTCATCGAGTTGTTTAAAATGATTATATATATACCATTTAAGAGCCATTGTATAATAACACAATTGTCTTAAATAGTCATATTGTTCCATTGATTGTTCAAAACCATACACATGCACTGTTGTTTTTAAATCCATCAATGTACATATACGATTCTTAAAATCAAAATGAACAGAATCAAGTAAGCTTTTGCAAGCTATTTCTTTATGGTCATATGCATAGGCATTCCAGTTTATATGGAATTCGTGATGTAGTTCATCTTCTTGACTAACGTATTCGTTCTTAAGCAGCTTACTAGCTAGCTTGTGTTTCTGAATATTCTCTGCTATCGTCATAAGTTGATTAGATTGCCATTGAGTTATCATAATCCTGTTATCAGTCTTCTTAAACTCAATATAATCCTTCAACGTAGAGGCTATTTTAAGGCCTTCTGACAGCATTTTATCGTCAGTCTTTCCAACTATACTATAACACTTCTTATAAGCCTCTATAACGGCTTTATTTGGCTCTATTTCTGTACTATTTATCAACTCTTGAACAAACTTCTCCTGTTTATCAGAAGATGGCTTTGGTTTATCCCAAACCACATAGTCTTTCGAGAATTGTTCTGGCTGTAAAAGATACTCATGAATCATAGTTCCACGAGCTAACTGAGGGCCTTTATCACCCTCAGCTTTTCCAGTCAGCATATCGTGCAGATATTTTGGTCCTTTTTTCAGAAACCACCCAATCTCACTATTAGAGATACGAGTCATATCTGAATAATAGGAATCTTGCTCGTTATTCATTGTTATCGTACATTTCGTGATCTAAACGCTTAGTTTCTTGAACAATCTTTAAAGCTTTATGATAGTCATCCTCATTAATAGCTTTCTCAAATTCTGCGTGTAGTTTACGTATTCTTTTACGAAATTCTTCGTTAGTCATTGTTAAGTTTGTTAGTTCCAATATCTTTAACAGCAACTTCCATATCATTAATAATCTTGTTAACATTTATATTATTATCAGAATTATCATGGTTAGATTGTATACTGTTATAATTTCCATCTATATTCATTATAGACATAATGTCTTCAAATAACATATCTGGAAATATATTAATCTCTTTACAAATAGAGATTATATTATCGTAACTTTTTGTTTTTACGCTATTAAAAATCTTATCAGCAAGACCAATCTTGTTTGATTCATTTTCAATAACATCATTAACAATTTCTTGAATAGAACTAAGAGAAAGACCATCATAATGGATATAATAACGTATACGACTACAACGATTCTTCAGATTGTCGTCAAGATTATTAATGCTATTACACGTCATTATAGTCAACTTCTTAGGGCCAGGCTGTACACCATCTAATAACTTAAGAAGTTTATCTGTTTTCCAAAAATAAGTGTTTTTCTCAAGTTCGTCAAATAACAAACAAATAGGTTGTTCAATTTTAGCAAAGAATTCAACTGCACGTTGAACAGGATACTCTTCATCAACTATAATGATTGGTAATCCTGATTTCTTTGCCAAAACTTTACTGAACAATGTCTTACCAGATCCCTTAAGACCTTCAAGCAAGACTCCAACGGATTTATTAGAACTATTAAACGATTTAAGTATTCGTTCTTCAAGTCCTGTTCCTCCGTAAATCTTTTTAGGCAACGTTAATTCTCCATCTCGTAAAAGAAACGACTTATCTTCGTACTTATCGTACTTGAGATAATAGCAACGTCCAGCTTCAAGTTCGTATTCCAAACCTTGCGACTGAGGTGTAATAATGTTGCCTACTTTAACGAATTCTTTCATGATTTATTGCATTTAATGTCTTTAATCATTTCGTCTACCTCTTTATGATTATGTACGATGTACGTTTTACGCTCTAATCCTTCTGATTTAAATTTGTACAGAAACATTTTCCAGCGTAACGGAAAATCTCGTTGCAATCTTCCTTTACATTCGCACACAAAATCTTCTCCAATAAAATCTGGAGTATATTTTATATTACGGTATTTCTTCCCAAGGTAGTCAAAAGATGGTTGGAGTTCAAAGTGCTCTGGCTCATACTTTATGGGTATATGAGCTTGTTTAAAAGCGTTATATGTATAACCCTCTAAAGGACTTTTAAACTCTATTCCATCAATTATAGGGTGCTTCAAATGAGTACCCCTAGGAAGCTCCTTCTTAATCTTTGCCGACATTTTGTATCAAAGTATCTTCATATCGTTTTAATGTTTTAGTTAACCACTTTTTCACAACCTCAAATCCGTTGTCTCTAACGGCATCTGATATATCTTTGGCTGCAAAATGTTTATGGACAAATAAAGCGTCTAAATGATGCTTTTTACTTAACTCACGAGCCATATGTACTCCTGTTTTGTCTCGATCATATAATATAAGTATATGTGTCCATTTCTCTCTAAGACGACTAAGAATATCCTCTGGTATAAATGTCGTTTCGCTCGAAGCTGCTATAGCATTAAATCCCATCTCATGAAGTACCATTACATCTTTCAGAGACTTTGTAATAATAAGAATATTTCCACCTTCCTGTGGTAATTCAGCTAACCCCTGGACGTTCCGATTTGTCAGATTGGTACGCCATTTAGTAAACTTGGAAGCTAGAGGACGATAAATCTTAAACTTATCGTCAACTTTATATGCATACATAGGATTAGAATCTTTGTAGGTTCCTCTGACGACTCTATTACAAAGAAAATATTTAATACTAAAAACCTTATACAGTCTTAATGTTGATGTACTTATATGAAATTGCTTCCAATACTTTTTATCAACTTCTGTAAAAGGCTGCCTCACTATCCCAATATCTACTTGCCCTGAATCCACCGAGGAGCCATACGTATTTCTACGCGGAATCTGATTAGGATTCGTTTTACGGACGATGCGAAGTAGTTCTTGTTCAAGTTTAGGTCTATCAACTATATGATTATATAGTTTAACAAACGTTAGAGCGTTACCTGATGTTCCAACTCCAAAGTCTTTAAAAAACAATCGCCCATCCTTCTGAAATATACAGAAAGACGGGTTCTTATCATCAGACCTTAAAGGACTGTTCATCAGTTTTCCTATCTTGAAATCTCCAAGATAGTACGAGAATATTGTATAGTCATCTAACTTATTCAACAAGTCTCTAAGACTCATTGTTATCGCAGTTCTTGTGCTATACATAATCTTAAGATTAATTGTACCGTATGCAGGACTCGAACCTACTCCACATTATAAGTGTGATGCTCCTTGACGCAATAAGCGTGATTTAGCAATACGGTTTATTGGTTCGTTTAACTGGCACGAACCAATGAGCCTCGATAGACTGGATTATCCAGCTCCACCACTGACCATTTATTCTTATCCTTCTCTTACAGGTATTCCCAATGATCTCTGGAATTAGAATGGTAGGTTGTCAGCACCTGTTTTCGCAGTTTCCTGAGTACTATTTCCAGTAAGAGGGTCTGCAGTCTTCTCGTTATCAGCAACGATTGTACGCTCGAAGTTATCGCGAGCAAACTGCTTAATCTGCGAATCTTTCTTTTCAACAGTCATCGGTTCAACAAAGATACCGTTATTTGAGACTTTAGTATAATTATTCTTATCAAAGATAACCTTAAGGCGAAGAGGTTTCTTAATAGCTATCATTGGGTCTAACTTTGCCTTAACCCAATCAATCATAGCTTTAAACGTTGGAAGTTCTACATCTTCGCGTTCTGTATAAAAACAATCAAGAATCTGAAGTATACGACCAAACTGTCGATTATCTGCCTTTTGAAGATCGTCGTCAGTCTTAATGAACTGGCCTTTGTTATTTTTCCACTCTGTCGTAGAAGCAACCTGTCCTTCAGCGTTCTCAAATACTATTTCTAAGAAATCTAATCCTGTTGGAGACTTCTTAACATTTACTTCTTTAAGGTAAACGTTCTCATTTATACCAGCTGGCATATAAGTGCCACCTTCGTTGTTACTAATAACTGCAGTCTTAGTATTAAACATAATCTCTACTTTTATTCGTTCTTATAAATCTTATTCCAATACGTGGTTATCGTACCGTCTTCATTACCGGTTGCAATAATAATATCTTGACCACGCAGATGAGGCGCTCTTGCCTCTTTTATCGTTCCATCACCACCTTTGAAGCTAATATGTGTCTCGTTACCTTTACGATAAACGTATCCAACAGCATCAGCTTCTCCGCAGATAATAGAAGATAGTTTTCCGACTAAATCAAGAGCCATTTCACTGAGTTCTTCTCCATTCTGTTCTATCTGTACATCCTTAACATGTCCAACGAGTATAAACTCATCACACAAGTCTTTGAACATATCGATAATTTTACGAACAGCTTGGCGAATATACATATATCCACTTCCATTTGGAAGCAAACGAACATCTGTACCCTTCCAGTTTTTGCCCATAGGCGTTTGACGATACAAAATCGCTGCGTATGGGAGACAGATTTCTTCCAAACGAGTAGCATTATCAATAGTGATATGCTTGTAGAAATTATGCCCTACTTCAGTGTTCTTAGCTCTAATGGCTTGAGCAATCTCTCCTAGTTCATTAACACTACGTGCTTGTACAGCCATAGCATCAATAAATGTTGATCCTCCTTCTAGATCTACTATTAGATTATTATCTAATTGTGCTAATGCACTGGTCTTTCCTGCTTTAGGACGACCATATAGAATCATAAAATGAGGATTAGTTGAGGTTGCTGGAACCTTACTTGTAGGTAATGTTACCATGCTTTATAAGTCTTTTAATGGTTATATATAATAGATTAGGCAGCAAGCTTAATTGCAAAATCAATGATGATCTTCTGCTTCTTAGGAGTAATATAATTCATAAGAGCAGCAGAGTCGTCAAGACTGAGAAGATGATCATTAATCATAATCTCATCACCATAGATATACAGCTTAGTGCCATCTGGAAGCTCAATCTTAATATAGTCATCACTATAGCTATCACTAGCCTCGTAATACTTACTAAGATAATTGATCGCGTCAATCAAAGTGTTAATCTTTGACTCCTTCTTCGCGGTCTTCTTACCAGTTAAGAATGCAATAAACTTATTGGTCTTCTTCGGAGTGATAATCTCGGCGATGCCAGGATTCTTGTTAGCTACAGAAGAAAGTATAAGGTCATCAAGGTCCTTAGAATAATCGTGAGTGTTTGTGTCATCGATAGTACCAAAAGTTGTTGCAAAAATATCGTTAAAGAAAGTGTTCTTGTTAATATTATTCTTCTTAATGGTATATGTATTGTGTGTCATAAAAATCAGCCTTAAATTGTTTAACGTTGTCTAACGTCAAATTTCGATCAAATTGTTGTATCGTAGGTCATTCTCAAATTCGATTATGCAAGGTTCTCCTGCATCTCGATTTTTTAAAATATGCATGAAAACCTTATGAGAAGTAGGTAGTTTATTTGGACCATACTCTTGAATTCCCAACAACTCTGGTCGATGCAATGCCAGAACATAATCTGAGCCCTGGAATATGGCGTCAGACGATGATAAGTCGCTTCTCATTGGATAATGTGCCAATGGGTTATTAATCCTTTCTGGCTGTTCTATATTTCTATTCATCTGAGTTAATACAATAACACTTGTTAGTGGTAATTTCTTAACTTGTATAAAGACTTGAAGTAGGTTGCTTATTGTCTCTATTACAGTACCTTCACGTTTGGTCAATAATGCATGATCATACATGATGATAAAATGTTTATTAGTACCTTTTACGTACTTATTATAGAATGCCATAATTGTCTCCTCAACTTGCTTGGAAGTACCAGGATTGTCCACAAAGTAGATTGGATACTTCTTTAGCTGATTAGCTACTGTGACGACCTTATCGAAGGTTTTGTCGTCCAGGTCCTTTTCAGAACTATACAATTCAGAAGTCGTTTTCTTGAGCTTATTCGAAAGCGTCCTTCCAACTTGCCTAAAGTCAACCATCTCTAACGAGAAGTTGAGAATAATAATGTTTTCACTCGGATTAAGGTCTATGATGTCAGTTGCTATCTCATTACCAAAGCTTGATTTTCCTGATCCAGAAATACCAGCTATAGTATAGACAGTATTCGGTTCAATTCCTCCCATACACTGCTTATTAAACTTAGGCCATCGCGTTTTAAGACTGACTATTGAGTGATCTCTTCGTCCAGCAATATAAGTTATAGCTTCTTGCGAAACTTCACTCATACTGCGAATCTTTAACGTATTATACGATGTTTGTTCCATAAGTATTATTAGCAGTTTCTGTTTGGTCTTGCATTTCTTCCTCAGATTCTTCCCACTGATGATCAACTAACCATCTCCACATAGTCTTCATATACGATATTTTGCCTGACTTCATTTTTTTATCAACTTCGAATCTAAGACAATCATTGATATGTTCGGCCATAGCTTTACTTTTACCAACGTATGTATTATAAAGATGTCTGCATTTATTTACATTAGCCCTAAGATAGGATTTTACCCCATCTGGTCTAAGTACATAAACTGGGTACATATCATAGAAAAGATCAAAATAATCTTTAGGTGGCTCCATAAACTTAAGCAGTTTAGGAGTTGGTTGATATGTAATTGAATTCCCTCTCGCTATCGAGGTAATAAGTCCCTGAGAAACTAAGTATGATATTTCATTGTCCGTGATTAGGCTGACAATCTTTTGGACATCTTGATTTGGTTTGTGATTCTTGTCTAATACCATACTTAGGAATACCAACTGATTCATATTTAACGCCGGCTCTATATCAGCCAGCTTAGTATCTAATTCAATAATCATCTCTTATACTCGAAGGTTAACGATTTGGTTATCAAAAGAGTTCTAATTGTCTACATACTAAATTTTCTATTATTTTTCTCGCTTGACTAGAATAGTAGCGATAGTTAATTTTTCTGTTTTCAATTGGTTCTTTGTCGAATTTATTCAAGATTTTAACGTCTGTTGTTGCCAACAGATTAGAAACTTGTCCAGTTTCTTTGTTTTTCTTGTAAAGGTATCGACCACCTTCTGATGCGTAATATCGATTCATTCGCACTACAGGTTCATCACCATATAATACTTTGAATTTTCTATCAACGCGTTGTGTCATTAAAAAATCTCTAATATCTCTATCAGATTTAATAAACTCAGACACATCTTGTTTTGTTAAAAAGTAGTTTATCACAGCTTTCGGAATAACCAATGGCGCAAGGCCCTTTCCGAGTTTTGCTTCTGTGATAAACATACCTTTCTTTTCTATCAGTTTTGGATCCTTGGATTGAGAATATCCTTCTTTGACACCGAAATAGTCATTGACAGCGTACTGATAAAACGCTTCATAGTTATCAGTTTCGAAACCTAGTTTTGTAAGCTGCTCGACTTCATGAATAGCTTCCTGAATTCTACTCTCGTCGACTCTCTTTGCAACATACATAACGCCATCTGTATTGACTTGTACAATCCTACAATTCAATGCGAGTAATCGATCCACGAGCATTAGAAGTACTAATTGCCCATTTATACGTATCTTAAAGACCGTAAACGGATCGTACATCCAACTAGCTTCTTGCTGCATTTTCCCTGTTACAGAGTTTAACACAAGTTTTAGAGCTGTAGACTTGGTTTTTGCTCCACTATGTTTGGCCTCTATGCGCTCATGATAAACATGAGTGTAGATGGTCCAAAATTCTTTACCTAAATGGCGAGGCGCCCATCCATATTGTACTATGAATGAGGGATACATTGACGTAACATCAGCGTGACCAATGTATTCATCTTCCTTAGGAACGAAGATTTCTGGGGTATTAATAGAATGAATTCCACCAACACCAACAGAATAGCGTGTTTTCGAGATATAAAAACGCTTCTCGTACGCTTTTTGACCTTTTGGAATAAGCTCTTTTTTCGTTGGGACCACCTGTTGTCTCATCTCTTCCAAAACGTCTTGTAATATCGGATTTTTGTATTGTATGAACGGAAGAATTACATCTTTCAATGGAACGTAATCCATTGGAGAACGTAGCGTTTTGACATATTGCTTATCTAATCCTGTTTTCTTACAGTATTGATCAAGCAACATCTCTTCTCCGAACTTCACACTATCCATTGATAGCGCATTAATTCCGTATTCGTTTTCCATGAATAATCGTACATCAATCTCTCCTTTATCTTTTAATCGATAGAGAAGTTCTTCTGTACTATTAACATCATTCATGTTATATTCTATCATATTATCAATTTCTGAATCAGGTATCGGTGCATCAAAATCACCGTCATACTCTTGAACATTAGGATAGAACATTGTTATCTGCATTTCCTTTAAGCCTACTCTAAGCTTACTTGAAAACATCATTCTCAATAAGTCCATAGACTCAAAGTAATTCAGATATTGATAATGTATGAATCTATCTTTATCTTCTTTTGTTTTAGCTGATACTATAATATCAGACATGTGTTTAACAGAACTGCTTATAGCATTATAAGGGCTTGTAGCGAAAACTCTATAATATTCTATAAGATAGTTCATTATTAAATCATCATATCCTTTATTATTATAACCGCAAAATAGTTTTTTACTACTATCTATAAAAAGACTAAACAATTGATCATATTGGTTCTTACGACTCGAAATCTCAAATGTTTTTATCTCTTTAGTTTCAGTGTTTTTACAAGTACAACTAAAACAATTAGGAAAACTTTCTATATCATAGATCCATACGGTTTTGTTGTGAATTAACATGGTTCTATGACTCTTTGGTTAAGTTCGTGGAAGATAGGGGAGTCGAACCCCTGGTCTGCGAACATCTATTATAGTTTAGGCTGTCTACTCTTGTTCACTGTAATACTAACGTCCAATTGGCTAAGTTTCCCGCTATGGTTAATACAGTCACTTTTTTATTTAGACGATTATTCGACATTTTATGTCCTGCACGCCATGCTATAAAATCGTGTCGCATGTAGCTACCGTTGCTCCATTCTTCCAAATCCCGTTTACTCAGTGAAACGGGTAAAGTCTCCAGCTTACGATCTGGTGCATTGATTTGTTTCGATCCGTGTACTGCAATAGTCGCCTAACAGTGATCATGCCTTTACGTTCTACGCGTCCGTAGCCATTATCTTTATGCAGCAGAACTATATGTTTGTGTCATATTAAGAACTGTTCCTCCGCCTAATGTAAGTTGAAGACAGTTCTTATGACTTGGTAGAAGCACTCTACCTATAGTCTTTTCTGCATTCTGAATATAGCCATTAGACATATTTGGATGATGCTCATAATAAGCATCAAATATATCATAGGCTTTCTTCAGTATAGGGTTCATCTCGTTACCATAATAATCGTCATTAATATGATCAGCAAGATGTGTATAGTCTCGGACATATCCGATAATTCGTTCCTCCAACTTGTTATCTCCGGCTTCAAATCGGCCTATAACAGGAAGGTTAGTTTTGTCATACTTCGCACGTATTTTGTTACGTATGAACTCACGAGCGTTATGCTCACGAGTATTCCACTCAGTATCCATTAACTCAGGGAATAAGTCTTGCTTCTTCTGAGCGTCTGTAGGTTTAGGATGTTTCCGTACCCACTTTTCCATCTTATGATTCTCTAGTCGGATCATATACTGTTCAGCATCCATATGATTGACATGCTGTATCTTAATAGCGATTTGTCCCTGCTCACTTGGTATACGATATTTCTTCTTAGACAGAAGAACTACCCAAGTTCCAAATCCGCGTATAGCATTAAACTCTCCGCTTTTTTCTAACTCTGGTAATCTTGGATCCGATTCCCACGAAAGTATAGATTCATGATCATATACTTTTCCTTTGCTTAATAACTTAGGTTGAGGATGTTTAGGAATATCTTTCCATTTTGGCTTCTTGGTTGACTTAAATTTCTTAACCCAACCTTCGTATCCCATTAGATCTGGTATACCTATACGGGCTCGTGTAAGCACTTCTTTAATACAGTCAACGTTGCGTTCTCTGTTCTTGAATGGAAGCTCGAATGGTACCATATAGTCTAAAGCGCTTCCGCGATAATGACGCTTGTCTATACCTTTAGGTCGTGTATAGAACATGCTTTCTATACTACGATAAGGCAGTAGCCTAACGAACGTTTTACCTCGTTTAGTTGCTAAAAAGTTCAATAACTTCGCCTTAAACTTATCGGCCTGAATGTTGCGATTGCAAGCATGCCGATACATTTTGTCTTTAGCTACCTGTTCTTTATGAGTAAGGCCAGCCATTCCAAAAACCTTGTTAATACCATTCTTAATCTTTATATCGATGTTTGTTATATTCTTTTTCATTTTGATAATGAATTATAGGGTTAAACATTAGTTTTAAGGCCATTTTCAGGCCGTTCACGGCGTTTTCTCCTGGGTTGTGGTAGGTTAATCCAGA
>Ga0256871_1001610_pt1 | contig 11056 bp, 6 predicted proteins | sample RumenRJG_07RNA_FD_185439 | JGI IMG/M metagenome (GOLD analysis project Ga0256871, IMG submission 185439) | Metatranscriptome of bovine rumen microbial communities from Lethbridge, Alberta, Canada - Rumen RJG_07 (Metagenome Metatranscriptome) | ecosystem: Host-associated > Mammals > Digestive...
CGCGATTGTTATAATAGCATACGGATTTTTGTTTGGCAACAATAATTTTCAAGAATTTGAGGCGGGCAGCTGAAGATGATTTTTGATACGCATGCGCATTATGATGATGAAGCATTTGAGGGAGACAGGGAGGAAATTCTGGCGCGCTTTCCGGAGGCGGGAATCGGTGCGGCGGTGGATGTGGCTGCCACGCTGAACAGTATTCCGCGTGTTCTTGCACTGGCGGAGCGGCACGACGGTCTGTACGCGGCGGCCGGTGTGCACCCGTCGGAATGTGCAGAGATGAAGGAAGAGGATCTCGGCGTGGTCCGGGAGGCGTTGCGGCACCCGAAGACTGTGGCAATCGGGGAGATCGGTCTTGATTATCACTGGGATACGCCTGACCGGAGCATTCAGAAAAGGTGGTTTCTGGCTCAGCTTCAGATCGCGAAAGAGACGGGAAAGCCGGTGATCATTCATTCCCGCGATGCCGCGGAGGATACGATGGAGATTCTGCGGGGTTTTGTCACCGGCACTGAAACGGTATGCGGCGGGAACATCGGATGCGGCTCTTCCGGAGACCGGAAAGCAGACTCCGGTCGGGAGGAGGCTTGCGGGCGCATGAAGACGGGCACCTGCTGCCCGGGCGTGATCCACTGTTATTCCTACAGCGTCCAGCAGGCCCTTGAGTATGTTAAAATGGGATTCTACATCGGCGTGGGCGGTGTTGTGACGTTCAAGAATGCGAGAAGGCTGAAGGAAGTGGTGCGGGCCATTCCGCTTGAAAGCATTGTGCTGGAGACAGACTGCCCGTATATGGCGCCGGAACCGCACCGCGGGGAGAGAAATTCGTCCCTGTTCCTGCCTTATGTGGTCCGGGAAATTGCGGCATTGCGGAATATTGCTCCGGAGACGGTGGAGGAGACGACGTGGCGGAACGCCAGACGGCTTTACCGGCTGGACCGGGGCAATCCTGACGGCACAATGTGACGATTCAACGGGCAATAGACGCTGGAATGATCCTGCACAGATTTGCGTCGTGCGCGGGAACGGAAAACTGCGTTATGGGAAGACTCACAGCCAGCATTGCACAGTCACCGCGTAAGACTCGGGACGATAGAACAGTGAAAATGCGGGCCTATAAACTGCCTTGACACAGACGCCGCTTGAGAGACGGCAAAATAGGAGATCGGTATGGCGGAGATCTGTACACCGGGAGAAACACTCCGGATTCTTGACAAATATGGATTCCGAGCGAGGAAGAAGTTCGGCCAGAATTTTCTGATCGATGGCAATATTGTCCGCGGCATCATTGCGGCGGCGGATATCACGGAGGAGGACTGCGTTCTGGAGATCGGTCCCGGCATCGGCTCTATGACCGGGCTGCTCTCCCGGAGCGCCGGCCGTGTGGTTGCGGTGGAAATCGATGAGTCGCTGCGGCCGGTGCTGGCGGAGACGCTTGCAGACTGCCCGAATGTGGATGTGATCTGGCAGGATGTGCTGAAGCTTGACCTGCGCGGGGTCGCGGATCAGTATCACGGGGGAAAGCCTCTGAAGGCAGTGGCGAATCTCCCCTATTACATCACCACACCGATTTTGATGAAGCTGCTGGAGTACCAGGGGCTGTTTGAGAGTATCACGGTCATGGTGCAGAAGGAGGTGGCGGACCGGCTCTGTGCAGCGCCGGGGACGAAGGACTATGGCGCGATCACACTCGCTGTGCAGTATTACAGCGAACCGCGGGCTGTGCTGGAGGTTCCGCCCTCGAGCTTTATTCCGAGGCCCGGCGTGGACAGCAGCGTGGTCTGCCTTAAGGCCAGGCCGGAGCCGCCCGTGCAGGAGGACCCCGCCTGGCTGTTTGCCGTGGTGCGCGCCTCCTTCAATCAGCGGCGCAAGACGCTGGCAAACGGTATTCTGAACGGACTGACGGTGGAAGGAAAGCGGATCCCGGTGACCCGCGAAGAAGTGAACGCGGTTCTTGCAGATTCCGGGCTGCCGGTTTCTGTGCGGGGAGAGACACTTTCGCTTGTTCAGTTTGCTGCGATCGCGGGAAAGCTGAAAGCACTGAAAACCGCGTAACCAAGCGGCTTTTCGGGCTTTTCTGATTTTGACACACCAATCGGCGGTATGGTAAACTAGACGGGTAAATTTGTATATGGAGGGAGCGCAGAAGGATGCATTTTGACATGGGAAGGGAAGCATTCTTCTGATTGTCGTGCAACGGACACGCTGCGGGGCATGGCACGAGTCGAACGCTTTCAAACAGAGGTGCAGTTTTGGATAAATACGAGTATAAGGTCTGCCTTGAAGATATCAAATCGCTGATCGCGCAGAATCAGTACGCGGAGGCAGTGAAAATTGCGGATACCATCGACTGGCGCAGAGTGAAAAGTGTCAGGACGCTGTGTATGATCAGCGATCTTTACAAGATCAACCATCGCCCTTCTGAGAGCAGAGACGTGCTTTACATGGCGTACCAGAGAGACGGGGAGAATCCGCAGATCATTTATTCCATGTGTCTTCTGGAGCTGTCGCTCGACGAGTATCTCCGGGCGCTTCAGCTCTACAACGAATTCATCCGGGTGGCGCCGCGGGATCCGGGGCGCTTCATTCTCCAGTACAAGCTGTATCAGGCGCAGAATGTCAGCCTGGATGAGCAGACGGCCGTGCTGGAGGAGCTCAAGAAACGTGTATTTAAGGACAAGTGGGTTTATGAGCTGGCGACGCTTTACGACCGGCGCGGACTCTACGCGCGGTGCGCGGAACTCTGCGACGAGCTGATCGCAGGAGGAAAGCCAAAATATGTGCGGGAGGCGCTGGAGCTGAAGCGGACACACTCGCCGCTGACACCGGAGCAGGAGGCGGAATATAACCGCATCATGGCAGTCAAGGCCAAGGCGCCGATGCGGAAGGCACCGGCAGTGGTGAAAAGGTCGCTCAGTCAGGAGGCAGCGGAGACCGCGGAGCTCTCCGGCATGGAGTACGCCAGAAGGAAGCCAGCACCCGGGACGGCGGAGGAGATCCATATCCGGCCGATGGACGAGGGCATGGCGAGCACGGTGAACCTGCAGGCTGCGGTTGCAGAAGGTCTCAGAGAAATCATGAAGAAGGATGCGCCGGAGGAAAAGACGCCGGTCTCTTCTCCGGTGTCAGGGCAGCAGGAAGCTGCGGCAGAGAATGCAGAGGGCAGCGCCCGGAACAGCGTGGAAGAATCGAATCCTTCCGACCCGGAGCGGAGTGAATTCCGCGAGGTTCAGGAAAAGGCCCGCGCGGTGCGGGAACGCATGAATGACGAGGAGGGCAATCCTGCCCGTCGGATTCTGCAGCAGCGCAGGGAGGAACAGGCGGCGCGGCAGCAGAGACCGCAGCCGCAGAAGCCGGATTTTGACGCGCAGATGGCGCAGGAGACAGACGGGCAGTATTCCATGCGGATTGACGAGCATGGAGCTATGCCGGCCCCGCATCTTCCGGTGATGCCTCACGTGGAGGTGCAGGGAACGCTTGCGCGCAGGGGAGTAAAGTCCTGGGAAGAGATCCGGCGCAGGACGGATGAGAAGAATGCGGCGATCAACCGCCAGCGTGTGCGCGATACGACCGGACCGATTCTGGCGGATTTTGACGAAAAGGCAAGCCGCAGTGTCGTCGATGAGATTGAGGAACAGAACGCGGACGATGCCCGGATGCGCCGTTACCGCAGCAGTATGCCGCAGGGCGGACTGTCCGATGGCATGACGGATAACGAGCGGGTCAACGTGGCGAGGGCAAGAGCCGATAATACCGGGGCTGCGGACAATCTGGTGCGGGACGAGGATGCAGGAGCCTGGTCTTCCACCCGTGTCTGGCGGAGAGACGCGGCGCAGGATACGGCGCAGCCGGCAGACGAGGAGCGCGCATCCTATCCGGAGACGGAGGAAGAGGAGAACAGGCCGTATCCGGAGACAGAGGAAGAGGAGAACGGCCAGTACGAAGCAGAACCGGAAAGCGGGGAGAGCGCTCGGGAGGAAGAACTGCCGGAGGCGGCGGACAGCGCAGCAGGAACAGAGGCAACGGCGGAAGAAGAGAGCGGATCACGGGCTGAGAATCTGACCGCGGGGACCGGCACATCTGATTCTGAGGAGACAGCTTCCATGGAAACAGCTTCCGGGGAAACGGAGCGCCGGACGGACGGAGAGAAAGGCCGGGCGCAGGACGCGGAGACCGCTGCGGAACCGGACGGGCAGACGGACGCATCCCGCTGGAACGGCAATGCTGTTCAAATGGCGCAGTCTGCGGAGGAGAAGGAGCGGGAGGAAAAGCTCAGCGCGACACAGGAAATAGCAGAGCTGATCCGACGCGAATTTGCGAAGGACAGAAGGAAGGAAGAGCGGAAGGCACAGCCGGAAACGGCGCAGGAGGCAGATGCGCAACCAGAGACGGCGCGGGAGGACCTCCGGCAGGAGGCGTATGCGCAGCCGGAGACGACGCAGGAGGACCTCCGGCAGGAGGCAGATGCGCAGCCGGAGACGGCGCCGGCGGAAATCAGTGGTCGTGAATCCGCAGGAGCAGCAGATGCTGCGGGGGATCGTGAAGAGAAATTACAGCCGGCATCCGGGCGGTTCGGGTCGGCTGCAGAACGGGAGAAGCTGCGCGGCAGCGCATCGCTGCGCCGGAGAGAGCATGCGCGCAGAGTGGCGAAGGAGACGGCGAGCATCGCCGCGGTGAGAGAGACAGGCCCGATGGAGGAGAACGATTTCCCGGCGGAGGAGCTGCGCAGGCCGGCTGTGAAGGCAGGCGCGGCAGAGGAGACGTTCTCAGCGGCAGAAAGGACGGATTTAAAGAGAAACGCGGAAGAGAAAGCGGCAGACGTGGAACCGAATTATGCGGAAGCCGATGACCGCGCAGCAATGGGAGGAGAACGGACACCATACGCGAGGAATGCCGAAGGCGCCGCACCGGATGAGGAAACACCTGTCCAGGAAGCCGGGGCACCTGGCCTGACAGAGAAAGCATCCGCTTCGGCAGAGGAGAGGGATGCAGCAGGGATGACACCCGCTCTGACAGCGGAGAGGGGAGCCGCAGAAAAAACATCCGCATCCGAAATACAGAACGCCGCAGGGACGGCGCAGAACATGACGGAGACGGACCGGAGGGATGCAGCCCGGATCCGCAGCATGACGAGAGAGCAGAAGAAACTGTTTGGCGCCTATCTGCGGGAGCGCAACACAAGAACAAAGCTTCTCGATGCGCTGGATAATGTAAGTCTTGCCTCTTACACGGGCAATATCGCGATCGCGGGTGTTGAGGAAGCGGAATCCAACAATCTGGCGCGGGCGATTCTGAAGAATGCAAAACAGACGGACAGCAACTTCTCCGGCAAGGCCGCGGTCGTCAGCGGCGCGGTGCTGAATCACAAGGATCCGGAGGAGCTGATCAGCCGCGTCGACAACGGCGGCCTCATCGTGGAGCGCGCCTCCACGATGAGTGTGGAGACCTGCGAGCGTCTGCACAAGGCACTGGAGCGGGAGGATCGCGGCGTCATTGTGATTCTGGTGGACTCCCGCCACGGGATGGACCGTCTGTTCAGGACGGCACCGGCACTGAAGCAGAATTTCACGAGCCGTGTGGATATCATTCCGCTCTCTGACGACGAACTGGTTCATCTCGGTGTCCGGTACGCGGCGCGCTGCGGCTGCTCCATGGATGAGATGGCCAAGCTCGCGCTGCACAGCCGTGTAGCATCCATGCAGAAAATCAATCACCATGTGACAGCGCAGGAGGTGCAGACGATTGTGGATGAAGCGATTGGTATCGCGACAAGAAAGACGCCGGCACATCTGATGGATTCCATGTTCGGAAAGCGGCGGGACGACGATGGGAGAATTATCCTTCGGGAGAAGGATTTTGCTGTCTCCTGACGGAAGGACCTTTCACCTTCCATGGATAGAGGGGGCAGAGTGATATTTTGCCGGGCACCGCGCGCTCAGAGGAAACGGTGCACCGGAATCATCAGGCAGGGGAGGTATCAGACAGCTATGGCAAAAGCAGGGAATCGAACCCAGGGATCGGAGAAAACAGGCGCTGCGGCGGGCAGAGCGCAGAAATCCGTTAAAAAGCAGCCGGTTCAGACAGCTGCGACGAAGCAGAAACCAGAGGAGGCCTCAAAGCCGCAGGAGCCGGAGAAGGTTTTTGTCTCTGATGTGGACTGCTACCTCTTCGGGCAGGGCACACACTACGATATCTACAAGAAGCTTGGCGCACATCCTTCCATGGAGGACGGCAGACGGGGCACGTTCTTTGCGGTCTGGGCGCCGGATGCGCGTGCCGTCTATGTGATCGGCACCTTCAACGGCTGGAATGAGACGGCCAATCCCATGAAGGAGGTCGGAAACGGCGAGGGTATCTGGACCTGCTTCATTCCGGATGTGGGGACCGGTGAGCTGTACAAGTACCTGATCTGGGGACCGGACAATGAGAAGCTGTACAAGGCGGATCCGTACGCCAATGAGGCGGAGCTGCGGCCTGGCACAGCGTCAAAGACCACGGATCTGTCCGGCTTTGCCTGGACTGACAGCGCATGGCTTGCAAAGCGCGCCGCCTCGAATCCGAATCACAATCCGATGTTTATCTATGAATGCCACATCGGGTCATGGATGAAGCATCCGGATGGAACGGCCGATGGATTCTATACCTACCGTGAGTTCGCGGACCGGCTGGTGGAATATCTGAAAAAGATGAAATTCACCCATGTGGAGCTCATGGGGATTCTGGAGCATCCGCTGGATGCCTCCTGGGGCTACCAGGTCACCGGATACTATGCGCCGACCTCCCGATACGGGGAGCCAAAAGATTTTATGTATCTTGTGAACAAGCTTCACGCGAATCACATCGGCGTGATTCTTGACTGGGTCCCGGCGCATTTCTGCCCGGACGCGCACGGCCTTGCCTGCTTCGACGGGCGCTGCATCTACGAGGATCCGGATCCGCGCCGCGGCGAGCATCCGGACTGGGGCACCAAGATTTTCAATCTCGGCAAGCCGGAGGTCAAGAATTTCCTGATCGCAAACGTCCTCTACTGGATCCGTGAGTATCATATCGACGGAATCCGTGTGGATGCGGTCGCCTCCATGCTGTATCTTGATTACGGCAAGAAGGACGGGCAGTGGCTGCCGAATCAGTATGGCGGGAACAAGAATCTGGATGCCATCGTCTTCTTCCAGCACATGAATTCGGTGGTGCGCGGCTCCTATCCCGGCTTTGTGACCATCGCGGAGGAATCCACCGCGTGGCCGAACGTCACCGGAGAGATCGGGACCGGATCCCTCGGCTTCACCTTCAAGTGGAATATGGGCTGGATGCATGATTTCTGCGAGTATATGAAGCTCGATCCGATCATGCGGCGCGGCTCTCATTATTCCCTCACCTTTGCGATGAGCTACAACAACTCGGAGAATTATATTCTTCCGCTGTCCCACGACGAGGTGGTGCATCTCAAGTGCTCGATGGTGGAGAAGATGCCGGGGTATCAGGTGGACAAGTATTCCAATCTCCGTCTGGGTTACACCTACATGCTCGGCCACGCCGGGAAGAAGCTGCTGTTCATGGGGCAGGAGTTCGGCCAGGAGCGCGAGTGGAGCGAGGCGAGAGAGCTTGACTGGTATCTCCTCGAGAATCCGCTGAATGCGGGCATGGAGAAATATGTCGGGAAACTGCTCGAGATATACAACAAGTATCCCTGCATGTATGAGATCGACAACGACTGGGCCGGCTTCGAGTGGATCAACGCGGATGACCGCGACCGCAGTATCTACTCTTTCTACCGCCGCTGCCCGCAGGATGACCGCTGCGTCATGTTCATTCTGAATATGACGCCGGTGGAATATCCGGATTACCGCGTCGGCGCGCCGAAGCTGACAAAATACAGGCTGCTGCTGAACAGTGCGATGACGGAGTACGGCGCGCCGAAGGACAGCAGAGTTCCGTCGGTCATCACGGCGCAGAAGGGGCAGTGCGACTATAAAGACCAGTACCTCAAGTTCGACCTGCCGGCTTACGGCGCGATTGTTCTGGAATTTGCATGACGCGCCCCGGAACCATCCTCCCGGGATTCGCGAAGCGAATGCGGGCAGGGATGGTTCTGAACAGTCACCAAAATAACATTCCTTTGGAGGATTTATGGCAAATATCATTGACGGCAAAACAATCCTGATCACCGGTGGGACCGGTTCCTTTGGCAAATGCTTTTCCAGGTATGTTTTGACGCACTATCATCCGAAGAAGATCATCATCTATTCCCGGGATGAATTCAAACAGTTCGTCATGGGCAACGATCCCTTCTTCAGAGAGCATGCGGAGCAGATGCGCTATTTTATCGGCGATGTGCGCGACCGGGAGAGACTGACGAGGGCACTGCGCGGCGGTGTGGACTATGTCATCCACGCGGCGGCGCTCAAGCAGGTTCCCGCCTGTGAATACAACCCCGCTGAGGCGATCAAGACCAATATCAACGGTGCGATGAATGTCATCGACGCCTGCCTCGACACGGAGGTATCCCGGGTTGTGGCGCTGTCGACGGACAAGGCGGTCAATCCGGTGAACCTGTACGGCGGCACCAAGCTGGTATCGGACAAGCTGTTCATCGCGGCCAACGCCTATGCAGGCACGAGAGATATCGCGTTCTCCATCGTGCGGTATGGCAATGTGGCGGGCAGCCGCGGCTCCGTCATCCCCTTCTTCCACAGCCTGATTGAAAAGGGAGAGACGACGCTTCCGATCACGGACTACCGGATGACCCGCTTCTGGATCAGCTTGGAGCAGGGCGTGGAGCTTGTGATCAAGGCGCTTGGCGAGGCCCATGGCGGAGAGACCTTCATCAGCAAAATTCCGAGCTTTTATGTCAAGGATCTGGCCGAGGCCATGCTGCCCGGCTGCAGGACGATTGAGACAGGCATTCGTCCCGGCGAGAAGCTGCATGAAATCATGGTCACCACAGAGGATGCGCCGCAGACGCTGGAGTACGAAAATCATTTTGTGGTGTATCCGCAGATCACCTACAATGACCGGCAGGTGCGCGATCTGAGCGGCAGGCCGGTGCAGGACGGATTCTCCTATTCGTCCGGGACCAACACACAGTGGCTCTCGGTGGATGACATCCGGAAGCGGCTGGAGAACTTCGATTACGAGGAAGATTGACGCAGAAATGCGGCATCCGGTGCGTCGGCACCGGGTGCCGCATTCGGCAAAACGCTCGCCACTTTCAGACTGACACTGGTGCCGGCAGCATCCATGATCCGAACCGGGAGAGGCCAATTCGGGTGTTTCTTCCGCGGGTGAGGCGAAGAACGCGGCACGGAGGGATAAAAATGGGCAGAGAAATTCCGGCGATTCTGGGCGGTGCACCGGTCCGCCAGACAAAGCTTCATTATGCACATCAATATATTGACCAGGCGGATATCGATGCCGTGGAGAAAGTGCTCCGCAGCGACTGGCTGACCTGCGGACCGGCCATTGAAGCCTGCGAGAAGAAACTCTGTGCGGTGACAGGGGCAAAATATGCGGTGCTCTGCTCCAATGACACGGCGGCGCTGACCATCGCGTGCCATGCGGCAGGCGTCGGACCGGGCGACGAGATCATCACCACGCCGATTACCTTTGCGGCCTCTGCAAACTGCGCCCTGTACCTCGGGGGAAGGCCTGTTTTTGCCGATATTGACGAGGAGACCTATAACCTGGACCCGGCGGAGGTGGAGAAGAAGATCACACCGCATACGAAAGCGGTGGTGGCTGTCTCCTATACCGGGCAGTCGGTGGATCATGACCGGTTTCTTGCACTGAAGAAAAAATATGGGTTCGTCTACATCGAGGATGCGGCGCATGCCATCGGAACCCGGTACAACGGACGGCCGACGGGCAGCATCGCGGACATGACCTGTCTGTCCTTTCATCCGGTCAAGACCATCTGCGGCGGAGAGGGCGGCGCGGTGCTCACGGACAATGAAACGTATTACCGGAAGCTCCTGTACCTCCGCTCGCACGGGATCACCCGCGACCGCACGCTGATGGAGCATCCGGACGGCGGCCCCTGGTATTATGAGCAGATCGATCTCTCGGAGAATTACCGAATGACGGAGATGCAGGCTGCACTCATCGGAAGTCAGCTCGACAAGCTGCCGGATTTTGCGGCGCGCAGAAAGCTGCTGAAGAGGCGGTACGATGAGGCGTTTGCGGAGATTCCGCAGGTGACAGTACAGAAGGAGATCCCGCAGTCCGACTCTGTGCGCCATCTCTATATTCTCCGGCTCCGGCCGGAGACCCTGCTGATCGACCGCAGGGGATTCTTTGAGGCGATGGCGGCGGAAAACATTCTCTGCAACGTCCATTATATTCCGGTGTACTGGTTCCCGTACTACGAGAAGCTGGGGTACCGGCGCGGGACATGTCCGAAGGCGGAGAAGCTGTATGAGGAGATGATCACGATTCCGTTCTATTATGCGATGACGGATCAGGACCAGGAGGATGTGATTCACGCGGTGCGGAAGCTGTGTGCGTACTACGCGAAGTGAAGGCGGTGCGGGAATGACGGGTGCGGAAGCGGTGCAGGGAATCCTGTACAGTATTGTGCGGAATCCGGGATGGCTTCGTGCGGCGTTCAGCACAGTCCTGCCCGGATCCGCGCTTTTCATATGAGAGTGTGAAGTGTAAAATCTCCCTTAACAGCGTTTCAAACTGTCAAAGGGGGATTTTATTATGGTTTCAGGCACAGTCTGGTCACTGCTTCCGCCGATCATCGCCATCGCGCTCGCGCTGATCACGAAGGAGGTCTATCTGTCTCTGTTCTGCGGCATCGCCATCGGCGCGTTCATGGTGGCGGGGCCGCATCCGTGGCTGGCGTTTACCACGCTGTTCGGTACCATGGCGGACAGCGTGGATCTCAACATCATCATCTTTGATGTGCTGCTCGGCATGATCATCGTCCTGATGAGCAAGTGCGGCGGGACGGCCGCCTACGGGCGCTGGGCCACGAAGCATCTGAAATCCAGGAAGCAGGCGCTGGCCGCGACGGCCGGACTCGGCGTGCTGATTTTTGTCGACGATTATTTCA
>Ga0256871_1001618_pt1 | contig 11033 bp, 11 predicted proteins | sample RumenRJG_07RNA_FD_185439 | JGI IMG/M metagenome (GOLD analysis project Ga0256871, IMG submission 185439) | Metatranscriptome of bovine rumen microbial communities from Lethbridge, Alberta, Canada - Rumen RJG_07 (Metagenome Metatranscriptome) | ecosystem: Host-associated > Mammals > Digestive...
TCTACATCTTTTTTGATTGTAGTAAATACAAATACAGGATCTGTTGTTTCAAAAGGTCCGTATTTTTCATGTGTTTTTTTGTTGTATTGTGCAATTAATTGTGATTTGTTAGCATTGATGAAAATTTTGTTATTTTCGATGCTGGCTGTTTCCCATCCAGTTGCACTTGTGTATTCTACTTTAAAAGTTTTTTCTATATTTTGAATTCCTGTGGTGAATTCCAGTTTGCCATCCACTCTTTTGAAAATTGGAGACGATAGAGCAAAACCACAGATGGTGTCTTTTGACACTTTATTTTTACTGAGCTCGTTTGAGTTGATGGTAGACACAGAATCTGAATCTGTATCAGAATTTTCTGAATAGTAATCTGCCACGACCGCTTGGTTGACAACGATATCCTCTGCCGATTTGTATTTGATGAGTTTTCCATTCTCATCATTGCCTGCCATTAGTATTGTCCCTTTGGGAACCAACGCAGACTTCGCGTTTTTGTTAAGTTCAAAGAATACTGGTACTTTGCCGGCACAACCAGTAGCTCTGTTGAATCCAAGAATGTCCTTATAATAATAGTCTAAGTGACGTCGGGTGAGTGTGTTAAGATTGTCTTGCTCTCTTTTGAATAATTTAAGGAAAGCGAACAGAAGAGCCAGATGAGGAGGCATATTCCCATTGGCTTCCATCTCTTTGATATTCTCTGTGTTAAGTCCTTTTCCGTCATACACAGATTCGAAGAAAGCCTGCCAGTCTTTGTCTTGATTATTTTCCTCGTTGTAATACTTCAAAAACTTCGAAAATTTAGCAGACTGAACCACTAAATCGTCGAATTCTCGCTCGTCGATTTTGAAATAGTCGTTATGGAGTTCCTCAGGAAAACGATTCTCCTGAGATGATCCTTTTATATATTTTATTCTATTTACCATAACTTATCACATTTCCAAATAAAAAGGGTAGACGAGACTCTTTTTGTTTCCCGTCGCATTTACTGTATATTTTATGTCAAGAGTAAAAATACCCTCATTCAATCTGCTGGAATCGATGGATATCCCATTAAGCGTTACTCTTGGCTCATATTCTTTTATCGAATTTGCCACTTTACGCTTGATTTCAAGTGTGGTGGCTGTATCTAGCGATTTGAATGAATATTCACGAAGGTCTGCTCCAAAATCAGGATGAATGAAACGTTCTTCAAGATCGGTTGACAAGATGATGCTCATGCTCTCTTCTATGTCAATCTCCCCAGAAACCATCTCTACTCCTATGTTTCCATTTTTTACGAATCTTGGTGGAAAACTCCACCCTGTTCCTATGTGTTCACTCATAACTTCAACCTCCAATTATTACTGTCGGACAGCCAACTAATGGCATAGCCCCGCATGCACTCGTGTCTGTAATCCGTAACGCGGGTTTGCCTCCGATCAAAACGGTCGCACTTCCTGTAATGAATGGTGATGTAGGAGGATGTCCTGCGGAAACCATTGGGCACGACTGATTGTCTCCCATAACTGCTGCTGGCATCCCTCCGATTAGCACCGTTGGCTCTCCTGGGCCAACCACTACTCCTCCATGATTTGTAGGATCTCCTACTCTCGCTGCTGCTGCCATTTGTCTTTAGTTTATTTGAACAATTCCTCCTTTCAACACTGCCTTCGCACTTGATTCCACCTTGGCTTCTGTCTTTCCTGTGAATGCGGCGTTCATCTTTGCGTCTACACTCACATTGTTGCCCTCGATTTTGATGTCTTGTGCGGCTTTCAGTGTTAACGATTTTGCACTCTCTATTGCTATTCCGTCTTCGTTCAGAATGATTTTGTTGCCATTCTGATCTTTGATGGATATCGCTTTCTCATCTTCACTTAATGATAGCAGATTGCCTGCTGGTGTCTCTATTTTGACGCTTTTTTTATCTTCGTCAAACTCCAATTTCAACTTTTCTCTGGTGTATATGCCTTTGGTGAAGTTGTCGTCGGTTATTTCCGTCGGAACTGGTGCTTGGCTGCTGTGAAGCATTCCTAAAATTACGGCATTGTTAGGATTGTCGTCGATGAATCCCAACACCACTTCATCGTCTACCTCTGGCATGAAGAACGTGCCTCTTTCATTACCTGCGTCTAATACAGCGATTCTAGCCCATAGTAATGATTCCGAGCCATATACCATTTTGACTTGTATTCTATCTTCTCCAAGTGGATCGCCTGACAATTGTGTGACCTTTGCTATCTGCAGACCGTTCACTCCTGGCAACAAACCTGATGCTGGTTGCTCAACAATGTTGTCGAATTTTTCTGCATACGGCATATCGTCCAGTCCAAACTGGATAGTCGTTGTCCAGTCGCTTTCGATATCGTGTACGACAGATGACACTATCGTGGCTCCATTGAATCTCTTTCCCAAACGATCGAATGTCACGATGTCGCCGGGATGAATAGGTGCGTGACCTGCAAACGTTGCCTTGCCCTTGATGCGTGACAGGGTCTTGTGCATGGCAACTGATTCTGTATATGCAGATATTGTGTCATCGTTGTTCTGTGATGACATGACGTTCGCAACGTAATCGTCGTTTTTCATCATATCTGCTATTTCTGATGAGGCTAAGTCTCCTTGCTCTACATCATGTTTGCTTCCATCTGCGGAGAATTCAGTCTCTTCTTGTTCTGTAGGTTGCCAAGCATGCGTCTCATACTTCGAAAATTGCGTCTCTCCACATATATCCGCCTCAAACTCCTGAATGTTGAATCCGTTGTCTATCTGGATGACAGGGGACTCATTGACATTGGGTGACGCGATTTTAATTCCATCTGGTGATGTGCACAACAGTTTCCCGTTCGCCTCAGCTCTCATGTTGATGAAATCCCAGTCTGTGGCATTGTATTGCATAATGCTCTCATGCTTTGCTGTCGTGTCCTCCACGTCTGCTTCTATGCCATATCTCTGAATGATGTCATTCATCGCGTCGCTATCACTCATGTCGGAAAAACAACATGTATGTCGAATCTGTGTCATGTGGAAAGCTTTGTGCTTGGCTCTGATCACTAATTCGGATGCGTTTCCCGTGAGTCTCATTGTATTCTTCACAATCACTCCGTTGAAAATGGTAGCCGGGTTCTTGTCTTCATAGTTACAAAGAATCTCGATCTCTTTTCCAAAGGCGAAAGTGTCTGAGTTGCCGATTTCAAAAGAGTCGTCATCTGTGCCTCCGTCGCTAAAAACTATTTCTGCTTTGGCTATTTGATTGAACTCTTCGTAGACGGTAACCGAGTTGATGAATGCATAGCAATCAATCTCCTTGCCATTCGTCTTTATAACAAGTGATGTGGATCCCTCGTTTATTGGCTTGTATGTCGAATTGTTATTTGCCATTTTTAATAGTTAGAAGAACTTAATAACGAATCCATATCCTCAGTGCTGGAACTGAAGCTCGCATATGTTGTGTCTTCCTGTACAAGTTTATATCCAGGTGGAGGACATACACAGCAGTCTACCGGTGGCTCCTCTTCCTTGTCTGGCGGTATTGGCTTCGGCTTCGGTTTCGGATTTGGTTTCGGCTTGTCTTCTTCCTCTTCTTTCTTTACTGATGAGAAAGAGCAGTCCAAAGTCATACGCAACGGAATTCCGTCAGGTCTGAATAGAGTGTACTGGATATTCAATGATTTAAGGACACACATGAATTCCTGACCGCAATATGTCATAATAAGAAAATTTGGATTTGCTGTCGCCGGATTTGAATAGACAACCTGAAGGAAGTCGTTCAAATCGTCATTCAGTGTTCTGCCTTCTGTTTTGTCAGCATCACTCTCAAATTTTCTCATAGGGACAATGCCTGTGCCATCAAATACCAATTTGAATGTGTAAGTCTCCGAACGGTAGCTTTTGTTCTGACCGTTCGAATTCTTTTTGCCTCTTTCCTTGTTTCCCGGTTGGTCTATACTCAAACTACGGGCAAAATTATCGGGGTTGATTTGAACCTCGAATTTGCTGTGGCGCTTGACCTTTTCTTTGTAGTCTACCTTTTGATAGGCTACAAATTTCATTTTTTCCAATCCACTCATTATCTCTCTTGCCTTTGTTTGGTTTGTCTGTTTATAAACTTGCTGATTCTTTTCTGGCGTGGATCTGATTCCTCAGATTTTCTTACCTCTTGCTCGGAATTTTTTTGTTCGGATATGTCAGCCTTTATAATCAATTCTCGAATACGTATTGTCATGATCAGATCTTATTACTTTATTTTTGTTTTGAATACTGATATGCCAATTCTAAAGTTTGAATTGTCAATTCTCCCTTTTGGGCACTCAAGTCTGAGTATGAGACCTTAACTGGATAGGCTCCTTCAAAACTCCATGTTTTGAGTGGTTCTGCCTTCCCATTTTTGCCGTCATTTTTTATACCCTGAATTGAAACTATAATTTGACATGTCTTGAAATCAAAATTTTCTGTCGCTGCTTTGATCCAATTCGTAAGATTGTTTTCGCTTTGCGACAGTGCTTTTTTCAGAACCAGATTGCCATGCTTGACAGGCTTGGGGAGTCGATGCACATATGTGTTGACTCCCCCTTCTGCCACTTCTTCAACTTGAACCTCGGCAGATAGACCAGACACTTCTTGAAAAGGAATGTTTATATCTTCATTTCCCAGACCGATAAACGACACTGAAAAATGAAATCCAAGTAAATAATCATTGTTATGCTTATCTGCCATGCTTCATTGTCTTATTTGCGAACTACACTCAAACCTTCGTGTGCCAACTCAAGAGTCTCGATTAGCACTTCATTGCCATTGGCTTTCAATCCTCCAAAGTCTACCTTTGTAGGGAATGCATTCTTCACGTTCCAGGTCACGACTGCCTCATGCTTCTCATTCAATAGAGAAATAGTGACGTCGCGACGCTCTATTGTGTTAAGATTTGCAGTGTTCCACCACTTGTAGAAACCGTTGTCTGTAGCTGTTGTGCCACGCTTCAAAGTGATGTTAGGAAATTTCTTGATGCCTGGCATCTTGAATGTTGTGTACTCCTGGTTTGCACCGTTTCTGTACTCAATCACCTGTGTCTCGACGTTTAGTCCTGACACTTCGGAAAAACTGATGTTCTCATCGTCGTCGCTCCATTTCACACTGAAGTGAAACACTGGAAGCGGATAATTATTTGTTGCCATTTTCTACTCTTTTTGATTGTTTAATTACTCTTGAACTTTGTGTGAGAACTTCAATACGACGAATTCAGCTGGACGTACCGCTGCCAAACCGATCTCAACGATCAAGTTGCCGTTTAGAATGTCGTCGCTAGTCATTGTCTCGTTCAAACCTACTTTAACATAGAATGCTTTGTCTGGTGTTGATCCTGCAAGAGCACCGTCTCTCCATAGGCTTGTCAGGAAGTTCTCGATCTGACACTGGATCTTTACCCATGTGTTGGCATCGTTTGGCTGGAATACAGCCCATGATGTAGACTTCTGTACACTCTCTTCGATGTAGTTGAATAAACGACGGACTGGAATGTATTTCCATTCATTGCTGTTGCCATCCAATGTGCGTGCTCCCCAAACAAGAAGTCCTTTTCCTGTAAACTTGCGGATTGCGTTAATCGACTTACCATTAGAAGTTATATTCATATTTGCCTGATCGTCATCAGTAAGATCCTCAGACAAGGATTTTACACCTGCTAAACTTACGTTTGCTGGTGCCTGCCATACACCCTTAGTGCGATCTGTGGAGCAGATGATACCGGCAATTGCACCGCTTGGAGGCAGAATGTTCATTTTAGCTTCCATTTCTGCAGCTTTTTCCTGATATTCCTTGCTCTTTGCAATTATTTCATTGATTTTGAATAAACGGTCAGCTTCGATTTCTTTTTCTGCTTGATCAATAGCTTTTTCTTGTTTTTCTGTAAGATCACCAGTGACAGCAAAAATGTCTTTGTATTTATCTGAATTTTTTGCTGTTTCTAAGAAATTCTTCTTTTTTAGACTTTGGTCTAATTTAGTTAGCTTATCCGCTACTTCATCGTAGGTGATATCCTTGGAATACGAAGTTATAACGTAAGGATAATAGGCTGCACCGTAACTCAAATTGTTCGTTCCTATGTTGTTTCGGAATTGTTCACATAACTTTTCAGATGAGAGAACTTCTTCTTGATTATCCTCGTCTTCTGTCTCCTCTTTTTTCAAAGAAATGTCAAGGATAGCAAAACGATCACCCATTTTCGCACAGTGTTCAAGAGCTTTTTTCTGAATGTTTCCTAGATCGCTGACAGAAAACAACTTTGCGGCATCAGGGAAAAGGACAAGTGTCACTTCGTCCACTTTTTCTAGGGCATCAATGGCTTTTGGGTAATTGTCCTTGTTCTTACTATCTTCGTGTTTTCCAACAGAAACCACATAACATTCACCTCCTCCATTGTCGTAGAACAAGCGCATGCTGTCGTATAGAACGCAATCCTTATTAGCATAGCTAGGTCTTTCTCCGAATTTACTTTCGAAATCCAGCAATGAAGAAACTTTTACTGGGTTAAGATTGCCATTTTTAGGCTGACTCTCAGTGTAGCCAATGAAGGCTGGAATAGCAGTGGCTACTCCTGCTACTGATGGTGGGAACTTGGAGATTTCCTCCACGTAAACTCCCGGCGTTTGGTATTGTGCCATATTTATAAATTGTTAATTAATTTGTTTTCTGTTTTTTGATTTGTTCTATCTCTCCTTGCTCAATGACGATTTTGTATTTGCCATTTATGCTTTGTGGATACATCTGCTGAATCATCTTGTTCATGTCATCGCAAATGCTAAGATATTTTTCGCTTCCATTTTCTGGCAGACTAAATAACGCAGTGGCTTTAATTGATTCCACTTTGTTGTCCGACTTTCTGTGGGTGATATCCAACTTGAATGAATAACGGTTGTACAACTCACATTTCATCACGAACTCTCCATCTTCCTCATTTTTGTATGTCACAGTAGACGTCACTTGATTAGGATAATTAGTAATGACTTTCTCGACATTTGCGTCAGGCTGAGATTCAGAGTCCTGAACCATAATAAGACTAACCTTATACATCACCGACGGCATCATCTTGTAGCCGATGGATTGCCATAGGTTGATGTTCTGCTCCAGAGTGAATGGATGAAGCGTCATACGAATTGAGTCGTTTTCATTTTTGTTTGAGAGGCTCGGATACTCAAATATGTTCTGCTTTTGGAATGCATGAATCACCTTTGATATGTTTGTGATTGCTGCGTCATATTTGTCATTATGAGCTGAAATCAGCACATATAGGTTTAATGCTATTTCAGGCTGTGTATATCTGCGGTCAGTCTTCAAACCATTGTTTCCTATTGAGAAAGACGGTATCTGCTGTTTGCGGCTTGCCTCTTCCTCAATATGGACAAGAGTTATGATAATATTACCTTCCTCCTGTGCACCGTCTTTATTGATGGCACAGAGAGCAACGTCTTGAGTCTCCAACTCTTTTCCCAGATATTCTTTTATTTTAGTTAATGCTTGTAACATGCTCGTTTAATTTGAGGTTATAAATTATCCTTCTCAGTAGATATTCACCGCTATTTTCATTTATTCGCTTTAAGTCATATGTTCCATTTACGTATGGATTCATGCCATAGGTAATTTAAAATGGAATATTTGTATAACAAATGATAAAATTGAGCTATAATTATTATGAAAAACTTAGGTTTATATTCATAATTTTTTTATTGCATCAACTAAATATACCATAGCACTCCATGTTTCGCCAAAAACCACTAATGCAGGGAATTTAGTCGCAATTTTCTCCTCAAATCCAGGAAGTGTTATAATATCTGCTAACAATGTTGGAATATCAAGACCTAATAATTGAACCCAGAATTCCCAATTACCTCTATAGATCATTTTTATATCGTCACTTACTTTTATAATACCGCAAATGATGCTGTAAACAGAAAATGGGAAATCAATGTATTTGTCAAATCTAGTTAATTTTTTCCCTTTATATTGAGAAGCTAATTCATCTCTTATTTGTCTTAGTTCTTTTAATGTTGATTCTCCTTTATTGCTAATGCTTTTAATAGCCTTTTGGAATTTTTCGTTTTTAAAGTCACCACGATATGTGATTATTAGTGAAACTATGGCGTCTAAATCAGATAATAAATCAACGATTTGTTTAGCCAATTTAGGCATATCTCCATTTCCACCATTTCTTAGCCAATTTATTATATTTTCAAATTCGGAATTTTCATCTTGATAATTATCTTTTTCTTGAATATTATTCTTTTCTCTCTTTTTTTGGGGAAGGTTTCTTTCTCGGTATTTGAATTCTGCTAACATGTCAATCATTCCCAAATAATTGTAAGTAGAGTCATTTAGAATGTCTTTGTCATTTTCAAATCTAAAGAAAACAGAATGAAATCTGTCGAATATTAACATAAAATGATGCTCGGAATATAAGAATAAATTTTCAAATGACGAAGGATTAGATTTTAGCAGTTTATAAAAATGTTCATCGTCAAGATTGTATATTACCTTATCCGTGAATAATTCAAAATCGGATTCTTTGTCAACTATATTATGGTTGGTTATTATGATTTCAATGATTCTGTCTTGGTCGTCTTCGTCTTCTCTCGCCACTTTTCCTCCCTGCTGCACAGTATGTGTCAACTCATGTGCAATGAGGTGTTGTCCTGCAGGTGTGTTTGGCTGAAACTGACCTTGGTTGAAATAGATGTCGTTTCCGTGAGTGAAGGCTTTTGCGTTGATGCTGCTGCTCATGTCAGCGGCGGTGGAGTCTGTGTGCAGACGGACGTTGGAGAAATCATGACCAAAGCTGCCTTCCATCTGTGCACGTAATCCTTCAGGCATAGCGTGTCCTCCACCTTGCATAGCTTGCAACTGGCTTTCCATCTCTGATGATATTGGCATGGATGTCCCTCCGAAACAGCTGATTGTAGGAGTGGGGCAGTGGTTGGAAGGCTTTGCTTCAGATGTGTTCGCACCGTCTATCTTTCTCATCACCATATCTGCCATACGGTCGGCTTCCTGCTCGTATGCGTCGCCAGGAGTGGTCGTTTCTAGTTGAGCCTGCACAACAGTACTTGACTGAGATGGCATGCCAACTCCTTTTTTGCTTTTGATAGAAAGATTCCTATGGCTATTTTTCGCCTGATCTATTTTCGCTTTCATATCCAAGTTTTTTATTATTCGCTATATAACACTCGTATTAGTATAACATCATTCTCAAGAATTTTTCGCTTCACTCAATAACAAATAACATTTTTCTTAAGAATACAACTTAATAACAAGTATAAGATTTCGCTTTTTGCAAATGTAGATAAAATAAATATTAATCCAAATGTTTTTATGGATATTTTTATAGAATTTGTTTTAATTGGCTATATTTTAGATACTTATGGCTTTGGCTAAATTATTATTATTTATATTTTATTTGCTCTGCTCTGTCTTGTGTCTGGTTTCTGTCTATTTTTCTCATAAAAAAGTTGTGAACTCTCTCAGATAACTTCTATCCTTTGTGGTTTTATATGTGCGCGATTTTGGCTCGCACATGGAGAGATGGTAGGGTTTCCCGTCTTCAATAATCTTCATTTTAGCTACGGAATGAGTTTAATATGCTATTTTGTTTTGGAAAATAATGTCATAAACTCTGTCAGCTCAAAAATAATTCATAATACGTAATTGTGTGAAAACCCATATGTGGATATTGTGATGACATTACCAATTCCGCATCAACCTAATATTGATATTCAATGATATAAATGTTTTTCGAAACGCCTTTCATTGTTCCGTCTATGCTATATTCACAATATTTGATGCAATCTCCGTTGGCGTTGTAATAGTTTGTTTAACTGCAATCCCAATTGTAGAGAACTTTAGAAAAATTCCGTCTCTTCAAATTTTCCGGAGTGCAGAAGAAGCCGCAGACACCAGCGTCTCCCCATTCGACAGGAGTTTCTTCACTATATTCGCTGTCAATCTGTAATAATAAAACTGTTTGTTTTGATTTTTCTTCACGTGGATCTTCTTGTTCGAAGTGTGGATAACCTCCAATTTTATGTCCTTCTCCTATATGTTTCTCCTCGATTATTTCATAGGCTTCTTCAGAAAGATCATAAATGCCCTCTATGGGGTCGCCTTCAGTTAAAGCATTGTATTTTTTGACGAAAATCGGTTCGAAATGTACATCTTCCATAGACATCGGCTCTTCGTCTTTTGTGAATGTGACTCCATATTCTTCATCTCCTACTGGAAACCAGCTCTCTTCCGAAGGTTGTGGTAGTTCCGCAAGCCAAGTGCTCACTTGCTCTTCTGTGATTTGACTATCAATCGTTTCATGCCAAATCACTTTTGAACCTCCTTTTGTGAAGAGTCCCAGACTTTCATCTTGTCCAATCCAGAATTGCAGGAGACCGACTTGTGGAAAATCGGGTAGGGCGGAGAGCTCTCTGCAGTCGATCTGGGCAAGCATACGCAATGGCATGCCTTCTGAGTCGAAAGGAATCGCGTCTTTTGAAGGAATATATGGAATTCCGCCAACTTTGCTTCCGGAAATCGAAACTTGTTCATTTGTGAGTTTCAGATGCAGAACTGGCTTGACTGTCTCTTTATCCATTTCGGCAAGCACTTTTTTTGTCAGTTCCATCTCCTTTTGAATGTCAACATTCTTTTTTTTCTTCCTATATATTGTTGTTTCATCATTTATATTATATAGTTGCTGTTTTATTTTTTCTACTGAAGATTCTCCTATTATCTTCTTTGCTAAATATTGGATAAGGCCAGTTTCATATATTGATTTGAACAGCAGGTAGATAGCTGCTGCAATAAGTACTCCTGCATAAACGTAAATCTGAATGTAATATTGATCTTTTTCATCCATTTCTTTTGATTTTAGAATGCCTATTGCATAGAATTTATTATTGGCAAATTTAATTATAATTGTTAGGTTTGCTACTCTTTGGACAGAAATAAAACAAAAAAGCAGCAAATTCTTGCTGCTTCCTTTTGAGCGGAAAACGGGACTCGAACCCGCGACCCCGACCTTGGCA
>Ga0256871_1001626_pt1 | contig 11006 bp, 10 predicted proteins | sample RumenRJG_07RNA_FD_185439 | JGI IMG/M metagenome (GOLD analysis project Ga0256871, IMG submission 185439) | Metatranscriptome of bovine rumen microbial communities from Lethbridge, Alberta, Canada - Rumen RJG_07 (Metagenome Metatranscriptome) | ecosystem: Host-associated > Mammals > Digestive...
CTCTGTTTATAAGCTTTCTGTTCTTTAAACAGCCTTATCATGCGCTCTTCTTTTTAAGAGTACGCTTTACTATCCCTTTCAGACGCTCGCAAGTATCCGACGGAAAATCCGTGATAAATGTTATTGCCTGTGCGTGTGCCTCATCGCTTGGCAGCTTCAGGAACTTATGGAAAAATGTATACACCTCGTTGAATGACGCGAATATCTCATCAACAGCTCTCTCTCCATCGGGAGTAAGTACGACGCTGTTGCAGAAATCCTCATATACGTATCCGCAGTTAGCAAGACAGCGCAGCATTTTGCTCACGCTCGGTCTTGACACTCCGAGATGGCGTGATATATTCACGCACCTTACATATTCATCAGCCTCTGTCAGTTCCTTTATTGCTACCAGATACTTTATCTGGCCTGCACAATGTTTCATATAATGCTCCTTTCAAAGATCTGCCGCTTTACTTATCAGAGTCTATAAGATGCCAATAGCCCTTTAAATATACAGCTCCTGATATTACGGTCAGTACAGTTGAGATCCAGATAAGGACAGGCACAGCTATATTGTCTATCGCATTTCTGAATGTCTCGGGGAAATCGATACTGAAATCAAAGCAGAGACAAAGCCATAAAAGTATTGCAACTATTGCCGCCATTGTAAATGCAGTCTTCAGTTTGCCCCATATACCGGCAGCTACCACTATTCCGCTGTTAGCTGCGAGCAGTCTGAGTCCCGACACCATTAATTCTCTTGCAGTTATGATTATCAGCGGTATTGCGCCCATTTTTACCTCAGGCATTTCCACAAATACCGTCAGGGCTGCAATTACCAGCACCTTATCCGCAAGAGGATCAAGGAATTTTCCGAAATTGGTTACAAGATTGTGTTTTCTTGCTATTTTTCCGTCAAGTGCGTCTGTAATGGAAGCAGCTGAGAATATCACAAGCGCTATACCATAGTGGAACGGCACATCAATGTACATAAACAGCAGAAAAAACGGAATAAGTATGACTCTGAGAAGAGTCAGCTTATTTGGCAGGTTCATTGGCTTATCACCTCTCCTATCAAATCATAATCGAGTGTATCGGTGATCCTTATAGTGACATAGTCACCGATCTCAAGTGGTGTTTCTGATGTAAAGAACACCTTTCCGTCTATGTCGGGAGCATCAAGCGCAGTTCTTCCAAACCAGCACTCTCCGAACTTGTCGAAGCCCTCCACGACTGCGGTAAGCTCCGCACCCATAAGCTTTTCATTGTTTTCACAGCTGATGAGCATCTGCTGCTCCATGATTATATCCGCACGGTGAGCAGCTGTCTCCTCGTCGATCTGATCGGGGAAGCTGTACGCCTTTGTGCCCTCTTCTCTTGAATAAGCGAAACAGCCGAGTCTGTCAAAGCGGACTCTCTTTACAAATTCAGCAAGCTCCTCGAACTGTTCCTCAGTCTCACCGGGGAAACCTGTGATAAGAGTAGTTCTCAGAATGATATTCGGAACTTTCTCTCTGATATGTGCAAAGAGTGCCTCCAGCTTTTCCGTGTCGCCCCAGCGATTCATACGCGAAAGAATATCGCCGTTGCAGTGCTGTATCGGTATTTCAAGATACTTCACTATCTTATCCTCACGCGCAATAACATCGAGAAGCTCATCTGTTATACGCTCGGGATAGCAGTAAAGAGTACGTATCCAGCGGAGTCCGTCTATTTTGCAAAGCTCGGTAAGAAGCTCTGCAAGCTTCGGCTCGCCGTAAAGGTCTTTGCCGTAAAGAGCTGTATCCTGTGCGATGACCACAAGCTCTGTAACTCCGTTTTCTGCAAGGAAACGTGCTTCCTTCAGTACGTCCTCCATAGGCTCGCTTCTGAACTTTCCCCTTATAAGAGGTATAGCGCAGTAAGTGCAGCAGTTAGAGCAGCCCTCGGCAACCTTCAGATATGTGAAAAATGGCAGTGTGGATATTATCCTTTCGCCGCTCAGCTCAGCGTCAAGCTTTGGCGCGAAACAGACATATCTCTCGTCTTTGAGCACTCTGTCAAGGACATCAACTATATCCTTTGTATTTCCGATGCCAATAACAGCGTCTGCCTCAGGAAACTGCTCAGCAGCCTCCTCCTTGTATCTCTCAACAAGACAGCCTGTTATGATTATCTTTTTGAGCGTACCATCTTCCTTGAGCTTTCCAAGTTCAAGAATGGTATCTATCGCCTCTTCCTTAGCAGCCTTTATAAATCCGCAGGTATTTACTACCGCAACATCGGCAAGTCCGGGCTCTGTGACAAGCTGATATCCATGACTTTTCAGTTTATAGAGCATACGCTCTGAGTCCACAAGATTTTTTGAACAGCCAAGGGATACCATACCCACCTTGATAGCCATATCAGTTTTCCTCCTCAAAATCATCGGCACTCTCGAAATACTCCTTTACAGCGCGGTTTATCTCGGAAAAATCATATCCGTACCGCACAAGAGCGCTTTTGACCTTTTCAATTGATTTTCTATCCTCACGGTCTGTGAGATATCGGGAATGTTTAGTCCGCAGAAGCTCTGAAATATTTTCGCTGAAACTCTCTGAATATGGTTCAAGAGCGTCCTCTGCGATGAACTGGTCTATGCCCTTCTGCATTATTTCCCGTTTTGCGCGGCGATAGCCGTATTTTTTTGTCTCTACCAGTTTCCGCGCCATGCGCTCGGCATATCTCTCATCATCTATAAAGCCATGCTCTGTGAGCCTTTTCATCACCGCAGTGCAAAGCGGCCGGCTTTTGTAGTTGTCCATGAGCTTTCCGAGCATTTCGGAATAAGTATAATCCCTGTAATCCAGCAGGTAAAGCGCCCGCTGATAGGCTCTGCGAAAATTTGATGCATAAATAATTTTTCTGAGGGTATCGCGGTCTGTCTCCATACCTGCGCGTATGCCGAAATCGGTGATTATATCCGCATGGAGATAGAGCTTTCGCCCGTCATCGAGCTCCGCCTCATAGGTCGAGCCTTTATATCGCGTGACCGAGGTTATCTTCATTATTCCTCAGCAGGAGTGAACTCCTCAAAATCCTCGTCAAAATTAGCGAGAACATCTTCATTTTCAGCAGCTTCGCCGCTCTCGGACTTTGCTTCCGCAGCAGCAGGAGCATCTTCCTTAGCCTTTTTGTCCTTTTTTGGAGCTGTGGCATTGAGCTCGTCCTTGCGGGCAAGTATCTGCTCCTCTATTTCCTTCATAAGGTTCTCGTCATTCTGGAGAAGCTCCTTGACGTTGTCGCGTCCCTGTCCCAGCTTCTGATCCTTATAACTGAACCACGAGCCGCCCTTCTTGATGATATCAAGGTCAACAGCAAGGTCAAGCACCTCGCCGGTACGGGATATGCCCGTACCGTACATAAGGTCGAATTCGCACTCCTTGAAAGGCGGTGCTACCTTATTCTTAACTATCTTACAGCGTGTGCACGCACCGATAACATCTGTACCGGACTTTATGACCTCGCCCTTTCTTACCTCGATACGGACTGATGAATAGAACTTCAGAGCGCGTCCGCCGGGGGTAGTTTCGGGGTTGCCGTACATTACGCCGATCTTTTCACGTATCTGGTTGATGAATATAGCAACGCAGTTTGACTTTGAGATAGCTGCTGTGAGCTTTCTCATAGCCTGAGACATAAGTCTTGCAAGCTGACCTACGTGGAGATCGCCCATTTCACCGTCGATCTCGGCACGGGTAGTCATAGCTGCGATAGAGTCAAGGACAATAACATCAATAGCGCCCGAACGGATAAGAGCTTCTGCGATCTCGAGAGCCTGCTCACCACTGTCAGGCTGTGAAACGAGAAGATCATCAATATTTACGCCGAGAGCCTGTGCATAAACAGGATCAAGAGCGTGCTCAACGTCGATGAAAGCAGCTTCGCCGCCTGCCTTCTGAGCCTGTGCGATAATTGAAAGTGCGACTGTAGTCTTACCTGAGCTTTCCGGTCCGTATATCTCAACAATTCTTCCGCGCGGTACACCGCCTATACCAAGCGCCATATCCAGTGTCATAGAACCTGTTGGTATAGCGTCAACATTCAGTGTTTTAGTCTGTCCAAGACGCATTACAGCGCCTGCTCCGTACTTCTTTTCTATCTGCTTGAGTGCACCCTCAAGTGCAGTCTTTTTATCCTCTTTGGTAGTAACTCTAACAACAGTAGGCTTTTTAGCAAGCTCTTTCTTTGCCATTGGTGTTTCCTCCGATCTGTATTTACATTATTGCAGGTTTATTTTCGATAACATTCCGTGCTGCCGCAGTCCTTATGATACCGCCGCCGTCACGTCTAAGCTCCACATCTGTAAAGCCGTTTCCTTCAAGTACAGCCTTTACGTCATCATGCTGACCCATGCCGAATTCATAGGCGATAAAGCCGCCGTCCTTTATGGACATCTTCCAAAGCTGAGTCATGGCTCTGTAAAAGCCGAGTCCGTCATTGCCGCCGAAAAGCGCCGAAGCAGGCTCATATCTTACCTCTGTCTGAAGCTCGCTCATATCCTGTGAAGTGAGATAAGGCGGATTGCTGACCAGTATATCAAGTCCCATGAGAGACATTGAGGTCTCGCGCTTCAGAACATCGCCTTTTATAATATGTATATCACCGCAGCCGTTTGCTGTGGTATTCTCTCTGAGATAGCCGAGAGCATCGTCTGACAGCTCTACAGCGTAAACATCTGCCTGCGGAAGCTCCTTTTTGAGAGCTACTGCGATACAGCCGCTGCCGCTGCAAAGGTCGGCTATTTTCGGAGCTTTCAGATTTTCTCTCCTGCAGATGTCAAGCACCTGCTCAACGAGAGTCTCTGTATCGGGGCGCGGTATGAGCACACCCTCGCCTATTTTGAAATTACAGCCCCAGAATTCCCACTGTCCCAGCAGATACTGCAGCGGATAGCCCTCAGAGCGGCGCACTGCAAGAGCGCGTATCTCTGCGGCTTTTTCATCTGAAACAGGCTCTTTCGGCAGGAACATGGGATTTTTTTCTCCCAGCAGGTCCTGAAATATACAAGTGGTATCAAAGTCAGCCGTATCCTCATCGCGCTTTGCGATAAGGCTTCGGCACTCTGCAAAAAGCTCGCCGCGGCTTACCACTTGTCTTCCTCCTTATCCTTAGGGATACAAGGAGTCATTGCGGCAATTGCTATCTCTATCATGCTGTCATCAGGCTCGCGTGTAGTGATACGCTGCATAGCGAGACCGGGTGCGGAAAGTATCCTTGTAAATGTATTATCGTTATTTCCTGCAAGGCGTATGCACTCGTAAGAAATTCCCACAACAAGCGGGAGCAGCACCAGTGATGCCACGATACGATGCCATGTTACTGTAAATGGTACTAAACACATGACAAGTATGCTGATGATAAGAACTATAAATATAAAGCTTGTGCCGCAGCGCTTATGGAAGCGGCTCTGCTTGCGGATATTCTCTACAGTAAGGGGAAGCTCCGCCTCATGGCAGGCGATGGTCTTATGCTCTGCGCCGTGATACATATACTGTCTCTTGATGTCCTTCATAAGGCTTACAAGGTACATATACAGCACAAAAAGGACTATCTTTACTATGCCCTCAAGAAGCGAGCGGATTATGCGGTGTTCCTTGATAGACGGGATAAGTCCCACAAGCCACTTAGGCAGGAAAACGAAAAGACCTATTGCCATGAGAACGCCAATAAGTATGCCGATATACATGAAAATATCGGTTGCGGTATCTCCTTTTTTCTCGCCGCTCTTATCGGAAGAGTCCTTTGCGCCGTCCTCAGCTTTTGCAGCAGTATCAGCTTTTCCCTCTGTTTTCTCAGCGGAATCTGCCTGCGCATTTTTCTTATCCTTATTTTTGCCGTCATCTTCGTCCTCGTCCACTATCTGCTTTTCAGCGGACTTCATCATATACTTATAACCCTTTGTAAGTGAGATAACGAAATTAGTACAGCCCCTTACCAGCGGCACTTTTCTGTACCACGGAGCACCTTTTCCGTTATTTTCCTCCCATGTTTCAAGGTCGATAGTACCGTCGGGAAGTCGGCAAGCCATAGCGCCTGTATTAGGTCCGAGCATCATAATGCCCTCAACAAGAGCCTGTCCGCCTATTTTTGATTTGAATTTTTCCTGTGTAGTTGTTTTATTTCCCATTTTTTCACCTTATTGAAAACATTAATGCCTGTGCCTTACGACTTTACAGCAGGAAGAGTGATAGTTACCACAGTACCCTTTCCCTCGCCCTCGCTGTCGATATCGAGTTTTCCGCCGTGCATACTTATTATCTCATCAGCAACAGCAAGACCGATACCTGAGCCGCGGCGTGTGTGATTTGCCTTATAGAATTTCGTCTTTACCTTTGCAAGGTCTGAGGCTTTTATGCCGAGACCTGTGTCGGCTACGGAAACAATGACGTTGCCGCCCGATTCATAAGCCTTTATGGTAACTGTATCCCCCTCTGAGGAATACTTTACCGCGTTGTCGATAACATTGATGAAGACCTGTCTGATACGGTTCTTATCGCCGAAAACGAAGGGAAGCATCTCAGGCTCGTCATAGATTATTTTTTTATCTTCACGCCTTGCTTTTTCGCTGTATATGAGCACAGCATCACCAAGCTCGGCGAGGATATCCATATTTGCATTCTGAAGTGTAAAGTGTCCGTTCTGCATACGCGAGAAGTCAAGAAGCTCCTCTACCATCTGCGAAAGACGCTCTGTTTCGTTCACTATGACCCTTACACCTTTTCTCATAGTGTCGGGACTTCCTCCGCCGTCTATCATAAGCGTTTCCGCCCAGCCTTTTATGGCAGTCAGCGGAGTTCTCAGCTCGTGCGAAACAGAGGATATGAACTCATTCTTCATAGCTTCGGCAGTAGAAAGCTCATCTGCCATATTATTAATAGTAGTGCACAGGTCACCTATCTCGTCATCGCTGTCGTTGTCTATACGTGTAGAGAAGTCTCCCATAGCGTATTTTCGGGCGATGCCGCTTATCTGCCTGATAGGTCTTACTATAGAGCCTGCAAAATACAGACCCGTCACAACGATTATCAGGATAATTATCACACATATCAGCGTTACCGCCGCAGTGTATGTCTTTATGGTGCTGTCTATTGCGGTAAGTGATGTTACCATTCTTACAGCGCTGTATTCGCCGCTCATTGAAGATATAGGCATTGTTACAGCAAGCACCTTTTCTCCGCCGCCAAGCTTATAGACATGAGAGCCCTCTCCCGATTCCATTGCCTTGACATAGTCAGGCATTACATCATCTGCATCGGGTGAAAATCCCGACGAGGTAAGGACTACTCTTCCCTTTGAGTTTATAGCCATAAGCTCTATTTTGTCCTTTTCATTGAAAGTCTCGAGCATATTTCTCATTTCCGACGAGAAATTTGTCGAGCTGTCCTGTGAATAAAGGCTTAAAACGCTTGTTACGGCGTTTATCTTTGAAACAAGATACTGCTTTGCAGAGCTGTAGAAATAGTTCTGTATCGCATAGACTATAGCCATATCTATGACCAGAAGCGCAAGCACAACAACTCCGAGATTGTTGAATATCCAGCGCTTTGTGATACTCTTTTTAGCCATTACTGAATATCATTCCATTTATAGCCATATCCCCAGATAGTTATGATATACTTGGGGCTTGAAGGCTCTTCCTCTATTTTCATACGTATACGTCTGATATTTACATCGACTATCTTATCATCGCCGTAATAGCTCTCGCCCCAGATATGGTTCAGGATACTTGCACGGTCAAGAGCGGTATTCTTATTGTTCATAAAGAATTCCAGTATCTGATACTCTACCTGTGTAAGCTCTATGGGAGTGCCGTCCTTTGTGACTGTACGGCTCTTGAGATTGAGTACGAAAGGTCCGCTCTCGATAACGGACTGTTTTTCATTCTTGATAAAGCTCATGCACACACGCCTGTATATAGCGTCAACTCGTGCAGTAAGCTCAGAAGGTGAAAACGGCTTTGTGATATAGTCATCAGCACCTATCATAAGACCGCTGACCTTATCCATTTCCTGAGTTCTTGCTGTAAGCATGATGATACCGATAGTTGAGCTTTTCTCACGTATCTTCTTGCAGACCGTAAAGCCGTCTATACCCGGCATCATTATATCGAGCAGGACGATATCGAAATTACCGTGTTCAGCCTCAAAGGTCTTGAGTGCCGCTTCTCCGCAGTTTACATCAACAACGTCATAGCCTGCACGTTTGAGGTTTATGACGACAAATTCGCGGATAGTATCCTCGTCCTCACAAATAAGTATACGTTTCATCTGTTTTCACTCCTTTGAATGAGTATATATATATCAGTCTCTGTATCTGAAGCCTATAGCGGCATCTGCCGCTGTAATGCTGAGTCCGTCGTCATTTACATCGGGATTTGAAGGGATAAATGCAAGATAAGATGTCTCGCCCTTTGAGTGCATCAGCACATATCCTCCTGAAATACGGTCTTCACGGGAAGGCTGATCCTCAGCACAGAAAATATGCAGAAGCTCTCTGCCGATCCCCTCCTCGCTGTATGCGCAGAAGACTATCTCATCGTTTACAACATCTCGTCTGACGGTCACCTTATTGCGCCATTTTTCGGGGAATATAAAGATATATCCCTCATTCATGCTGTAATATGAGGTGTATTTGCGTTCAAGCTTATAGCTGTCGTTTATGCACATCCATTCTGTCAGTCTGAGCTGTTCGCCCTCTGCCGCCGCCTCATATCCCGGAGCTACTGACTGTAAAGGTATCTCCAGCCTGCCGTCACCGTCCACATCGAATGACGAACAGCCGGCAGGACGAATAGTAGCTGCCGATTCCTCGGGGGTACTGAATACCTTTTTCAAACCGCTTTTATCCATGTATATGATATCGGTCTGAACAGAGCCTGTTCCTGAAACAGCGTCGATGTACAGTCCTGTATCACCGTTTCCTATCTTTCCGTAGCTGATATTGTCAAACTCAGTGAAGCTGCCGCTGAGAGGCTGCTGTACTCTGTGGTACATTCCCTCCTCGTCAAGCTTATACGCTTCCGCAGCAGCGGCTTCTCCGCCTGACGCACCGGTAAGCCGTAAAAATTCATTTTCACCGTCCTGATCCAGATCCTTGACATCAAAGAACGAGTAAGAGTCTGAAAAAGTCGGCTTTTCAAGGACACCGTCGGAATAGTTGTATATAGTTACATTCTTTTCCGAACGGTTTATAAGGCTTGTTCCGATGATGATATTCACGCGGCTGTTTGAACCAAGCTTTGATATCATTACCTTTTCTATCTCGTTTCCCTCCGCAGCCGTATCAACTACAGAGCTCCACTCGCCGTCGTCCTTGTCGAGTATATTTATGTGCAGCGGATTTTCATCGGCTGCATGGTTTGTTCTCTCGTAAAACACTATCGCCTCGTTTGCGCCGTCATCGTCGATATCCTCGATTATGAAAGCGGAAAGGTATTTTCCTGATTTCGGGTATTTAAGGCTTATGGTAGGCGATACCAGTGAACCGATAAGAGCATCATATATCTGTTCCTGCTCAACGCTGAGCTTAGGCGGAGACATGAGCGTATCAATGCTTGCACCGAACGTACAGCCTGAAAGTCCTGCCGCCGAAATCAAAGCCGCCAGCAGTCTGAATGTTTTTTTCATAATAAGGTCACTCGCGCTCTTCGAGCTTTATATATTCCTTTTCCTTTGCGATAGCCTTGTAAGCAGGACGGATTATTCTTCCGCCTGTGAGTATCTCTTCCATGCGGTGAGCTGCCCAGCCTGCCATACGAGCGATGGCAAAAAGCGGAGTGAAGAGCTCATCAGGGATACCGAGCATTCTGTACACAAGACCCGAATACATATCAACGTTAGCACACATAGTCTTTGTATTGCCCTTCATTTCGAGGAATATCTCAGGAGTAAGACGCTCGATAGTCTCAAGAAGTCTGAATTCAGCCTCGATCTCCTTGCCTTTTGCAAGCTCGAAAGCCTTTTTCTTGAGGATAACTGCTCTCGGGTCGGATATAGTATATACAGCGTGACCCATACCGTAGATAAGACCAGAATGGTCATTAGTCTCCTTGCGTATAGTCTTGCGCATATAGTCGGCAACTTCGCCCTCGTCTTCCCAGTTTTTGATATTCTCCTTGAAGTTGTCGAGCATATGTATCACCTGAAGATTAGCGCCGCCGTGACGAGGTCCTTTCAGTGAGCATATAGCTGAAGAATAAGCAGAATACGGGTCTGTACCTGAAGAAGTGAGTACGCGGCAGGTGAATGTAGAATTATTTCCGCCGCCGTGCTCAGCCTGTAACATGAGCAGACGGTCAAGCATCTGTGCCTCGTCCTTTGTGTACTGTCTGTCGGGACGCAGGAGCGAAAGTATACACTGTGCCGTGTTTTCCTCATAGTTGATAGGGTGCATTATCATGCTCTGATTATCGAAAACTCTGCGCTTTACCTGATAAGCATTAGCCATGATAACAGGGAGCTTTGCGATAAGGCTTACCGCCGTGCGCATCTCGTTTTCAAGTCCCTTGTTCTCGCACTCGTCATCATATGAGTACAGAGCCAGTACGGAACGTGCAAGCTTGTTCATGATATTCTTTGACGGTGCTTTGAGTATCATATCCTCAACGAAGCCGTTAGGCAGGTCTCTTTTTACCGAGATATATGAGCTGAATGTTTTAAGCTCCTTTTCATTCGGCAGATGACCGAAAAGCAGAAGAAATGCAGTTTCTTCATAGCCATAGCGGTCGTCTTCTTCAACGTTGTTTACAAGGTCATTTATATTATAGCCTCTGTATATGAGCTGTCCCGGGATAGGTTCTCTTTCTCCCTCATTCATCACATAGCCGTGAACGTTGCAGATGTTAGTGATGCCTGCCATTACGCCTGTGCCGTCACTGTTGCGGAGTCCTCTCTTAACGTGATATTTTTCATAAAGTTTTGGGTCTATCGCGGTATTATCGACGAGTCTCCCGCATAAATCTGTAATATTAGCGCCTGAAATGAATGAAGGCATTATGATCACAC
>Ga0256871_1001632_pt1 | contig 10991 bp, 7 predicted proteins | sample RumenRJG_07RNA_FD_185439 | JGI IMG/M metagenome (GOLD analysis project Ga0256871, IMG submission 185439) | Metatranscriptome of bovine rumen microbial communities from Lethbridge, Alberta, Canada - Rumen RJG_07 (Metagenome Metatranscriptome) | ecosystem: Host-associated > Mammals > Digestive...
CGGGTCACGGGACTGACTGATATCAATATTCGCACTTTGCTCAGCCGTGCCAGAAGCACGGTGCGCCAACAATTCAAAAAACTTTCTGCTTATGAAGACAGATAATCAGCATATAAAAACTTTGCTCGACAAATACGACCACGCGCAGACTACGGCCGACGAAGAACGGCTGTTGGCTGAGACGTTCCAAGGTGACCAGACCGGTGATCTGACGGGTGATGCCGCTTATTTCAAGGCCTTGCACCAGTTGCAGCGGCCTGCCGAGGGTGCCGGACCGGACCTTGCGGCAAGACTCTCACGACAGGTGGACCAATGGAACGTGGTGGAGAAGACGTCGGGCAGCAGGGCACGGCGCATGAGCCTGCGGGTGGTGAGCATGGTGGCGGCCTCGCTTCTGCTGTTGTTCTCGCTGGGTCTGTATCTCAACAACAGGAAGAGTCAGCCCGCAATGATGGTGGAGCAACAGACCGATACCTTCAGCAATCCTGAGGATGCGGAGGAAGCGGCAGAAAAGGCCCTGGCCAAGTTCTCATTGGCGCTCAACAAAGGTCTGAACAAAGTGAATAACGTAAACAACAATCATAATTAGCAATCATGAAGCGGATATTACTATTGCTCGTCTGTGTGTGCATGACCGGCATGGCACTGGCTCAGGACGCGCTTTTCAAGAAATATAGCAATACACGGGGCGTGGAGACCGTGTTTATCTCTAAAGCCATGCTGGGCATGATGCCCTCGGTGGAGGTGAACGGCAAGCGTATGTCGTCAAAGAAGATTGACCGCATACAGATACTCTCTAGTGAGCGGCCGTCGCTGATACGTACGATCAAAACCGAAGCGCTCAGCTCGTTTGAGCGGGGCCACTACGAAGAGATGATGCGCATGCACGACGGCGACGATCAGACCATCATCTACAGCAAGTCGCTGGGACGTGGCATCAATGAGTTTGTATTGTTTGAGATGGAGCGCGACGAGATAAATATTATCAATATACGTGGCAGTATCACGCTCAACGACATTAAGCATCTGGCGGAGTAGGGGGGAGTTCTTTAGAAGTCCAGAAGTTCGGAAGTTCAGAAGTCCGGTCATTACAATTGAAGTCCGGAAGTTAATTGGAAGTCCAGAAGTTCGGAAGTTCAGAAGTCCAGTCATTACAATTGAAGTTCAGAAGTTCGGAAGTTCTTTAGAAGTCCAGAAGTTCGGAAGTTCAGAAGTCCGGTCATTACAATTGAAGTCCGGAAGTTCGGTTATAAGAGAAGTCGGGTAATGTTAGAACCCCCTTGCGGGGTTCCGGTATCATAGCGAGGGGATGAGGTGAGCGAAGCGAACCTCTTCCCCTCGATACGTGGTGGGGATTAATTAAATCGCTACCCCCTTGCGGGGTTGCGGCAATGTTATGTTTTTGGCCCATCATTCATGTAATCGATGTATGTTTCATAGATGATTTCCTCTACCCCCTAAGGGGGTGATGGAACTTATAAAAAACTTTTAGTAAAAGCTTTGTTACTAAAATGTTTTTTACTATCCAATTTGCAGACATCCGCCAACGTGCAAGGAGTAAAGAATTCACTAATTTCCAAAGAGTTCATTGACAATGAAGGTGACCGGATATACATCAGTGACCCTATTTTCAAGTTATGGATAAACAGAAACGTTAGGATTAGATGATTCAAGTTTCGCAAGTTACTGACGCTTCGCAGGGGCCGGTCTTGTGCCGGCCCCAAAATAATGTCCCAACTTCTTTTCAAAATATGTCGAACATTTTTGAGGGCCGGCACAAGACCGTCCCCTGCATGCGGCAGGCTTGGCTATACGTAATTGTTAGCATGCGAAACCTGAATTAGATGATCATCGGTCACCGGTGTTGTGGGGACAAAATTAGAGTAGCTCAGAAGGCCTGGAGTCCAGAAGTTCAGAAGTCCAGTCATTACTATAATGAAACCTTAGTATCAGATGCTTATACATTTGACTGAACTTCCGGACTTCCGGACTTCTGGACTTCCGGACTTCCAAAGAACTTCCGGACTTCTTAGCTTCCCTTTCCGGTTACTATTTTCTTAATCTCGTTGAGCTTGTTGAGAGCCTCCACGGGTGTGAGGTTGTTGATGTCGAGTCCGATGATCTCATCTCTTACCTGGGAGAGGACGGGGTCGTCGAGTTGGAAGATGCTCAGCTGCATGCCATCGTTGCCGTTGCCGATGTTCTCCACCTTGGGCCGTCCGGCACTGCCCACTTCGGCATTGTCGGCCTCGAGCTGTTTCAGCACCTCGTTGGCCCTTTTGACGATGCTGCGCGGCATGCCCGCAATCTCGGCCACGTGGATACCGAAGGAATGTTCTGAGCCGCCCGGAGTCAGCTTGCGCAGGAAGATCACCTTGCCGTCGACCTCTTTCACAGCCACGTTGTAGTTTTTGATGCGCGGGAAGTGCTTTTCCATCTCGTTGAGCTCATGGTAGTGGGTGGCAAAGAGCGTGCGTGCCTGTGCGCCTTTGTGCTCGTGCAGGTACTCGACGATGGCCCAGGCGATGGAGATGCCGTCGTAGGTAGACGTGCCGCGGCCGAGTTCGTCAAACAGCACGAGCGAGCGCGGTGAGACGTTGTTGAGGATGTCGGCGGCCTCGGTCATCTCCACCATAAACGTGGATTCGCCCAATGAGAGATTGTCGCTGGCACCCACGCGGGTGAAGATTTTATCCACCAGACCGATTTTCGCGCTCTCTGCGGGCACAAAACAACCTATCTGGGCCAATAGTACGATGAGGGCCGTTTGACGCAGCAGAGCCGATTTTCCGGCCATGTTGGGACCGGTAATCATCATGATCTGTTGTTTCTCTGTGTCAAGGTAGACATCGTTGGGCACGTAGCGCTCGCCGAGCGGCATCTGTGTCTCGATGACGGGGTGGCGGCCCTGATGGATGTCGATGACGGTGGAGTCGTCGATGGTGGGGCAGACGTAGCAGTTGTCTTCCGATACCTTGGCAAAGGACAGCAGGCAGTCGATATGGGCCAGGATGTTGGCATTGATTTGTATCTGCGGGATGAACTCCTGCATGGCGACGATGAGTTCGGAGAAGAGACGCGCCTCGAGGTCGAGTATCTTCTCGTCGGCTCCCAGTATCTTTTCCTCGTATTCCTTCAGTTCGGGCGTGATGTAGCGCTCGGCCTGAGCCAGGGTCTGCTTACGTATCCATCCTTCCGGCACCTTGTCCTTGAACGTGTTGCGCACCTCGAGGTAATAGCCGAAGACGTTGTTGTAGCCTACCTTCAGCGATGAGATGCCCGTCTTTTCGGTCTCCCGCTGCTGTATCTCAAGTAGGTATTCCTTGCCGCCCTGCGAGATGGAGCGCAGCTCATCGAGCTCCTTGGAATAGCCGTCGGCGATGACGCCGCCCTTGCTGATGAGCTGTGGCGGGTCGGGCTGTATCTCCTTGTCCAGACGGTCGCGCAGACTCTCGCAGAGATTCATCTGCTCGCCCAGGCGCTTGAGACTGTCGTTGCTGGCATAGAGGCAGGCCGACTTGATGGGCTGGATGGCCATGAGGGCGTTTTTCAGCTGTACTACCTCACGTGGAGACACGCGTCCCACGGCCACCTTGGAGATGATGCGCTCAAGGTCGCCCACACGCTGCAGCTGTTCGTCGATGACCTGACGGAAGTCGGGCGCCTTGAAGAAATACTCCACGACCGACTGCCGGTTGATGATTTGTCGTACGTCTTTGAGCGGGAACACCATCCATCGGCGCAGCATGCGTCCGCCCATGGGGGTGATGGTGCGGTCGATGATGTCGAGCAGCGACTTGCCGTCCTCCTGCATGGGTTGGAGCAGTTCGAGCGAACGGATGGTGAACTTGTCGAGACGGACGTATTTATCCTCCTCTAAGCGTTTGAGCGATGTGATGTGGTTGATGTTGGTGTGCTGCGTGAGCTCCAGGTATTGCATGATGGCTCCCGAGGCCACAATACCCTCTTTGAGGTGCTCCACACCGAAGCCTTTGAGTGACTTGGTGCCGAAATGCTTGAGCAGCTTCTGCCGTGCGTTCTGTTCGGTAAACACCCAGTCGTCGAGCTCAAACACACAGAGCTTGGTGCCGAAGTATTGTTCAAACTCTCTTTTCTTATTCTTGTCGTAGAGCACCTCCTTGGGTGAGAAGTTGCCAAGCAGTTTCTCTACATAGTCGTAAGGGCCTTGTCCGGTGAGAAACTCGCCGGTGGAGATGTCGAGGAAGCTGATGCCGCAGGCGGTCTTGCCAAAGTGGACAGCGGCCAGGAAGTTGTTTTCCTTGTAGTTGAGCACGTTGTCGCTCATGGCGATGCCCGGCGTCACCAGTTCAGTGATGCCTCGCTTCACCATCTTGTCCATCTCTGTGAGTCCCTTCTTGCCCTTGATGGCGGCCCGTTTCTTCTTTGGGTCCTCGAGCTGGTCGCAGATGGCGACGCGCTTGCCGGCCCTGATGAGCTTGGGCAGATAGGTGTCGAGGGCATGGTGGGGGAAGCCTGCCATCTCGGCGCCCGCCGAGGCGCCGTTGTTGCGTCGGGTGAGGGTGATGCCCAGGATGCGCGAGGCCTCGATGGCATCGTCGCAGTAGGTCTCGTAGAAGTCGCCGCACCGGAAGAGCATCAGGGCGTCGGGGTGCTTGGCCTTCAGCGAGAAGAACTGCCGCATCATGGGAGTGAGGGAGTTATCTTTGGTTGACATGTCTTATTGTTGTTATTGATGGGCCGTCGCGGGACAGCGGATGGGCCGTTGCACGGCAGCGGCTTACTGAAAGGGATGTCGCCGGACGACCACTGTGGGTGTGTTGTTTGGGAAGGCTGATGAGGGACGTGCCTATGGCTTTTGTGGAGCGAGCCCTCCGAGACCAGCCAGCAAAGCGCGTGCCAGGGGATTGTCGGCCACCGATTCTTTTTTGTCTTCCTCGGCGGGCTCGTCGATGAAGTCGAGGCGGCGCGGGTCGCGCGGCACGATGCGGTAGCAGGAGCGGCCGTGGATGCGGCTGCGTGTAAAACCGGCCTCCTGCAACGCGAAGCCGACGTCTTGGTTGACATGCTCGCCCGGGGTCCAGTAGGGGTATTCCTTCATCAGCCGGTCGATGATGGCGTCGATGTAGACGGCCTTGGCCTTCTTGCCCTTCGGTGGGGCCGCATAGAGCAGTGACACCATCTTCACGAGGTTGTCAGCTTCCTGGAAGGGTGAGTTCTGGATGGCCATGGCCTCACGCTCGTCCTCGGAGAGTGAGGTGTCGGCACCGTCTTCGAACTGTGCCATGAGCTGTGCGTAGAGCTGTTCGTAGGGAATGGGTGTGGCGAGGTCTATCTGATGGCCTACTTCCACGCAGAACAGCCGGGCAGCGCCGGCTGCATCGGTCATGGGGTGGAGGTTGCCGGTGTTGGCGATGAAGGCGGCCATACGGTGGCGCGGTTCCACCGTCGTGCCATAGGCCTGACGGAAGATGGGCGTAGAACGGGAGAACAGATAGCGCACGGCGGGCTGTTGGTCGCCGTGGTCCTGATAGAACTCGTCGATGCAGACCAACAGGTTGGTGGTGACGAGGTCGTAGACTTCCGCCGATGTCTTCAGGTGGACCTGGTCGGTGTAGTACGGTCTGAGGACAGGAGGCAGGAGCAGGTTGCAGAACGACGTCTTGCCGTAGCCCCATTGTCCGACCAGCACCGGCACGAGGAGGTCACGCTGTGCGATGTCGCGTCCCAGCCAGCGAGCCACCATCTGCAACATCCATTTGTTGAAGCGCTTGCCCCAGTCAGGATTGGACGTGACGATACGCTGTGAGAGGTCGAACACATGGTCATGGCCGTCCCACTCGGGCAATGCCTTCAGCCACTCCTCGGCTGGGTTGTAGGAGTAGATGCGCGTAGAGTGGACGTAGCGGTCGAGGGTCTCCTCGGTGAGGTTGACACCTTGCCGGGCAGCCTCCAACAGCAGGGTGTTGCGGGCCTCGCGTGACAGCGGCAGATAGTCATCGCTGTCGGCGGGCGCATACGACAAGGCGCCTGTCAGCACATTGCGGCGCAGACGGCATTGGGTATCGAGATAGGTGAGGACATCCATCATGTGAGAGTCATAAAAAAGGTTACGGACAGGGAAAGCCGGTTATTGCTCCTCTGTAAACAATACCTGCACGATGGTTTGTCCTACAGCCTTGAGCGTGTTCTTGTCAATGTGCTGCATGTCGTCAGCCAGCGTGTGCCACGTTGGACCAAACGAGCTCTGTGTACATTGCGGATAATAAGGGATGATATCGATGCAGGGGATGTTGGCCACTTGATTGACAGGGATGTGGTCGTCGGTGATCATGCCGCCGTCCTGCTTGGGGAAATACGAGCCATAGCCGGCCTGGCGGGCAGCGCGCCACACCTTCTTCACGATCTCTGGGGCGTATTGCTTCGACATGCCTTCCTGGTAGAACTGTGCGCCTTGTCCGCCGACCATGTCGAGCAGGATGCCGTAGCGGGGTGCGTAGTGGTCAGGCAGATGGGCGGCGAAGTATTGTGCGCCGAGCGCCCACGAGTTGCCGTCGTCGGGCTGCTGGCTCCATTGCGGTGTACCCCAGTCCTCAGCGTCGAAGCACACGAAGTCGACACCCAGCGTCTTGGGCAGTTGCTGCAGTTGCTTGTTGTTGAGCAGGCGTGCCACCTCGAGCATGACGGCCACACCGCTCGCAGCGTCGTTGGCCGCGAGGATGGGCTTGCGCCAGTTGAGCGAGTCGGGGTCGTTGTCGGCCCAGGGACGTGAGTCCCAATGGGCGCAGAGCATGATGCGTGTGGTGGCCTGAGGGTTGTATTGCGCAATGATATTGGTGCTCTTGAGCGTCGTGCCGTCGTAGCCTTTGAGGTCGGCGTCCTGTGTGGTCACTGTGCAGCCGTACTTCTTAAACTGGGCGATGATCCATGCGCGGCAGTCGTCGTGGCCTTTGGAGTTCATATCCCGCGGGCCGAAGTCGCACTGGGCCTTGGTGAAGGCATAGGCGGAGTCGGCATTGAAGGCCGGACCTACGGGACTGACCTTTTCCGTTTCCTCGTTTTCATCGGTGTCGTTGGTGCCGGTTTGGGCCAACGGACCTGCGGTAAACAGCCATACGGCTGCTGCACAGATGATAGCTATCACGGCAATGATAATAAGTCTTTTCTTCATTATGGTTTTAACTATGATGGGGTGAAGGGGCGGCCGGTGGGATGTTATCCTTGGACAGCGGCCGCTTGTACCTGTGCCATGACGCGGAGCCAGTTGCCTCCCCATATCTTCTCGATGTCGCTGTCGCTGTAGCGGCGCTTGAGCAGTTGGATGGTGAAGTTGATCAGCTCTGAGGCATCTGCGCAGCCACGCACCGTGCCGTCGCCGTCGAAGTCGGTGCCTACGCCCACGTGGTCGATGCCCATGACATCGATGGCATGCTCGAGGTGGGCGATGACATCGAGAATGGTGGCCTCGCCGGTCTTGCGCAGGAAGCCGTGGTACAGGGTGATGTGGGCCACGCCGCCTTTCTGTGCGAGGGCACGCAGCTGGTCGTCGGTGAGGTTGCGGGGCACGTCGCAGAGTGCACGGCAACAGGTATGGGTGCAGACAATCGGCGTGCGGCTGATGTCGAGAGCGTCGTAGAACGACTTCTCGTTGGCATGGCTGAGGTCGACCATGATGCCTTCGTCGTTCATCCGCTGGATGACCTTGGCACCGAACTCTGACACGCCGTTGTTCATCTGCGAACCTTTGTTGCTGTCGCAGATATCGTTGTCGCCATTGTGGCAGAGCGTGATATAGATCACGCCGCGCTGTGCGAAGTGGCGCACGTTGGCCAGGTCGTGATTGAGTGCCAGTCCGTTCTCGATGCCGAACATGATGGACTTCCGTCCCTTGCGCTTGTCCTCATACAGGTCGGCCGGTGTGCGGGCGATGCTGATGTAGTTGCTATTGTCGGCCACGATCTGTTCGAGCTTGTCGAAGATGAGGTCGGCGTACTGCGTGGGCGAGAGCTGTGTGGACAGCGTCTTGAGTTGTGGGTTGTGGGCGATGATGCCTGCGATGTCTACCTTCTGCGAGAACTGTTCGCCCATCTGCGGCTGTGGCAGGTAGGCGGCCATGATGACGGCGTCTTGGCGGCCGTCGGTCATCTTGTGCAGGTCGTAGAGAATGCGGGGGTCGCGCTGGTCGAAGCGCACGCCCTGTGGGAAGAACATCGGGGTGTCGCAATGGGTGTCGAGCGTGAGGATGCGGTCGTGCAGGCGTTTGGCCCGATGGAATGTCGCAGCTTTGTCGACGAGCCACTGGAAGAGTGGCAGACCGTCTTCGCCGAGCCATTCGGGATGCCATTGTACGGCGAGGATGGACTTGAACTCGTTGCTCTCGATGGCTTCGATGACACCGTCGGGTGCCTTGGCCGTGACGCGGAATCGGGGACCGGGGGCAGCCACAGCCTGATGATGGAACGAGTTGACAAACAGCCGTATCTCAGCCTGTCCGTCAGTGGTCTTGGTCTGACGGCCATAGAGGTCGGCCAGATAAGAGTCGGGCATGACGGTCACGCTGTGGGTAGGCTCTGTGCGGTCGGCATTTTGCGAGTGCTTTATCCTGGGGCTGGACTGGTTGAGCCGTGAGGAGTAGATGTCCTGCTCCACTTTTCCTCCCAGGGCTACGGCCAGTGTCTGAATGCCACGGCAGATGCCGAGCATGGGCACCTGTCGGTTGTAGGCCAGCCGTACGGTCAGCAGTTCGGCGAGGTCGCGCTTGGCGTTGATGCCTCCGAGCCGCTGTACGGGTTCCTCATTGGTCCACAACGGATTGATGTCGGCTCCGCCGGTGAGCAGCAGTCCGTCGATATGGTCGAGGGTGTTGATGATGGTTTGTTTGTCGGCTACGGGCGGAATGAGCACGGGTGTGCCGCCGGCGCTTACGACCTGCTGGTAATAACGGTCGCAGAGCCGGGCATCTCCGTCGGCATAATTAGCCGTAATGCCAATCACCGGTTGGTGGTTGGCTTCAGGGAATGTCGCATAGATGGTTTTCAGATGCGACTCAATACGAAAGTCTTCCATTGTTGTTAGTCCACGTTCACCGGAATTTCGCGTTTGATGCTTTGCTCAAGCGAAATGAGGGTCTCGGTGGAGACTACGCCGGGAATGGTCTGCAGTCGGTTGTTGAGAAGGTCCATCAGTTGCTCGTTGTCTTTGGCATACAGCTTGAGCAGCATGGTGTAAGGACCGGTGGTGAAGTGGCATTCCACAATCTCCGGAATGTGTACGAGGCGTTCAACGACATTCTTGTACATGGAGCCCCGCTCGAGGTTCATGCCGACATAGGTACAGGTAGTATAGCCAAGGCTCTTAGGGTTGACGTCGAAGCCGCTGCCGGTGATGACACCGTCTTCGATGAGGTGTTGTACGCGCTGGTGGATGGCGGCGCGGGAAACGCCACACTCGGCAGCCACATCTTTGAAGGGAATGCGGGCATTGCCCGAAAGAATCGAAAGGATTTTTTTATCCAAATGGTCAATCTTGTCCATGTCTGTGAGTTTATGTTCAATTTATTAATGTAGCAAAAGTAAGCAATTAAAATGAATTACGCAACGAAATGATAGAAAAATGTGAAATACATCTGCAATATTTTTGATAGGAAGGCTTTTACAGTCATTGGCCGAGGTTGCTGTAAAAGCTTGGACTTTATCTACTTCGCCGGTGACGATAGCGGTTGCGTCGAACATTATATCTGTAGGCCGGCATAGGGCCAGCCACTGCTGCCACCAAAGTTGCACGGACTTTATCCGCTCTCTTCATTAATTGACAGACCTAATAAATTGTGTAGGCGTGATGCCGCATACATTTTTGAAAGCACGTACGAAGTTGGAGTAGTCGGAGAAGCCGCATTGTTCAGAGACGTCATTCAGCCCCATTTCAGGATGTATGGCAAGCATGCGTTTGGCCTTTGCTATCTTCACGCGCTGGATATACTGTACGGGTGTGAGTCCGGTAAGCGCCAGGAGCTTGCGATAGAGCTGGCTGTAGCTCACGTGCATGTGGTCGGCCACGGTGTTCACATCGGCTGGCTTTCCGTTATTGAGGATGACGTAGATGCAGTCGGTGAGGCGAATGATAAACTGAGCTTCCGCCCCATCCTTCTCTCCCTTGTTTGTATGCGGACTGCCTTCAAAGGCCTCGCCGGCATACTTCTTCCTGAGCAAGGCACGTTGCTCCAACAGCTTATCCACGCGCGTAAGCAGTTCGTCACTGCTGAAAGGTTTGGTGAGGTAGGCGTCGGCACCGGCCTCAAGGCCCCGTATGCGGTCGGTTTCGGAGACCTTCGCCGTGACGATGATTACAGGTATGTGGCTTGTCAGTTCATCAGCCCGTAATCGTCGGGTCAGTTCCAGTCCGTCCATCTTTGGCATCATCAGGTCGGTGACAATGGCATCGGGCAACTGGTCGTGGGCGATGGCAAGTCCTTGCTCCCCATTGTGGGCATAGACGATATTGTATTTTTCGCCAAGCCGCTTGCCTATGAATGCGGCCACGTCGGCATTGTCGTCGATGATGAGAAGTGAAGCCGCCCTTGGTGCCTCCACAGACGATGCTTCTTCCGTCTCCTCCAAAGAAGAGAACAGGACCGGCTTCTGTTCTTCTAAAAGATGGGAGGCCTGGCGGAAGTCCTTGCCGGTGTCGGCTGGTGATTTAATGGCCTCTCCATTGGAGAGACAGTGGGAGACCAATACTATATGGAATATGGTGCCCTTCCCCTCCTTGCTGTCAACGGTGATGGTTCCGCCGAGCTGCTCCACAATCTGACGGACGAGCGCCAGGCCTACCCCCGTTCCCGTCATGCCGTCGAAGTTGTCGGACTGATAGAATGGCTCGAAGATATGCGGCAGGCTGTCCTTCGGTATGCCACGGCCTGTGTCGCTGACATCAATGCACAGTCGTTGGCCGTCGTGCCACATGTTGACGTTTACCTTGCCTTGCGGTGGGGTGAACTTCAGTGCGTTGGACAA
>Ga0256871_1001633_pt1 | contig 10986 bp, 7 predicted proteins | sample RumenRJG_07RNA_FD_185439 | JGI IMG/M metagenome (GOLD analysis project Ga0256871, IMG submission 185439) | Metatranscriptome of bovine rumen microbial communities from Lethbridge, Alberta, Canada - Rumen RJG_07 (Metagenome Metatranscriptome) | ecosystem: Host-associated > Mammals > Digestive...
CATAAAATAAACGAACACCCGGTTTTCACTGAGGCGGCACTCGCACTCATCTGCCGGCTTCCAGTTGACCGCGAGGAGGTGACCCATATGCTGAATGCAATGTCTGTTATGATGATCGCTATAGTTGTCATGTGGGGGATCTGGGCAATTGACATCCTCTGGCACCGCGGATAATGATCAGATATTCCCGGACTGACACAATAATTGGCCTGATCTGCGCAGTACTGCAGTTCTCCCCTTCCATTGCACACAAGGCACTCAGGATATTGATTTTATGATAACACGTGCCTACAATGATGGTGTATGCAGGGGGATGGCTTCAGGCCCGCAGAGGCATAGCCCTATAGGCTGCCGAAGGCAAACCCGTGTAATAACGGGTCGGTTGTTGAACGGAACCGGCCCAATCAATAGACAGCCCTGGCAAGGCGGCATGGAATTATTTCCATGCCGCCTTGTGTTATTCTTGCTATTTTCAGCGAGTATGGTATTCTTTAAGTGTAATCATTGTAATCATACAGTTAGTAGCTGAATGAACTGACTGTACCATGCACCTGTCCTGCCGACATAATGGCAGGATGCAGCAATGAGGGGTTCACAGAAAGAAAGGGGTAAGGAATGAAGAAAAGGTTTCTTATGGCGGCCGCTGCCCTGACACTGGCAGTTTCGACCGCCGCAGCACCTGCTGCCGCTCTGCCGGTATTCGCTACCACCATCTCGGCGGAAGACAGCACTTCGCTCTATCCGGGCGAACAGGAATATGTAGAGATTGACGTCGACAGCGATGTGGACGGCTCTCAGATCAAGTGGTCCGTCGACGACAGCGACATCGCACAGATTGACCATAAGACAGGCCGCGCAAATCTCATTTACGCGCGCAGCAACGGCACGACGTATGTGACGGTCACCGTCATCGAGAACGGCCGCATCACAGCGACAAAGGACATCAAGGTGCATGTGCATCATTCCAAGAATGATGATGTGCATGTACAGGACATCACACTCTCCCAGCACAGCATTCAGATTGCCAAGGGAGACGATTACACACTCACAGCTTCCTTCACGCCGTCCAACGCAACAAACCAGTCGCTCAACTGGTCCTCATCCAACGAGAATGTTGCAAAGGTTCACTCCTCCGGAAGAATTGAGGCCCGCGCTGTGGGATCAGCAACGATCACAGCGGTCAGCAGAGATTCAGGTCATCACGATACCTGTACCGTCTGGGTTTATGAGGGAAATCACAGCAGCACGATGAAGCACGTCAGATCCGTTGAGCTGGATGAGTCACTCACACTGACGGCCGGTCAGTCGCAGCAGATCACGGCTTACCTTCATCCGCACGATGCGGATGACCGCACGATCTATTGGACGAGCTCCAATACAAAGGTCGCTACTGTCGCCACCAACGGCACCATCACAGCGGTAGCGCCCGGAACAGCGCAGATCAAGGCAACCTCAAACGACGGCGGCAAGAGCGCAGTCTGCAAGGTAACCGTAAAGAAGGCAAAGACAGCCGCGGAACTGCAGGCTGAAGCGCAGAAGAAGGCAGCTGAGGAAGCCGCCGCCAAGCAGGCAGCTGCACAGAAAGCGGCAGCGCAGAAGGCGCAGCAGCAGGCACAGCAGGCAGCAAAGGCTGCTGCTTCCGGAATAGATCCGCAGCTTCTGTACAACACAACCAACCAGATTCTGACTGCTGCCAGAAACGGGACGGTTACTGTCAAGGCTGCTCAGCCTATGGCATATGACACCAACGTCGCTGCAGCTCTTCAGATGAGGCCGGATGTCACACTGGTGGCCAATTTCCCGTTCCAGGGACATCAGTTTAACATGATCGTTCCAAAGGGGAAGTGGCTCGCATCGCAGCTCACCGGCGGGTATGTGAGCTGGCTGACGCTCTGCGCACAGCAGCCCACCGTCACAGTACAGATGCTGAACTAAAGAGTAAACGCATTGCCGCAGACAGAACGCGGGGCCGGATGGATCATTTCCATCCGGCCCCGTTTTTGTATGCGTGTTCATATTTTCAATCCATCGGCGCTGACATCAACCGCATTGTTCGTTCAATCAGTCGGCGCTGACATCGTCTGCATTGGTATTGTTCAGATCATTATCGGTCTCAGAACTGTCCGTGTTCTGGGAAGAGGATGATCCTGAGGCATCAGAAGAAGCAGAGGATGATGCGTCCGACGAAGAAGAACTGCCGGAGCTATCCGATGTCGACGAAGAAGCTGATGAGCTGTCTGTCGAAGAAGCTGCGCCTGTGCTGTCTGATGTGCCCGAAGCTGCAGAAGAAGCGCTTGTGCTGTCTGAAGCTGCAGAAGAGGCAGAGGACGATGCATCCGACGAAGAAGCTGACGAGCTCTCTGCTGAAGAAGCCGCTCCTGTACTGTCTGATGTACCGGACACCGCAGAAGATGCACCCGTGCTGTCTGATGTACCGGACACTGCTGAAGAGGCACCTGTACTGTCTGATGTACCCGAAGAGGCAGAAACTGCACTTGAAGATGCTCCCGCTGCAGGCTTAGGCGCAGGTGCCGCAGGTCTTTGCTGCTGCGCAGGTGTGCTCTGTCTGTAAGAAGAGCCTGAGGACTGTGAAGAAGACTGCACCGAACCGGTTCCTGCGGATGCATTCTGCGTATCCGTTCCATTGGACGAGGATGCACTCTGTGCACTCTCATCCTCTGCTGATGTGCGGTCCTGCCAGCCCGGAATATCGATATAGGACACCGCCTCATCCGATGCCTCCTGCGAGGTATCTGCCTCCGTAGACGCTTCCAGCGCCTCTGCACTGCCCTCGGCCGCCTTCCCTCGAACTACGGTCACGCCCACAGCCGCGATGACAGCGGCTATGATGACCGCAAGAGCGATATTCAGGTATTTCATGATCTTATCATTAAGCATGGATCAAAAGCTCCATTGTATCTTCTTAACCATATTGACGAACTCGCCATTGGTTCTTGTCTTCGCGAAGAGATCGAGAACGCTGTTCGTCGCTTCTTCTCCTCGTGCCCCGATAAATGCTCTGCGGAGAATCCCGACAGCCTCCTGTTCATCCGGCGTAAGGAGAAGATCATCTCTCCTCGTGCCGGACTTGGCAAGATCAATGGCAGGAAAGATCCTTCTCTCAGATAGTTTTCTGTTCAGAATCATCTCCATATTGCCGGTGCCCTTGAACTCTTCATAGACAACGTCATCCATCTTGGACCCGGTCTCAATAAGCGCTGTAGCCAGAATCGTGAGGGAGCCGCCCTCTCTCATATTGCGGGCAGCACCGAAGAAGCGCTTTGGCATGTGAAGAGCGGCGGGATCAAGTCCGCCCGTGAGGGTTCTCCCGCTCGAAGGCTCCGTCAGGTTATATGCTCTCGTGAGCCTTGTGATGGAATCGAGGAGAATCATCACGTCCTGCTTCTGCTCGACAAGGCGCTTTGCTCTCTCGATGACCATCTCCGCCACCCTCTTGTGGTGTTCAGGCGTCTCATCGAATGTGGAATAGATGACCTCTACATTCGGTCCCTCTATAGCTTCACGAATGTCCGTCACCTCCTCCGGACGCTCATCGATCAGAAGGATGATCAGATGGATCTCCGGATCGTTGTACTTGACGGACTTGGCCACCTCTTTGACAAGAGTTGTCTTGCCGGCCTTAGGCGGCGATACAATCATACCTCTCTGTCCTTTGCCCACAGGGCAGAACAGATCCATGACGCGCATTGCAATGGAGGCACCCGGCTTCTCGAGTCTGATCTTCTGATCGGGGAAGATAGGCGTCATGTCCTCAAAATTATATCTTCTCTTTGCCGCCTCCGGATCCAGGCCGTTGACGGACTTCACGAACAGAAGCGCAGAGAACTTCTCTCCCTGCGTCTTGATCCTGATGTTGCCCTGAATGATATCTCCCGTCTTCAGGTTGAATCTTCTGATCTGGCTGGGTGCTACATAGACATCATTGTCGCCGGGCAGGTAATTGGCTGAGCGGATGAAGCCGTAGCCGTCGGCCAGAACTTCCAGAATGCCGTTCGCCATCTCACCCGAATCCAGCTCCTTGTTGAGCTCATTCTTGTGGGGGATCGGCTGGTCCGGGCGGTTGATTCCTCTCCTGGCGTAAAGGTTGCTGATCGGTGAGGGCTGCATCGCAGTGGTTTCCTCTCCCCTATAGGGAACACTGTCCTCGCGGGGGACTGTTCTGCTCACCTCGCCGTTCTGCATCTGCACAGCGTCGTCCCGCTGCTCGCGCTCCTCGGCAGACCTGTCCCTTCTTGCTGCCTGCAGGTCCGTCTTCTCTCTTACAGCGGTCTGTGTGCGGTGTCTCCTTTGGTGTTGTCCTCTCTCTGCTGCAGCCTTGTCTGCCAGCTCATCTGCCACCTCGGCGGTGACCACCCTCTTGCGGACTGCACGCTTTCCGGTTCTCGTCTCCTGCCCTGAAGCGGGTGCCCCGGCTGTGTTCTCCTTCTTCTCCGCGACAGGAGCAGGGACTGCCTGAGCGTGGGCGCGCGAAGCAGCTGCCTCCCGCACGGCCTTCACATCCTCCTCATCCTTTTGCAGCAGAAGATTGACCAGATCAGCCTTTTTGCATCTGGCCGGAACACTGACCTCTCTCTGCTGGGCTATGCCGCGCAGATCCTTCATCGCCAGTGACTCATACATTTCTCTTGTCATATGAATACGCTTTCCTTGCTCTGTTTTATTCTCAGTTCTTTGCGCTCGTTATGCTCACTGTAAAATCAATACGGCAGAATACCCTGGCATTCTGCATTTCTGTGAATTGTTTTTGGAAAATACGGCCGATCAGGGAGTGTTCTCCCAGCTGGCCCGGATATTGTACAGCAATAAGAATTGTCAGGTCTTATCAGATCCTTTTTGTAACTGTTCAACTCTCCCGGAAAGTCGAAAATTCGAGATGAGGTGCTAAACAGCTGCTTTTTTTGATTATAGGGCAGAGTAAATTTTCTGTAAACCGGATGGAGGTGTCTTTTTCTGTATTTTCCGTTCAGAACAGGGCATTTACAACCGCCTGATAGACCTCTGTGCTCCTGCTCTTCCAGTTCTCGGTAACTTTCTTTGCCGTAGCCTCATCCGGCACGCTGATGCTCACTTCAATGAGCGGATTCTCCATCTCACGAACGCCAAGATGCGCGACAAATCCGCCAAAGGTCGACCTGTAATACTCAGCCGTCACATCGCGCTCGCTCCGCAGCGCCCTTCCATTGTCCTGCAGGAACCTGTCCACCTGCGCCCGCATGCCCTCTGGCAGCTCATCGATGAACATGCGGAGTGTGTCCTCCCCTTCCTGCGTGATCACAAGAAAAGATTTGCCTGCCTCTGCGTCCACCTGCACAAACCCGTTGTCCTGAATCTCAGACAAAGTACTCACAAGAGACTCAAAATCCACATAGCCGTTCTCGATGAGAAAATTGGAGACCTGCGGCACTGCGATCTTATTCTTCGCCCTGTCCAGCATGTACAGAATGATCAGTTTGTAGATCGCTATTTTTTCCATTCAGATGTCCTCCTGCGCACTCTCTTGCAAGAAGCTGTTCATGCTCTTTATACTTCTTCCGTCCAGTCAGTTCCGCCATGTGTGTACGGATTGTCTTTTCATAGCCACTCTCGGAAGGCACATAAAGAGATTCGCCGCGCACTTTCTCCGGGAGATAAGGCTGTCCAGAGTAATGATCCTCGTAGTCGTGTGCGTACTGGTAGCCGATGCCGTGTCCCAGATCCTTTGCATGGGAATAATGTGCATCCTGCAGATAAGGCGGAATCGGAAGATTTCCGGTTCTGCGCACCAGGGCGGATGCCGCCGATATGGATTCCACTGCTGTATTGCTCTTTGGCGCTGTAGCCACATATTCTGCGGCCTGTGCCAGAATGATCCGGGACTCGGGCCAGCCGATCCTCTCCGCCGCCAGATCCGCCGCGACGGCGACCTGCAGTGCCTGCGGATCTGCGTTGCCCACATCCTCACTCGCACAGATCATAATCCTGCGGGCAATAAATGCCGGATCCTCTCCGGCCTCGATCATGCGCGCGAGATAATATACTGCGGCATCGGGATCTGACCCCCGCATGCTCTTGATGAAGGCCGAGATTGTATCGTAATGATTATCGCCATCCCTGTCATAGCGGACCGCCCGCCTTTGAATGCACTCCTGAGCCGTCTCAAGCGTAATGTGAATTCTGCCATCGCTCCCTTTGGGCGTCGTCAGAACAGCCAGTTCCACCGCATTGAGTGCTCCCCTCGCGTCGCCTTCCGCCATGTCCGCAAGAAAAGAGGCCGCATCATCATCGATCACTGCCCCATAACTGCCCATTCCCCGCTCTTTGTCGTAAACCGCGCGGTGAATCAGCTCCAGAATGTCGTCTTTGGAAAGAGGCTTCAACTCAAAAATCATTGATCTCGAAAGGAGCGCCTTGTTCACCTCGAAATAAGGATTCTCCGTCGTCGCCCCAATCAGTGTAACAGTGCCGTCTTCGACAAAGGGGAGAAGATAATCCTGCTGCCCTTTGTTGAAGCGGTGAATCTCATCAATAAAAAGGATTGTTCTCTGTCCGTAGCCGCCAAGCCTCTCCTTCGCCTTGCGGATCACCTCCTCCATGTCGGCCTTGCCGGCAGAAGTCGCATTGATCTGCGCAAACGCCGCCTTTGTTGTGTGTGCGATCACCATCGCCAGGGTCGTCTTTCCTGTTCCAGGAGGGCCGTAAAAAATGATGCTTCCCAGCTTATCTGCCATGATAGCGCGGTAGAGAAGCCTGCCCTTTCCTATGATCTCCTTCTGGCCCACCACCTCATCGAGCGTTCGGGGACGCATTCTCGCGGCAAGAGGAGCCTCCTTTTCTTTATTCTGTTCACGCATGTAATCGAATAGATCCATTGATTGTTCCATTGCCGTATCAGCGGGAGATCTTCCAAATATTGCGGTTTATCTCCGCAGCCGATCTGTCTGAAGAAAAAAAGCCGGCTTTTGCAATATTGACAAGGCTCTTCTGAAGCCAGCGTCTTGTATCCTCATAATCGCCGATCATCCGGTCCTTCACGCGGATATAATCCGGAAGATCCGACAGCGTCATGTATCTGTCCGCCTCTGTCAGATTGCGGGAAAGTCTCTCAAGGTTGACGCGGTGCCCGATCTGCATGCAGGCTTCACCTGTGATGAAGTTCACCGCCTCTCTGATCTGCGGGTTTGCATCAAAAATTTCTTCCGCTGAGCAGTCAGAGCGCAGCCGATGCCCGGCCGCATCCTCAGCATCCGAGCCAAACAGGTAGATATTGTCCTCTCCCACCAGACGGCGTATCTCTGCGGCCGTGCCGTCATCTGTGCCCAGCGTCAGCGCGCCGTTGAGCATCATCTTCATTGCAGATGTGGCACACATCTCGGCAGACGCGAGGGAAATCTGTTCGGAGATATCCGCTGCGGGAACCATCTTCTCCATATAAGTCACATTGCAGTCAGCCACCAGCACCATGCGGATCCAGGGGCTGACCTCGGGGTCGTCTGCAATGATCTCCTGCAGTACCAGAAGGAGATGCACAATGTCCTGTGCCTCCTCACAGCCTGGTGCCGCCTTCCCGCCGAAAATAAAATTGATCGGCCTTGTCGGTTTCCTGCCCCGCTTTATTTCCAGATACCGGCAGATGATATAGAGCGCATTCATCAGCTGTTTTCTGTACCCGCCCATCTGCTTGATCTGGATGTCGAAGATGCCGTTCGGGTCAAGATCAACGTCCTCATTCTGCCTGATGTACTCGGCGAGGCGCATTTTATTCGCCTGCTTGACGGCCTGCAGCGTCTGCAGAACCTGATCGTCCTCATAGAAGGCGAGAAGACGCTCCAGCTGCGTGGCGTCCTTCTTATAGGCATCCGTGATAATCGTCGAGAGATAATTGGCCAGGCGGTGGTTGCAGCCGAGGAGCCATCTGCGCATCGAGATACCGTTTGGCTCCTCTATAAAACGGTCGGGGTAAATGCTGAAAAAGGCAGGCGGCAAAGAATAATCCGGAAGGTCCGGACAGAGAGGAAATGCTCCGCACGCACTGCAGCAGTAATGGAGACTCAGCGCATCCATATGCACATCGCCGCCGGCATCAATGATCCAGACGGAAGGATCATCGAATTTGGCCTTCACGCGCCGATCCAGCTCCCTGATTATGGGCATCAGCTGCGGCACAGCCTTTGACAGATCCGCTTCAGGCCACACATCCATATCCTTTGCAGGGAGAGTATGCTCCGCATAAGAGCATGTCCTTGTGACGACAAAAACTGCCTCATCCATGGACATTGCCTTGTCTTCTGTCAGTATCCTGACCAGTTCAGGGATAATCAGTGCAGGATAGGTGTCCGCAATCTGAATGACTGCATAGTCGAAGAGGTGACGCAGATCATACTGCTTTTCCTTCATCTCATGCAGGATCCACTGCGCCGCATTGCTGACGAGAAAATACTGCTGGTACAGGTTGAATATTCTTCCGTCCCGGTCTTTTTCATCCGGACAAAGAAATAGTGTCAGGTTGTGGCGGATGTCCTTTTTGTCAAAGGAGATGCCCTCTTTGATGATGGAGTCATCAACACTGTCGAGGTCAAAGAGACGGAGCCGGTTTACGCCGCTGTTGTAGCCGACGACATCTACTGTATACATGCGGGACAAAACTGTCTGCCCGCCGAAATTTACCTCAAAAGAGACGTCCGTATCATGCTCCCAGGATACCGGCGTCATCCAGTCGTCCCGCTCTGCCTTCTGCAGCCGATCCTCGAATTTCTGTCTGAAATAGCCGCAGTGATAATTGAGCCCTATCCCCTCTCCGGGAATCCCAAGCGTCGCCATGGCATCCATAGTACCGGCAGCGATCCGCCCCGGGCCGCCAATGCCAAGGGCCGGCTCCTTCTCAATCTCCTCGATCTGCTCCAGATTCTTTCCGCAGCGGGCAAGAAGCGCGCAGACGCCGTCATATATTTTCAGATTAATGAGGTTGTGTGCAAGGAACTTGCCGGGAAGGAATTCTGCCGAGATGTAATATACCTTCTTCTCGCCGGCATTGGTCTCGGTGACGCGCGTAAGCCTCTCACAATACGAAAGCAGTACATAATACAGTTCGTGATTGTTGCAGCCGCGCAGCGTCTTTCCATATTTTGTCTGCGCCAGCTGCTGCAGCTCATGCTCCATATTCAGAGTCAGCACATCGCGCTGCATATTCGTCCCTATGCTCATATAAACCTCATTCATCGGGCAGGACAACCAAATGTCCCTGCCCGATGCCTCTTCTCATCATGCAATAATGCGGTCAGCCCATACCCCGAATGCCCCAATATCAGGCATTACGGCTGCACGGCGTTGGAAGCAATCAGTTCCTTCAGGATCAGGTGCTTCGGCAGGCCATTGACCCAGAACGGATAGAGCTCCCCCTGAATAAGAGGGCGCGCATAGTCGAGATATTCCGCTGACACATCATCGCCGTCACCCGTGATCCAGGACTGCGGCACTTCCTTTACGCCGTTGGCAATCTGATGAATGTCGAACCGCGAGTACTCGATTCTGTAGAGCTCTCCTCTTCTGTTCACTCTGTTGAAAACAACCATTTCGCCGGTCTCTCCCGAAGCAGCTGCCTCAGCTGCCATTCTGCCGGCGGTGAACGCCTCATTGATATCCGTTAGGGAAGCGATGTGTGTGGCCGCTCTCTGGAGTGTTGAGAATTCGATTGCTCTCACCTTGCAGCCCGTTCTCTGTCCGATGAGCTTGATCAGAGCATTGGCCGTACCTGTGAGCTGCTTGTGACCGAAAACATCCACGCGGTCCTGGGCATCTGCGCCAAGCTCGCAGGCATATCTGCCGTCTTCAAGCTTCAATCCCTCTGAGACGGCCATGACAACGGAGCTCTTGTTCCTTGAGAGGTAATCGACCTTGTCGAGGAATCGGTCCACATCAAAGACTCGCTCCGGGAGATAGATGCCGTCCACGCCTGAGCAGTCATCACCCTTTGCCAGCGCTGCCGCCGCTGTGAGCCACCCGGCATCGCGGCCCATGATCTCACAGACGACGATGGTCGGCTTCTTCGCGCCGAAGGATTCGTTGTCGCGGATCACTTCCTTGAGCGTCGTCGCAATGTACTTGGCGGCTGACCCGTAGCCCGGGCAGTGGTCGGTCACCGGCAGATCATTGTCGATCGTTTTGGGGACACCCATGAAGCTCTGCCTCTTCCCATGGAGCTGGGCATAATCAGAGAGCATCTTCACCGTATCCATGGAATCATTGCCGCCGGCATAGAACAGGGTGTCAATGTCATGCTTCTCCATGTTCCGGAAGACTGCCTCGTACACCTCGTCGTTCACGCCGATTGCCGGCATCTTGAAGCGGCAGGTACCGAGAAAGGCAGACGGCGTCCGCTTAAGGAGCGCGATCTTTGTCTCATCGTCCAGATACTGATCCAGATCGACGATCTGATCCTTGAGAAATCCCTCGATTCCATGAACCATTCCGTAGACATGTTCTGCGCCGCATGCCTTTGCACCGACGTAGACGCCCGCAATGGACGAATTGATGACCGCTGTCGGTCCGCCTGACTGGCCGATAATAACATTTTTCATGCTATTTGCTCCCCCTTAGTATGATGGAAAGTCAGAAGTTCTCCGCCTTGATCATAAAATATCCAAAGAAAAGACGCAACTTTCACTCCGGACAATTCGTTCAGGTGAAATTATATCCGCAGCTCTGCGCACCCGATTCATCTATTCACTGCGCATTCTCCCCACTGCTCTCCGATTCAAGCTCATCGAGTGTTTTCCCGTAGGCAGGGAGGAAATCGCGCACAAAATCGTTGACCTCCGGCATTTCCCGGCACATTCTGTCCACAGTTTTCTGCGTTGAGAGGCGGGCAGAACGAAATTCCGTGTTGCCTCCGCTCTCCTCCTCGATGCATTTGATGAGTGCGGAGAGCTTGTCCGCCGCCTTCACAAGCCTTCGCATATAAATTTCCTCAGGATCAGGTTGTGACCCTGA
>Ga0256871_1001635_pt1 | contig 10979 bp, 8 predicted proteins | sample RumenRJG_07RNA_FD_185439 | JGI IMG/M metagenome (GOLD analysis project Ga0256871, IMG submission 185439) | Metatranscriptome of bovine rumen microbial communities from Lethbridge, Alberta, Canada - Rumen RJG_07 (Metagenome Metatranscriptome) | ecosystem: Host-associated > Mammals > Digestive...
GACCTCATCGACGAGGTACTGGCCAACCCCGAGGACGCAAAGACCATTGAGCGCGTCAAGGCAAAGGTCAATGAGACCATGAAGGCCTATCCGCTGTTTGCTTATTAATACACCTTATTGTTAGATATTACCCTCAATAACTTAAGGGGGTGTATCAAAGTGGGAGAAGTCCAGAAGTCCGGAAGTTAGGGAGTTCAGTCATTACTATAATAATATCTTATTATCAGGTACTTATGCTTTTGACTGGACTTCAGAACTTCCGGACTTCTGGACTTCTCCAATTTTGACACACCCCTTTTTGCTGAACACCCCGTCACATAGAAGCAATGATCAACTATCAAAATATCGTATTCGATTTAGGCAACGTACTGGTCCGCCTGGACAGCGTCGCCTGTCAGCAGGCATTTGCCAATCTCGGACTGACTCCCTATCTTGAAGGAGACCACAAGGCTGAGGGACAACAGCTGATGCACCAACTCAGTCTTGGCCTCATCAGCACCCAAAAGTTCTGTGACGATCTCCGCACGCTCACAAAACTGCCGCTTACCGACGAAGCGATTGCCAATGCCGCCAACAAGATGCTGGCCGACATCCCCGATGAGAAGAAGGCCATGCTGTTGCGCCTTCGCGCCGAAGGCAAACGCGTGTTCCTGCTCAGCAACACCATCGACATGCACTGGAACTACTGTGTCAAAGCGCTGTTTCCCTATCAGGGGCACACGGTGGACGACTACTTCGAAGCCGTTTTCCTCTCCCAGCGCCTGCATTTAGAGAAACCCGACCCTGCTATCTACCGGGAGGTGGTGAGACAAACCGGCATTGCCGCCGACGACACCTTATTCATTGACGACCTTGCACCCAACTGCGAGGGCGCGCAGGCATCAGTAGGCTGGCATGTCTATCAAAACCAGCATTTCAATGACTGGCTGTCGCTCTTCAGCAAGGAAGCTCCGGCTCTATAGTCCTACTACTCATTAGTGTCAGCCGCGGCCAATGGCTGCAGTGCACCATCCTTCACACCCAGTCGCACCAGCTCGTTGGCTTTCTGTGCAATGCTCTGCTTGCCCGTATAGGCCTTATTGCTCACATCCTCATAGTCCTTGCTCAGGGTGTCGATGTCCTTGCGCAGTTTGGTGAATCGCTTCACGAACTCATTGACACGTTTCAGCAATTCCTCAGCCAGTCCGTAGACCCTCAACTGATTCTCCGTCTGCACGTACTGTCGCCAAGCCAACTGTATCATCTTCAGGATGGCCATCAGGTTCTGCTGTGACGTGATAAACACATGGTGCTCAAAGGCATCGTTCCACAGTTTCTTGTCCGTGGCGAGTGCCAATTGGAGCGCCCCTTCATTGGGTACGAACATAATGACGAAGTCAATGGCATGGCGCGGCGGCTTCACATAGCTGCTGTAGTCCTTGCGCGACAGTCCCATGTACTGCGTGCGCACACTCTTCACCAAGTCATCGGCATATTTCTTACGCAACACATCATTATCCGTATTCACGTAATCGTAGTATGCCTCAATACTCATCTTCGAGTCGATGATGACATCCTCGTTCTTCGGATAATGCAGGATGACGTCAGGTATCATACGCTTGCCCTTGTCGTTGGTCAGCGGCATTCCATGTTCGTCGGTCAGTGTCTGCTGTACGTCGTAGTTGACACCTTCCTTAAATCCATTCTGCTCGAGAATATCCTGAAGGAAGAGCTCGCCCCAGTTACCCTGCAGCTTGTTGCTTCCCCGCATCACGTTGGTAAGACGTGTTGCGGTGGTGTCGATTTTCTGTGTCTGCTCAGCCATCGCATTGAGCTGCTGCGACAGCGACGCCGTGCTTTTGGCCGTTTCCTGATTGGTCTTCGCAATGGCCTCATGCAGCTTGTCGATATTGTCACGCAAAGGTTGTGTGATGTGTTGCATCTCCTCGTTGTTGGTAGCCTTGAGTTTGTCGGCCGTCTGGTCGAGCACTTTCGTAGCCAGCGTGCTGAACTGCTCCTGCACCGTCCGCAACTGCTCTTGAAACTGCTGTTGGCGCAACTGCATCTCACGATCGGTTTGCTCCTGTCTCAACTTTGTCTCACTGGCATTGCGCTCCCGCTCCGTGTCGAGCTGAGCCTGCACTCCTGAGAGCTGAGCCTTTGTGTCAGACAGCTTCGTCTGCAATTCCTGTAGCGACAAGGCAGACTCCTGCAGCTGTCGCTGCACCTCGTCCTTGGCCTGTCGCTCTGCCTCTGCCTGCTGTTGGGCAAGCAACAGATGGGCGTGAACATCCTTGACCTTGACTTGCGCAAAGAGAAAGCCAGCCAATGCGCCGGCCACCAAGGCCACGATCATCATAACGATTTCCATAACTTGAATATATAATTGTTAATGCAAATTTAAGCAATTACAAGAGAAGGGACGAAAGATAAGCACTTTATTTTTGAAAGTTCATGAATTGTTTGTACTTTTGCAGGCGCAAATAGAAAGTTGGTTATTTGGCATGTTTGCTAAGTTTACACGTCATAAGCTTATTGTTATTGGTATTCTGTTGCTGGCTGTCGGCCTTATGTGGCTCGTAGTACGTTCACTGCCCGCAACAGAGGAGGACTTGCGTCGTTCCACTTGTTTTGTTGAGGGCAAGAGCTATCTTTGTCTGGCTTCTGGCAAAGACACCGTAGTGCTCAAGGCCGACAATATCCGCCAGCAAGGTGTCTGGATCAACCGTCACTGGTGGTGGCCCAGCTGCGACGGCCGTGTGCTCACCATCGACAACGGCATCAATCCCATCCATCGCAACCATCTCGAAAATCCCGACACGCTGAAGAAGCTGGTGGCCGAGGGCACCGACTCTTTGGGGCGTCTGCTCGAGCGCAAGCAGGTAGAGCGCAAGGAACTGATCTACTATCTGCGCAGCCACGGCGTCATAGATGAAGGCTACACGCAGATTGCCGCCTACGCCAATGCGCAGCGCATAGAGACCGACTCTCTGGCCAGCCGCTACCGCAAGCTCACGGCCATGAAAAGCATCAAGTCGCTCCGCCTCTTCCGTAAGGGCGTCTATCAAGTATCATGGTACGACAACGGTGGTAAACTGAAGCATGTCAGCTGCAAGCCCATCTTCACCCCACTCGACAACACCGGTCAGCCCATCATCCTGCACACACAGCGAAGCCTCAAGCCTTGGGGTGTCTATGCCGTGAGAAACGTGCCTTGGGGCGTGGCCCGACATAAGAAAATCATCGTTGTGGCACTCTCTGCCACCAACAAGCTCACCGACCATCACGCCATTCTCATCACCGGCGACTACGAACGGGGCCACAACCACGACGTGCCGTCACTGTTTGCCGTTGATGGCAGTCCCGTGTTTTCACAGCACGGCCGTTTCTTAGGCATCGTAGCAGGAAAGGAGGTGAGACAATGAGAAAGTTATTATTATTCATCATGGTACTGCCTTGCCTCGCTCTCTTAGCAGGCTGCACCATCCGCAGCAATGAGATTGTGACCGTCGAGAGCGACAGCCTCACCTACCGTGGCCAGATGGCCAACGGCAAGCGCGAGGGACTGGGTGTGCTCTACGACGGCGACTCTATCCTCTACAGTGGCACGTGGCACAACGGGCTGCGACAGGGACACGGCTGGGTGAAAGACTCGCTCGGCCGCAAGGTGGAAGGCGAATGGGACCACGACACGCTTGTCACCGGCACTCGCCACGACTCCACAGGTGTGTACACCGGTGAGTTCAACCGTCACCTGCAGGCCAACGGCTACGGACACTACCGCGACACCCTGGGTACGTACTACGAAGGACAATGGAAAGATGACGAGCGCACAGGCTTCGGCTTCTCCTCACAGCACCGATACTTCCGCGTGGGTGAGTGGCGTCACGATGTCTACAAAGGCGAACGGCTCAACTACACCTCCGAGCGTATCTACGGCATCGACCTCTCACGCTATCAGCATGAGAAGGGACGGCACCGCTACGGCATCGACTGGTCACAGTTGCGCATCACCCATCTTGGCTCTCTGTCAAAGAAAAACGTAAGCGGCAACGTCGACTTCAAGGTATCGTTCATCTTCATCAAGAGCACTGAGGGGGCGTCGCTCCTTAATCCTTATTATTACTACGACTATCAGATGGCGCGTAAGCACGGCTATGCGGTGGGCACGTATCATTATTTCACCCATCGCACGTCGGGCGCCCAACAAGCCGCATACTTCCTTGCCCACAGCCATATCAAGCAGGGCGACCTGCCGCCAGTGCTCGACCTGGAGCCGTTGCCCAGTCAGGTGAAGAAAATGGGTGGGGTGACGGCCATGTGGAAACGTGTACGCAACTGGCTGCAGATTGTGGAGAAACGGACGGGCATGAGGCCTATTCTCTACATCAGTCAGACCTTCGTCAACCGTTATCTCGACTATGCGCCCGACATTAAGCGCAGCTATCCCGTCTGGATAGCACGCTACGGCGAGTACAAGCCCGACGTGAAGCTGTGGATATGGCAACTGGCACCTGACGGACACGTCAGCGGCATCAACGGCCATGTCGACATCAATGTGTTCAACGGCTACCGCAATGAATTCAAACTCTGGTTGAACACAGTTCGTAAGAAATAATACTCCTTTTATTATTACTCATTCCATGCACCGCAGTAAGGGCAACGGCCCTTGCGGTGCAGCACGTGCCCACAATTGCCGCAGATATAGCGCGAGCGATTGTGGGAATGACGGTATAGGGCAAACCAGATGTAGGCTACCAACAAGGGGTAACCAATGTAATAGAGCGTGGTGATGCTGAACACGATGTAGTCGACCGCACATACCGAGGCCAGACTGCCCAAGTAGATGATGGCCTCGCCTGCTGGCAACTTGTGGCGCACATCGTCGAAAGCGGCAATGGCGACAATGAGCATGGCCCAAACCGACAACAGAAATACGCCAAGTACCGGTGGCACAGAGAAGGGATTGAGCGTGGGATGAAAATAGAAATGCTGCCACAGCTGTGGCACAAACATCTGGATGGTGGCATAGAACGTTGCCGACGACGCGACGATGATGCACAGCAACGTGGGATAGACGGAGTCGATGTCGTGGAAATGCACGAGGTGCGCCTTGCTGCGCATGCTGCGCCACAATAAGTAACTGGCACCGAAGATGGCCACTATGGCAAGGAAGATGATCAGGTGGATGTTGGAGAAACTGGAGATAAACTGCGAGATGGGATCGTCGGGCATCACCTTGGGCAACATGTTGCGCTCATGCGTCCAACCGAAGGCCGACGTGTCGTTGGCCAGTTCCACCCACACCGAGTCGATGCTGTCGGTAGGCACAATGCGGATGTCGGCCACCACGACATGGTCGCCCTTGTAGACGTAGAACGTATCGGTGCGCATGCCAGCCAACTGTTCCTCCGGCTGTTGGCGCACCAGCATCAGACTGTCGCCCTTCACCACAAAGTTGTAGTTGTTGGTGTAGTGATGGGTGGAGAAAAATGACAGCGAGTCGAGCGTCTGTTCCGTAAAACGCAGGTTGCCAGGCAGCCGACGGGGCAGCGTGCGATTGTGATAACACGAGCTAAGCATCAGCAGCAAAACCAAAACAGGCAGCAACAGCAGGCTATCATATTTCTTCTTCATCTTCATCATGTTGATATGATTGGCTGGAATAATTGGCTACTCAAGTGGATAGAGATTCATCTGGCATTCGTCGCAACGGAACTCGAGGCGGAAGCGACGGCCGTCACCCAGACGCAGCACCCATGGCTCTTTCCATTCCGGTTTGCGTCCGCCGTGGCGTACACAGTAGCCGAGGTTATAGCGCAGACAGTAGCGGCACTGCATCAAGACGCTTCCACTCTCCTCTTTCACCTCCAGAGCGGGGCGGATCGTGCTGAGTCCATGTTGCCGGTAGAAGTCCTCAGCCTCATGGTTGGCAATGTTGTAGAGGAAGGGGAAGTGACGGTATTCCGGCGACCATGCCCCGACGGCTTTGGACTGTGAAGCCGAAGCGTCATCGGCCTGCGACTCCTGCTGCTGGCATTGCTTCTTCTGTTGTTGCTTCCAATAGGCGGCAACGGCAGCATCGAGCTGTTCCACTGCGTCTCTGCGAAGGTCTGACAAGAGGCTTGAGGGCACGAACAACGTCGCGGCATCGTCGGCAATATCAATGGCAGCAGGTGCATACACGGTATTGCCCAACCGCGACAGCTGTTTGCGGATGTTGTCGGTCTGGGGCTTGCGTGCCGTCTGGTGCTCAAAGGGTACTTCGGCGGTGGCATCAATGGTGTGCTGCTCGCCGACAGGCAGCGACAGCGTGAGCCGGAAACCACGGTCAACAGCCGCAAAGGTCATGTTGACCGCCATCGTACGATGCGCGCTGTCACCTTGCAACAGCTTACCAAAGGCCTCATCATTGTTGCGATAGAGAGCCATGCCCGGTTTCAAGGCCTGCGGCATGCGCAAGGGATAGAGATGGTTGCCCACAGCGCGGTTGACGCGGAAGCCTTCCAACTCGTGATGGTCATTGATGAAGCACAGACCGTCGCCATTGGCAAACGAGGCGGTGCCGGCTACGTTGAACGAGTCGTGACGCAATTCCTTGACGTGGCCCACAAACTCGCCCAGTGCCTTCGGCGTCTGCATGGAAGCGATGTCCGGCTGACGGCCATGCAGGAAGTAAGTGGTGTAGCCACGGTTGAAGGTCTTGGCGAGATTCGGCTGAAAGTCATAAGCCACGCTGCCCCACGATGCCCGCCGATAGTCATTGGGCCGACGGGCCACCAGTTGGTTGAGGCGCTGACTGTATGCGGCCACCACGTTCTTCACGTAGTCAGCCTCCTTCAACCGGCCCTCTATCTTAAACGAGGAAGCGCCGGCATCGGCCAGCTCTTCAAGATGGTCTATGAGACAGAGATCCTTCATCGACAGCAGATAACGACCGTTGACCACCGTCTGTCCGTTAGCGTCGAGCAGATCCATCTGCATGCGGCACACCTGAGCGCAGGCTCCCCGGTTAGCCGACCGGCCGAAGCAGTGCTGTGAGGCATAGCACTGTCCGCTATAGCTCACGCAGAGCGCACCATGCACAAACACTTCCAGCTCAACGTCAGGATTGGCCTGGTGGATACGGCTAATCTCGTCTACCGACAGCTCACGGGCCAGCACGGCACGCGTGAAACCGAGGCTGTGCAGCCAGCTCACCTTCTCAGCCGTGCGGTTGTCCATCTGCGTCGAGGCATGCAGCACGGGGGCATAGCCCACCTCGCTGAGTGCCACGCGCCGCATGTGCAGCGTTGCCATGTCCTGCACCAGCAGGGCATCGACACCGATACGCGACAACGACGTGATGAGCTGTTGGGTGTCATCCAGCTCCTGTTCGTAGACAATGGTATTGACCGTGACATAGACGCGGGCGCCAAAGCGATGGGCAAAGGCGCAGAGCTGCGCAATGTCGTCCACACTGTTGCCCGCCGCCGCACGGGCACCAAAGCGGTCGGCACCGATATACACAGCATCAGCACCATGGCTGATGGCAGCCAGACCACACGCCAGGTTCTTGGCAGGGGCAAGAAGTTCGAGTGTACGCATAAGCAATCGTTGATTTCGCCGTTATCTGATATCACCGATGTTGAACGGTGTCTCCTGATAGACGTAATAGTTGATCCAGTTGCTGTAGAAGAGATTGGCCGCCGAGCGCCAACACACGATAGGTCCCTTTGCAGGGTCATCGTCGTAGTAGTAATGCTGGGGCAGCTCCACGTCGTCGCGCTTGCCCAGGTCACGGTGGTATTCTCTGTCGAGCGTGTCGGGGGAATACTCGAGATGACCGAGGATATAGAACTCACGGCCTTGTCGTGAGCTGACGATGCTCACGCCGGCCTCCGGCGAGGTGGCAATGATATGCAGGTCGGGCACCTTCTCAATGTCGCAAGCCCTGACTTCCGTGTGACGGCTGTGAGGCATGTAGAACATAGCGTCGAACCCGCGGAAGATGGGCAGACGCTCGTCGACGGGATAGGTGGTAAAGATGCCGAACTTCTTCGTCGACAACTGGTATTTGGGTATGCCGTAGAAATGATAGAGCGCGGCCATGGCACCCCAACAGAGATACAGCGTACTCTGTACGTTGCAACGGGCCCAGTCGAATATGCGGTTGATCTCACGCCAGTAGTCGACGTTCTCGTAGGGAATGGTCTCTACGGGCGCACCCGTGATGATCATGCCATCGAACTTCTGTTGCATGAGTTCCTCTGAGTCCTTGTAGAACATCATCATGTGTTCCACGGGTGTGTTCTTCGATGTATGGCTCTTGAGTTTCATGAAGTACACCTCCATCTGCAACGGTGTGTTCGACAGCAAGCGAATGAGATCGGTCTCGGTTGTTATCTTCAGCGGCATGAGATTGAGGATGACAATGCGCAGCGGACGAATCTGCTGACTGTGAGCACGTGTTTCATCCATCACGAAGATGTTCTCACGCTTCAGTATATCTATGGCCGGCAACCGGTCGGGTAATCTTAAAGGCATATTCTCGTTTCCTTTCTCAATAAATTACGGCATCAGAAGCTATCCGGAAGCTATCCGGAAGTTCAGAAGTTCTGAAGTCCAGAAGTCCAGTCAATTGTCTCTTGGGTGTTACTGCTATCAGCATACGTAATAACTGGAGTTCTGAAGTTTTGAAGTCCAGAAGCTATCCAGAAGTTCTGAAGTTCTGAAGTCCAGAAGTCCAGTCAATTGTCTCTTGGGTGTTACTGCTATCAGCATACGTAATGACTGGACTTCCGAACTTCTGGACTTCCGGACTTCCGCATTATCTCTTGGGTGTTACTGCTATCAGCATACGTAATGACTGGACTTCCGGACTTCTGGACTTCCGGACTTCTGTTTTCTTCCGGATTTCCAAATGACAGATGTCCTGCCGCAGGCCTTACCACAATTGCAGGCGCTGCTGCTCAGGTATATACATCTTGTCACCGGGCTTCACATTGAAAGCCTTGTACCAGGCATCGATATGAGGCAGGGCCCCGTTGACACGCCACTCACCCAAAGCATGAGGGTCGCGCTTCACACGGTTGCGTATTTCCTGTTCAGTGATGTTTTGTCCCCACACACCGGCATAGGCGATGAAGAAGCGCTGTTCAGGCGTAAAACCGTCGACCGTCTTGAGCGGTTTGGCAGCCGTAGCGTTCTTGAAAGCGTTGAAGGCTACCTGCAGGCCTCCGTGGTCGGCGAGGTTCTCACCCAATGTGAACTTACCATTGGCGTGAAGGCCGGGCAACACCTCGATGGCATCGAAGAAGTCGCTGTAGAGCTTGGCACGCTGCTCAAAGCCTTTGGCATCAGCAGCCGTCCACCAGTCATGCAGGTTGCCGTCGGCATCGTACTGACGGCCCTGGTCGTCGAAGCCGTGGGTCATCTCGTGACCAATCACCACACCGATGGCACCGTAGTTGAAGGCGGCATCGGCCTTCGGATCGAAGAAAGGACGCTGCAGGATGCCGGCGGGGAAGCATATCTCGTTGGTCGTCGGGTTGTAATAAGCATTGACAGTCTGCGGAGTCATGAACCACTCGTCGCGGTCGACGGGCTTGCCTGCTTTGTCGGCGATCATCTTGTTGACGGCAAACAAGCGGGTGGCCATGACATTGTCGAAGTAGCTCTTTGAGGGGTCGATGGTAAGCTTGCTGTAGTCGGTCCACTTATTGGGATAGCCAATCTTGACATAGAACTTGTCGAGCTTCACATGGGCGTTGTGCTTTGTAGAGTCGCTCATCCATGTCTGTGCGTCGATGCGCTGGCCGAGGCTCACCTGCAGATTGTGCACCAGTTGCTCCATCATCTTCTTGCTGGAAGCTGGGAAGTAACGCTCGCAGTACATCTTACCGAGGGCCTCACCCATAGCGTTCTCCACTTCATTGGTAGCGCGCTTCCACAGAGGATACTCCTCCTTGCGGCCAGACATGGTCTTACCGAAGAAGTTGAAACGTGCCTGACGAATCTCATCGGTGAGATAAGAAGACGAGGAATTGATCAGATCCCACTCCATGACGGCACGCAGCTCATCGGCGTCCTGCAGGGGCAGCAAACTGTTGTAGGCAGCGAAGAAAGCTGGCTGGCCGACGTTCATCTCCTGGATGTAGTCGAGCTTCACACCCATGGCCTGACTCATCTTGGCCAAAGGAATGTTGGGATAGCTGCTCTCAAACTCCTTGAGCGTCATCTTATTGTAGTTGGCCTGCGGGTCGCGCAGCTCGGTATTGCTCTTGGAAGCCAGTGCCAACTCGGTCTCAAAGCGGAACACCTTGGCAGCTTTCTGCTGTGCCTGTGCGTCGTTAAAGCCATAGAGCTTGAACATCGTCACGAGGTACTTGCGATAAGCGTTGCGGATAGCCACTGTTGCGGAGTCGCTGTTGAGATACCAGTCCTTTTGACCCAGTGTCAGTCCACCCTGTCCCAATGACAGGATGTTGCGGGTGACATTCTTGTCATCAGCACCGAAGTAGTAGGAATACGGAACACCATAGCCGATGGCAGCATATTTCAACTGCACGGCATGCAGGTCGTCAACGCTCTTAGCAGCCTCCATCTCCTCTAAGTAAGGCTTCACGGGTGCGAGTCCTTCCTTGTTGCGACGGTCCTGGTCCATGGCCAGCTTGTAGAAGTCGCTGAGTTTACGGTCTGTGGTACCTGCCTCAAACTTTTTCTTTGTCAAGGTGTTGAGGATGTCGTTCACCTGTTTGTTAACGTTTTCCTGCAACTGGTCGAAACTGCCATAACGGCTGTAGGCGGCAGGCAGCGGATGGCTCTTCTGCCATCCGCCTGTGGCAAACTCATAGAAATCGTCAGCCGGACGGACTGACTTGTTGAGGTTGCTGAGATCAAGGCCACTCTTGCCCTGTGCGCTGACTCCTTGTGTGGAAGAGAAAGCGAGCATGAGCATCATTGGCACAAAATGTTTCATTTTCATCTTATTGTTATTTTAAATAATAGGCGGGGTAGGC
>Ga0256871_1001641_pt1 | contig 10971 bp, 7 predicted proteins | sample RumenRJG_07RNA_FD_185439 | JGI IMG/M metagenome (GOLD analysis project Ga0256871, IMG submission 185439) | Metatranscriptome of bovine rumen microbial communities from Lethbridge, Alberta, Canada - Rumen RJG_07 (Metagenome Metatranscriptome) | ecosystem: Host-associated > Mammals > Digestive...
AAAGCGCATCTCGTATTCTTTTCGGCCTGTGCGGTTCCTTTGCTCAAGCACAAGGTGTATTATATAGGGCGTCCTCGGGAAATGCAACACCAAATTTTCGATTTCCCTGACAAACTTTTCACGGTTATGGAGCAAGTTTTATGATATTTGACACGCATGCGCACTATGATGACGCAGCTTTCGACGAAGACCGCGAAGAAATCTTTGCACGCTTCCCCCACGCGGGGATCGGCATGGTCTGCGATGTCGCCTCGACGATCCCGTCAATCGACGCCGTCCTCGATATTGCCCACGCCCATGACTTCATCGTCGCCGCGATCGGCGTCCACCCGTCCGAGTGCGAGCCGATGACAGGGGAGCAGCTGGACAGGATCCGGGATCTTTGTGCAGATCCGAAGGTGGTGGCGATCGGCGAGATCGGGCTGGACTACCACTGGGACACCCCGGATAGGGATCTGCAGAAGGAATGGTTTGAGAAACAGATCCTTCTTGCCCAGGAGGTGAAAAAGCCGATCATCGTGCACTCGCGCGATGCGGCACAGGATACCATGGAGATCATGAAGAAGTGCAGGGCCGGGCGCACCGGCGGAGTGATCCACTGCTTTTCCTACAGTCTCGAGATGGCCCGCGAATTTATCCGCATGGGCTTCTTCATCGGGATTGGCGGCGTCGTGACCTTCAAGAACGCGAGAAAGGTGAAGGAGGTGGTCGCGGGGATCCCTCTCGAGAAGATCGTCCTCGAGACCGACTGCCCCTACATGGCACCGACTCCGCACCGGGGAGAGCGGAACTCCTCCCTCTATCTTCCGATCGTGGCGAGGCAGATTGCCGAGCTCAAGGGCACCACGGCGGACGAGGTCATCGAACAGACCTGGAAGAACGCACACCTTCTCTACATGATGAACGAAACAGGAGAAAACCTATGAGTGAATTCCTCACGAACCCCGGCTGCACCAGGAGAATCCTGGACAAGTACGGCCTCCACGCGAAGAAAAAATACGGCCAGAACTTCCTCATCGATGCGGACATCGTGACGGGGATCATCAGGGCATCAAAGATCACAAAGGATGACTGCGTCCTCGAGATCGGCCCCGGCATCGGCACCATGACCCAGTACCTCGCCCTCGAGGCGGGAAAGGTGGTGGCGGTGGAGATCGACGAGTCCCTGCGGGACGTCCTGTCGGAGACCCTCGATGCCTGCACGAACACCACGGTGCTCTTCCAGGATATCCTGAAGACGGATCTCAACAAGATCCGGGAAACCTACAACAACGGGAAGAGACTCAAGTGCGTCGCCAACCTCCCCTATTACATCACGACACCGATCCTGCTCCAGCTCTTCCGTGAGGAACACTGCTTTGATTCCATCACGGTCATGGTGCAGAAGGAGGTGGCAGAGCGGATCATCGCAGGACCCGGCTCCAAGGACTACGGGGCACTCTCCCTTGCGGTGCAGTACTATGCGGACCCGAAGTGCGAGATGATCGTCCCGCCGCACTGCTTCATGCCGCGTCCCGGAGTCGACTCGGCAGTGCTCTACCTGAAGGCCTATGACACGCCCCCGGTCGAAGCAGATCCGGACGTTCTCTTTACCCTGATCCGGGCGTCCTTCAATCAGAGACGCAAGACCCTTGCGAACGCCCTCTCCCACGGCTGCATGATCAACGGGCGCACCCTGACAAGGGACGAGGTGACAGGGGCTCTCCGGCAGCTGAATCTTCCGGAGGATGTCCGCGGCGAGAAGCTCTCTCTGGAAGACTTCGCAGCCCTGTCACGCCTCCTTGCAGATTGATGGAAGAGAGGCCGGAAAAGCCGGTAAAATACGGGAAAATTGCGCCCATTAACCGGCTCGGTCGCTTTGACACTGGTAGAGGCGTATGCTAAACTTGTAAAGATTTATTTCCAGATAAGTAATGAAATCGAACAGAACGACCCTACTCGTTCCTTAGTCCTTTTGGAGAAAGAAGACTCGGGAACGTTTTCATGCGGATAGAACCGTACTGCCGGGAGAGGTGTAGACGTTGGATAGGTACGAATACAAGATGAGCCTGAAGGAGATCCGGGATGCCGTACAGGAGAAGCGCTTCGATGACGCGGCGCGCATCTGTGACGACATTGACTGGAGCCGAGTCAAATCGGTGGAGACCCTCTGCATGGTCGGAGAGATCTACAAGCGCGTGAAGCGCTATGAGGACAGCCGCAGGATTCTGGCACTGGCCAATTCGAGAGACCCGCAGAACTCCGATATCGTCTTCTCCCTGTGCGAGATCACGATCTTTCTTTATGGAAGAAACGGTTCTCAGGCGGACTTCATGCAGGCCATGCAGCTGAAGCAGACCTACGAGGCGATGGAGCCGGGCAATCCCCGCCGTCTGGTGCTGCAGTACAAGCTCTACCTGGTGACACCGGTGAGCGCGGAGGAGAAGATCGCCGTACTCGAGCAGCTCAAGAAGGAGCATTACACTGCAAAGTACGGCTTTGAACTTGCAAAGGAATACCGGAGTGCAGGACGAAAGGATGACGCCATTGCAGAGGCACAGTCTGTTATCGCGCGCTTTGGCGGAAGATACGGTCAGCGCTCGCAGCAGCTGATTGCAGACATGGCATATGATCCTTCGTTCGGAACGGATACGGACAGCGAGACGAAGGCTCCGAAGGAAGAGGAACAGGCGCCGAAGGAGAGGACAACGGTCGAGATCCCGACCATGTCAGGCGGAAACTTTGAAGAGAACGTGCGTCCTTCAGAGCCTGAGGCGGAGAGCCCGGTGGAGCAGAGACTTCGCGAGGAGATGGCAGCCCAGGACTATGCGAAGGTGCACGAGTCCGAGATCTCGGAGCTTCTGAAGAAAGAGCAGGCACAGGAGGACGCCATGAAGCAGAGCGCCCCCGTGCAGGAGAACAAAGAGGATTCTGTGCCGGCCCAGGATCAGGATACGCACATCGGCTATCACACGGCACCGGCAGCAGGGGAAGAGGAGAAAACGGCTGCTCCTGCACAGGAGGAGAGCGCGCCTTCCGATGATGCAGCGGCACCCGAAGAGGAGAAAACTGCCGGGCAGGCAGAGCAGCCTGAGCAGCAGGCACCTTCCCTTCAGGTCGAGAACCAGGGAAGTGCTGCTATTGATCCTGCAGCAGCTCCGAAGGAGACCGCATCCCAGCGCTCCATCAGCGAGGTCATGCAGGAGTGGGAGCGCATCCGCAACGACGTCCGCCGCAGCAACAATGAGCGCCGCCGCCATGAGCTCCTGAACGATACGAGCGAGATCATTGCCCAGTTCGACGAGACGGCAAAGCACGGCATCTTTGAGGACGTGGAGCGCGAGGTGGACGCAAAGCAGCGCGCCATCCGAAGAGGCGATACGTATATCCCGGCAGGTCTTACCTACGGGGATAACGGCTATATGAAAAATACCGGAGCCATCCGCACCGGCCGCCCGCAGCAGCAGGTGCAGTATGAGCCGCTCGACTATGAGAACCAGATCGGCTACCACGGCGGCGACAACATGCCCCCGGAAGAGCAGGGCCAGGACGAGCCCCAGGACCAGTCCTACTACGGACAGGACAACGGCTATCCGGAGCAGCAGGAGTATCCGGAAGGACAGGACGGCTGCTACGAAGAGCAGGCTCCGGAACAGGCCCCCTATGAGGAACAGCCTGTGACGGACGAAAACGCCTATGAGCAGCCGTATGAGGAGATGCAGGCGGCACCGGAGGAAGGCACTGAGGCAGAACAGGCCGCACCGGAGACAGCAGAGGAAGTGCCGGAAGAAGCACCGGCGGAAGAGACTCCTGCAGAGGAGACAGAGGAAGCACCGGAAGAGGGCGTAGGGCCGGCACCTGCCCGCACCGAGCAGTACCTTGCAGAGCCCGATGTCACCTCGAACATGCCGCTGAACTTTGACCGCAGCAGCTATGAGAAGCTCCCGCCGCTCGACGGCGAGACACCGGCACCGGAAGAGGCACCGGCGGCAGAGGAAGCGCCCAAGGCAGAGGATGCCGGAACGGAGCAGGCACCTGCAGCAGATCCTGCAGAGCCGCACTCCTTCGGTACTGCGGCAGAAGAGGAGCCGGAGGAAGAAGAGGTTCCCTTCGAGGATGACCACTCCACAAGACGCTGGAATGCAAGAGCCCTTCGCCGCGTGATGAAGGCGCAGGAAGAGCAGCTTGCGGCGATGGAGGCAGAGGAGAACGCTAAGATCGCCGAGGCGGCAAGAAAGGCAAAGGAAGAGGATCTTCAGACAGAGGAAACAAAAGAGGCAAAGACTCCGGAGGCTCCGATCGAGGAGGTCCCGGCCGGCGAGCCGCTGACGGAAGAAGTCCCTGCAGAAGAAGCACCGGTTGAGGAAGCTCCTGCAGAGGAGATCCCTGCGGAGGAGGCTTCTGTCGAAGAAGCACCTGCAGAGGAAGCACCGGCTGAAGAGATGCCTGCAGAGGAGGAAGCACCTGCAGAGGAAGCTTCGGTTGAGGAAGAGCCTCAGGAGGAAGCTCCGGAGGAGGCACCTGTCGGGGAAGAGCCTGCCGAGGAAGTACCGGAAGAGGAAGCTCCCGCCGAAGAAGAGCAGCCTTATGAGGAGGAGCCCGAAGAGGAACAGCCCTACGAGGACGAGACCGGCTACGGGGAGGATACGTACGTACCTGTGGACGGACAGCCGGAGCAGGAAGCAGCACCTGCAGAGGAAGAGACTCCGGAAGAGGAACAGCCGGTTGAAGAGGAGGAGGGCACTCCCGCTCCCGCACCGGTCAGAAGCCAGACGCCGAAGAAGCGCAGAAGACAGGTCCCGGTCGACGAGAACGATGCGAGGGAGCGCGCTTCCCTTGCAGCACCCCGCCAGAAGGATCACGAGCTTTCCGAGGAGGAGCGCCGTCTGTTCGGACCGGTCTGTGTGGTTCGGGAGAACCGCCTGCAGATCGCCGATGCGCTTGACCGCGTGGACCTTGCGTCCAACACCGGCAACATCATCGTCACGGGCTCCGAGAATACCACGAGAAGAGTCGCCAAGGGCATCCTGGAGATGACCAAGCACAGCGACCGCAACTTCACCGGCAAGATCGCAAAGGCCAATGCCGCTGCCATCAACCATCTGAGTGCGGAACGCATGCATGCGACCCTCGATCAGATCAGCAACGGTGCGCTTCTGATCTCCGAGGCGACGGGCCTCAAGCGCGACACCATGGAGCGCCTGCACAGGGAGCTCGAGCAGGAGAATCGGGGCCTCATCGTGATCCTCATGGACAACCGCAAGGCCATGCGGGATTTCATCAAGGTCAACGAGGCATTCCTCTCAAGCTTTACGATTACCGTCGATGTGAAGCCCCTGAACGACAAGGCACTGGTTTCCTACGGCGTCGAGTATGCCATGGCAAGAGACTACAGCATTGATGAGTTCGGGCGCATGGCACTGGCATCGCGCATCGCGGCGCTGCAGACGAGAGACCATCACGTCTCGACGCGTGAGGTGCGGGACATCGTGGACGAGGCCATCCGCTACGCATCGCGCAAGAGCCTGAAGACCCTCTGGGCGGTTCTGACGAAGAAGCGGTATGATGCAGATGACCGCATCATCATCCGCGAGAAGGATTTCCAGCATTACGCTTAAACTTTTGGAAAGCACAGGTCCGGGGAGCTGAGATTCTCCCCGGATTTTTTGTATTCCGGACATGATCGGAAGAAAGAAGGTGACCATGAAACGATGGCAGAAAGCGGGCACGGCACTCCTTGCCCTGATGATGAGTGTCCTGCTGCCCGGCACGGCGGTTCTTGCGGCCCCGCAGAAGATGCTCGACGGCGGGATCTTTGATCCCGAGTACTACGCACAGCAGAACCCGGACGTCGTGGCGAACATCGGAAGCAGCGATACGAAGGCCCTGTACGCGCACTACCTGTACAACGGAAAGGCGGAAGGGAGACTTCCCTATGCACCGGACGCGGACATCAGCGCCCTGCAGCAGACCTCGATTCAGCAGGCGGATCTCTCCTTCATCCTGCAGGACGGCACGTACTACACATACAACGTTGCATCGGATGCTTCGAAGGCACAAAGCAGCCTCCTCTCCGGGCGGCCGGTCACCGATGAGTTCATGATTCAGGACAGCAGTCTGATCTTTACCGGCTCCGTGCAGGAGATTTACCGGGACGTGACAACCGGGGGGATCACAGGCTACGGCCCGGTGCAGGATCGGCTGACCTACATCATGCCGCTCTCCGATTCGTGCGTCTACACCTGCTACATGCAGGATCACGGCACCGTGGAGAGCACAAAGGACGACACGATCCGGATCAACGGCACGCTTCTTACCAGTGTGATTCTCACGGTGGAGAACGGCGTGGTCACGGAATTCTGCTCGATTCCGCTGACCCTCAACGAATAGGAGGCAGAACGGGAAAACCTGAGTACCGTATCCTGCGGCAGGAAGATGAACATCTATGTTTCATTCCGCACATGGTTTTGGAACAGATGGGCATGTTGACGGGAGAAAACCTGGGCACATGTCATATTTCTGGACAAATGGCAATACATGTCGAAAAAAATCCGGAATGAGTACTGCATTTTGCTGTGAACTGTTATAATAGATGAGCGGGTTACGCTTAATTTATATTCAGCCCGTGGGGCAGGAAATCTGTTTTGCGGGAGAAGAAGGTAAACAATATGGCAGCAAAAAAGACAACATCCAAAACAGCAGTCAAGCCGGCACCGAAGGAGCCGGTGGAAGTCACTGATGTTGACTGCTACCTGTTCGGACAGGGCACGCACTACGATATCTACAAGAAGCTCGGTTCCCACCCGACAGAGCAGAACGGGCAGAAGGGCATGTTCTTTGCCGTCTGGGCACCCAATGCCGCAGCCGTGCACGTGATCGGCACGTTCAACGGCTGGAACGAGGATCAGTATGCGATGACCAAGGCCGGCGAGGTCGGGATCTGGACCATCTTCATCCCGAACGTCGGCGAGGGCGAGCTGTACAAGTACCTGATCTATACGCCGGAGGGCAACAAGATCTACAAGGCAGATCCGTATGCAAACTATGCGGAGCTTCGCCCCGGCACGGCATCAAGAACCTATGACATCGAGGGCTACAAGTGGGGCGATGCCAGATGGATGAACGCGCGCGACAAGAAGGACGTCTTCCGTCAGCCCATGGCCATCTACGAGTGCCACATCGGTTCCTGGATGAAACATCCGGACGGCGGCGACGGCTTCTACACCTACCGCGAATTTGCGGACCGGATCGTGCCCTACTTAAAGGAACTGCCCTACACGCACATCGAGCTGATGGGTATTCTGGAGCACCCGCTCGATGCCTCCTGGGGCTATCAGGTGACCGGCTACTATGCACCGACTTCCCGCTACGGCACGCCGAAGGATTTCATGTATCTGATCGATGAGCTGCACAAGGCAGGCATCGGCGTCATTCTCGACTGGGTCCCGGCACACTTCTGCCCGGACGCACACGGCCTTGCGCGCTTTGACGGCCAGTGCATCTATGAGGATCCGGATCCGCGCCGCGGTGAGCATCCGGAGTGGGGCACGAAGATCTTCAACCTGGCAAAGCCCGAGGTCAAGAACTTCCTCATCGCCAACGTCCTCTACTGGATCCGCGAGTATCACATCGACGGCATCCGTGTCGACGCGGTGGCTTCGATGCTCTATCTCGATTACGGCAAGAAGAACGGCGAGTGGCTGCCGAACAAGTTCGGCGGAAACCAGAACCTCGATGCCATCACCTTCTTCCAGCACCTGAATTCCGTTGTCCGCGGTTCCTATCCCGGCTTCATCACGATCGCCGAGGAGTCCACGGCATGGCCGAAGGTCACGAGCCCGATCGGCACGGACGGCCTTGGCTTTACTTTCAAGTGGAACATGGGTTGGATGCACGACTTCCTCGAGTACATGAAGCTCGATCCGGTCATGCGCAAGGGCTCCCATTACAACATGACCTTCGCGATGAGCTACAACGATGCCGAGAAGTACATCCTGCCGCTCTCCCACGATGAGGTTGTCCATCTGAAGTGTTCGATGGTCGAGAAGATGCCTGGCTACGAGGTCGACAAGTTCGCAAACCTTCGTCTTGGCTACGAGTACTGGATCGGCCACGCCGGCAAGAAGCTGCTCTTCATGGGCCAGGAATTCGGCCAGCACCGCGAGTGGTCCGAGGCAAGAGAGCTCGACTGGTTCCTGCTCCAGAATCCGCTGAACGCCGGCATGCAGAAGTATGTCGCAGAACTCCTGAAGATCTACCGCAAGTATCCCTGCATGTACGAGATCGACGATTCCTGGGCAGGCTTTGAGTGGATCAATGCGGACGACAAGGACCGCAGCATCTACAGCTTCTTCCGCAAGACCGATGACAGCCCGGTGAAGCTGATGTTCATCCTGAACATGACGCCGGTGGAGTACAAGGATTACCGCGTCGGTGTGCCGGAGATGACCACCTACAAGCTGCTTCTCAACAGCACCGATGAGAAGTGGGGCGGCCCGGGAGGATCGAACATCCCGAAGTCCATCAAGGCAAAGAAGGGCGACTGCGACTGGAAGCCGCAGTACATCGCCTTCGATCTGCCGGCCTACGGCGGACTGATCTTCCAGTTCGAGAGCAAGTAAAAAACTTCATGTAATAGCAACGTACACCCGGCATCCTGAATCGATGCCGGGTGTTTTTTGGAGATGAGATGCGCATCGTATCGCTGATGGAGAACACGACAAAGCGGGAGGACCTGACAGCAGAGCACGGTCTGTCTCTGTACATCGAAGCCATGGGGCATCGGATCCTGTTTGATACGGGACCGGACGGGGCCTTTGCGGACAATGCGAAAGTTCTTGGCATCGACCTCTCCGGCGTGGATCTTTCGGTGCTCTCCCACGGTCACTACGATCACGGCGGAGGACTTGTCCGGTTCTTTGAAGAGAACGACCATGCCCCTGTCTTTGTGCAGAAGAGCGCCTTTGCACCGCACTTTAACGGAAAGGGAAAGTACATCGGTCTCGATCCTGCCCTTTCAGGAAATCCGCGCTTTGAGGTGCTGGAGGAGGACGCACAGCTGTTTCCCGGGATTGATCTGTGCACCCTGAAGGAGAGGGACTGCATCACTCCCGTGGATACGGACGGCATGACGACGATCATGGACGGAGACCGGGTGGCGGACACTTTCCATCATGAGCAGTATCTGCTTCTTACTAAGAACGGAAAAAGGGTCCTGATCTCCGGCTGCTCCCACAGGGGCATTCTGAACATCGCCGCAAAGTTCCGGCCGGATATCCTCATCGGGGGATTCCACTTCATGCACGTGGAGGACGACGGAGTTCTTGTAAGGGCGGCGAAGGATCTTCTTTCATATCCGACGACCTACCTCACCTGTCACTGCACCGGGGAGAGAGCCTATGGTGTGATGAGGGGTGTCATGGGTGACCGCCTTTCGTATCTTTCCTGCGGATCGGAGACAACAGTCTGATCGGCTTTGTATTCGGTTCTGCCTGCCGCGCATCTGCTTCCGGGACCTGCATGCTCATGCATGGGCCGTGTCCTCATCCGGTGCCCCGGCATAAAGCTCCAGGTACACATCCGATACAAACACGCCGTTCTCTCCGTGGAACTGCACATCTCCGCCGTGCATCTGGGCGATATTGGAGATGCTGCTGAGACCGATGCCGACCTCCTGACGCTTGCTGGACAGATAGAACTTTCCCCACTTGCGGATTTTGCCGTCCATGCTGTTTTCCATGTGGATGATCAGATTGCCCATGTGCTCCACGGCGGAAAGGCGGATAAACCGGCCGGTGCCTTCTTCGCCTTCCATTCTCTCCACGGCCTCGCAGGCATTCTCCAGAAGATTTCCGAAAACCACACAGAGGCTCTGTTCCATGTCGAGGGAAAGCTCAGGAATGGAAGATAAATATCTTGTGCATAACGTGCATTCCATGTGATATACTTAATGCATGGACGAAGCCACTACAAAACGCATAAAAACAAACATTGGTTATCTCAATGAGTCACAGCGCAGACTGTACCTTGCAACGGAGGCGATCTCACTTGGACGAGGAGGCATTAAAGAGGTCAGCGAAGTATCCGGAATGCACAGGAACACGATAGCAGCTGGGATCAAAGAGCTTCAGGATCCGGATTTCAAGGCACCGGAGCACGTTGACAATACAACCAGGATCCGAAAGCCTGGTGGCGGACGAAAGCCGATTACAGAAACACAGCCAGGCATTCTCGATGCTTTGGACCGGCTGGTCGACCCTGCATCGTATGGCAATCCTATGGTTCCGCTTCGATGGACGACCAAGAGTACGCAAAAGCTCGCCGATGAGCTGCAGTCTGAGGGTTTCAAAGTCCACAAGGACAAGGTAGGCGATCTACTCAGAATACTTGGCTTCAGTCTGCAGCAGAATCAAAAGATGAAGCAGGTTGGCGAGGAATCACCGTATCGGGATGAGCAGTTCAAACACATTAACGAAACCTCACAGAGATATCTGGAAGCTGGTGAACCGGTCATTTCGATCGACTGCAAGAAAAAGGAAAATATAGGAAACTTCAAGAACAATGGTGCTGAGTATCGCCCAAAGGGCGATCCGGAAGAAGTTCTTGACCACGATTTTCCGCTTCCAGAGCTTGGCAAAGCTGTCCCTTATGGTGTTTACGATGTCACAAATAATGAAGGCTACGTCAATGTTGGCATAAGTTCGGATACAGCCGTGTTTGCTGTCAACTCAATAAGAAATTGGTGGTATGACATGGGTCAGGAAAGATATCCGCATGCTGATCACCTTTATATCACCGCTGATGGCGGAGGCAGCAACGGTAGCCGATGCAGGCTTTGGAAAGTTCAATTGCAAGAGCTTGCAGATGAACTTGTAATGCCAATTGAAGTCTCTCATTTTCCACCGGGTACTTCAAAATGGAATAAGATTGAGCACCGCATGTTCAGCCAGATCACAAAGAACTGGAGAGGCAGGCCTTTGGTATCGCTTGAAA
>Ga0256871_1001642_pt1 | contig 10971 bp, 7 predicted proteins | sample RumenRJG_07RNA_FD_185439 | JGI IMG/M metagenome (GOLD analysis project Ga0256871, IMG submission 185439) | Metatranscriptome of bovine rumen microbial communities from Lethbridge, Alberta, Canada - Rumen RJG_07 (Metagenome Metatranscriptome) | ecosystem: Host-associated > Mammals > Digestive...
CAGCCTCTGTCTTCGGACGGATGAACATGTTGGTCACGAAGTGTGCCTGCCATGCCACCTCCATGATGAAGCGAACCTTCATACGAGTGTCACGGTGTGTGCCGCAGTAACCATCAACGACATACAGCTTCTTGTTAGAAAGCTCATCCTGAGCGATCTTCTTCACAGCCTTCCAAGCCTCCTTGGTAGCACGGTGGTTATCGTTGTGATACTCCTCAGAATCCCACCATACGGTGTCGTGAGAAGTCTCATCGTCAACGATGAACTTATCCTTAGGAGAACGACCTGTGTAGATACCGGTCATGCAGTTCACTGCACCCAGCTTTGTCTCTACGCACTTGTCGTAGCCTGTCAGACCCTCTTTGGTCTCCTCGTTGAACAGCACCTCGTAAGAAGGATTGTACAGAACCTCAGCAGTACCTGTCTGGATTCCGTAGCTTGCTAAAACTGATTTATCAAACTTTGCCATTTTGTAAAAATGTATTAGTTATGAAAATAAATGTACTCTTTTTACGCAAATGAACTTCTTCGTTTGCGAGGGCAAAGGTAACAAAAAGCAGTTGCACGGCAAAGCAAGAAGTGCATTATTTTCCGCCAATCTAAGCCTTTTTAGGTTAAAGAAATAAAAAACTAAATTTCGCTATCCCGTTTTGTAATTTGCGGTTGGCAAAGAGTTGATAACTTTTCCATCTTTTCAACGCTGTATCGATGATTTTTCATACCTTTGCAGTGAAACCAACAAGAAAACAATATGATTGAAGTAATCAACATTTCAAAAGAAAACAGCATTGTCGGCGAATATATCGCAGAGGTTCGCGACAAGGATTATCAGAAGAACCGACTGCTCTTCCGCAACAATATCCGCCGAATAGGGTGGTATGAAGCTTTCGAAGTTTCGAAACGTCTAAGTTATGAATCGAAAGATGTGGTAACGCCTTTGGGCATTGCACGCGTCAATGTTCCTTCGGACAAAGTGGTGCTCGCAACGATCTTCCGTGCTGGCCTTCCTTTCCATGAAGGCTTCCTCGACGTCTTCGACCATGCCGGCAATGCCTTCGTCTCTGCTTACCGCGAGTACAAAGATGAGGCGCATCATGAGGTCGGCATCCATGTCGAATACCTCGCCACACCGTCCATCGACGAGAAAACACTCATCATTGCTGACCCGATGCTCGCTACGGGAGGAAGCATGGAACTTGGCTACAAGGCTTTCTTAACGAAAGGTACACCGAAACGTATCCATGTCTGCTGTGTCATCGCCACAGTGGAGGGTATCGACCATATTAAAAAGGTATTTCCCGAGGACAAGACCACAATTTGGTGTGCTGCCATCGATCCGGGCATGAATGAGCATAAGTATATTGTGCCGGGCTTCGGAGATGCCGGGGATCTGTGCTACGGGGATAAACTCTAAATAACAAATAATGAAAAAGAAGATCATATTAGTCACTGGCGCTACCAGTGGAATAGGCGAGGGGTGTGCACGCCGCTTCGCTGAAGGTGGTTATAACGTAATCATCACAGGAAGAAACGAGGAGAAGCTCAGTACGCTTAAAGCTGATCTTGAAAAGCAAGGAGCTGAGGTGCAGAGCTTAGCCTTCGATGTCAGGGACCGAAAGGAAGCTGTAGAAGCCGTGAACAGTCTTCCGGAAGAATGGAAGAATATTGACGTGCTCATCAACAATGCAGGTCTCGCACGTGGACTGGAGCCTGAATATCAAGGCAACTTCGACGACTGGGATCAGATGATCGATACGAATATCAAAGGTCTGCTGACGATGACACGACTCATTGTTCCCGGCATGGTAGAGCGTAATCATGGACACATTATTAATATAGGCAGTGTAGCTGGTGATGCCGCTTATGCCGGTGGCAATGTCTATTGCGCTACAAAGGCTGCCGTGAAAGCGATCAGCGACGGACTGCGCATCGATGTGGCTGATACGAAACTGCGTGTCACCAACATCAAACCGGGACTTGTGGAGACCAACTTCTCCAATGTCCGCTTCCATGGTGACACGCAGCGTGCAGATAATGTGTATAAAGGTATCACCCCGCTCACGGGCTCAGATATCGCTGATGTGGCATTCTATGCTGCTTCAGCACCCGAGCATGTACAGATAGCAGAAGTGCTCGTCTTAGCTACCCATCAGGCCAATGGAACGGTGATACACCGTGAGAAGGCTTGATGATTACTCTACCACGACCTTCTTTCCTTTGTGGATGTAAACACCCTTATGGGAAGGCTTAGACTTGCCGACCTTCTGTCCGTTCATATTGTACCAGTCGTCTGAACCGATGGACTTTGTGTCAACAGTTATAAACGTGACGGATGTCGGTGTCTGATAATGATCGTAGGAGAAGGGTACATCTTTCTTACTGCCCCAGATGTACTCTTCTAATCCCGGATAATCCACGAACGGATTGCGGTTATTCTGCCAAGAATAGATACCTGCATTGCGGTCAATCTCCTTCTGACTCACAGCATCTTTCTCCGACCATTCCATCAGCATTTTCTGCTGCCAGTCCTTGTAAGGCTGATAGGAGTCTTTCTGCAAGATAGCCGATTGCGACCACCCCGTGATCTTATCCTCATAGGCCGTAGCCATATAAAAGTAGATACGCGCGAAGTCACCCTTGTATTCGTCGTTAGGCTCAAAGACGACACCCGTATAGCCTGGGTAAGTGCAGGAACCTAACTTGCTGAAGCCATTCTTCGACTTATAGGTTTCGCCCTTTGTTTCTCCAAAAGGATAGTTGCCGCGGCGGTTGTTTACATATGCATCAGTAGGTACAAGATGCACAAGGTCGGTATACATCGGGGTAGCTTCCTTGAACCAGCTTTTCGGGAAGGAGTGCTCGCGATTATAAACATCACCTTCCTTATTGTAGTTACCTGCTTGATCCGTGCCAAAGGTAAAATTGGTTGCATTGGAATACATATCCCAGACCTTGCCGTCAGCGCGTTTATCTGTTGTCTTGAAGGCTGACCACAGTTGTTTGTATGTCAACTGCTTATGCGTCTTGATAATATTGAACATCGCAGTCTTCAGTGCCTTACCTTTAAGTCCGTCAGCACTCTTGTAATAGGTTCCACTATTGTTCGGTCCCTGTGCAAAGAGGCTCAGGGTGAGGAAAGGGAGAAGGAGCAGCAGCCCCCAGCATTTCAGATTCGAATTCTTCATGTCAAAAAGTTAAGATATAATACTACGCAAAGTTAAGATAATCAACTGAATTATGCAAGGAAATAATCCGAAAACTTTCGTTCTGTACAGTTGAATCTAATTCTTTTGTTTGTGGCAGTGCCTCGGAGAGGCACAATCTTTAATAACCCCAGACTAAAGGAGCGTAGCGACTGCAGTCTGGGGATTTTAGACTGTGCTCAGATACCTGAGTTCCAGCCTCGGAGAGGCTGAATGCGCCTTGGCGCGCTATGTTGACAATACGATCTTAAAACATTGCGCACTTTCGTGCAGTCTGCCTCTCCGAGGCAGGAGATCAGTCAAACACGCTCTCACAACAACCCCAGTCTGCGTCGCTGCGCTCCTTAGACTGGGGTTATGAATAATTCAGCCTCTCCGAGGCTGTGAACCTTCATAAAGGGAGGGTAAGCAATGTCCAACCGTACAGCTCGAAAAAGTTGTCAATGTTGTTTAGGTTGTTGAAGTTGTCGGAGAAAATACAAAAGATTGTTGAATTCCAACAACAGAGACAACGGGAACAACAGAGACAACAATGATTGAATGAATTGTGACCGTCCGGCCCCAAACATGAGGTATTAACCTGTTTACAGGTTGTTGATAGCCTTTGTAGCTGCGTTCACAGCGGCCTTCTTGGCTGCGCTCTTGGCTGCACTCTTCACAGCCTTGGAGGTAGCTGTGCTGGATGCAGTGCCGGCAACAGCCTTGGCTGTGTTGTAAGCCGACTTAGCCTTTGTGTAAGTCTTTTTGGCCTTTGTATAGTCCTTCTGAACCTTTGCAGCCGTCTTGGCATACTTAGCAGCATTCTTAGCTGCAGCCTTTGTAGCAGCGGCAGTAGCCTGTGTCTTAGCGCTTGAAAGAGCAGCCTCACCGGCAGCCTTAGCTACAGATTTAGCAATAGTCTTTGTAGACTGGGCATTGGCGCCTAATACCATTACGGCAGCCAACAGCATCATGATAATCTTCTTCATAATTCTATGTTTTTTATTAATGCTCTAAACTATTGGCTGCAAAGTTACTGCAAATTATAATATCTCGCATCGTTTTTTCAACTAAATAACATTTTTAATCGGTCAAGGTCTATCTCTGTTTTCTGTCGGATGAGGAGCTGAAAGGGTTAGACCTGATCAGCACCTCGGAGAGGTGCCACATGGTTAGCCCCACGTGAGGCGTAGCCGAAACGTGGGGTCGGAATAGTGCAGATGACCTGGCTCCCGGCCTCGAAGAGGGCGAACATGGCCATCAAAAACGTATCACCCCGAACCGTGATGACCAGCATCCTAACCATGTTCGCCCTCTTCGAGGCCGGAATTCAACGAAACGCCACCCAACTGAACCCCCATGCTGCGTCGCTGCGCTCCTTGCATGGGGCTAACCATATTCAACCTCTTCGAGGTTGTTCCTGGGCTAACCATGTGGCACCTCTTCGAAGTGTTTATCAGCGCAATATCTTTTCTACCGCCGCTACCGATCTTTCATAGAGCACCTGCTCCTCATCGGAGGTGACGGGCGAGACTTGCGCCAATCTTATTTGAAGCTTCACGGCCGAAGGAGCCACATGTTGTCCTTTGCGTTGCTTGATCTCCATGTACCTTGCGAGCTCGTAGGCGGCACGGCGCGGCAGGGTAGCTGCCATGAGCCAGGCCAGTTCAAGATGATATTTGGCGGCATACTCATCGTGGTACTGGTGCACGATGGCCTGGCAGTAGAGCGCTATCTTCTCCGTGTTGTCCGTGAGGAGCTTGGCAAGCTCGGCATAGAGGTAACTGTCGTGATGGCGCCGTAGGATCTGCTTATAGGTGTCGATGGCCTTGTCGGTATGTCCGACGAGCGAGTGCATCTGCGCCAGATGCCGGAGGTTCTCCTTATAATAAGGTGACTTCTTGAACGCCGTACTGAAGAGGTCGGCAATCTGGTTGATATAATTGGCATCGCGCTTGGAGATATCCTTGAGCAGATGGTTCACGACTTGCTGACCCAGCGACGGCACGCGATGACCGTTGACAATATACGGCTGCCAGTCGGCCTCCGTCATGCGGTTGTAGTAAGGCATGAAATAGAGCAGATTGAACCCTTCCGTGAGCTTGTCCATCGTCAGGGCGGCATTGATGATGGCACGGTTGCCCTGTCCGATGCGGTCCTTCGTCTGCGGATAGAGCTTCACGAGCTGGAAGAGCAGGCGGCGTGCCTCCTCCGTGCGTTTCTGCTTGGCACGCAGCTTGAACAGGTCGTTCGTGCACCAGAACATACAGAGGTTCGTATGCGGTCCCTGGTGCACGGCATACAGTTGCATGATGGCGCGGTAGGCCTCCTCCCATCGTCCTTCTTTCCGCATGGCAAAGACATCTCTCACTTCCATAGCTTCCGGGGTTTAATTGTTGTAATGCCAAAATTATTCTCCAAACATCTTGTCTATCAGCTCCGCCATCTTCCCTTCCTTGGCAGCAGGCAGACTGTCGGCCTGTCGCAGATGGTGCTCCGAGGCCGGGATATGGATGGTATCGTCGAAGCCAAGGATATAACGCATGGCGATGCGATAGATACACTCCGTCGGTGCCAGCCCATAGACCTGCCGCTTGAAGATATGGCGGATGCGGGCCTCCGGGTCGGGATAAGCCCGCTGCAGGCCCCGACTGTTGTAGAGTCGTTTCACGATCTCTGTGATATACTGTCCCGACTTCATATACAAGTCTGCAAAGGTCTTGTCAGGGTCGTCGAAACAGCCCGGGGTCTCCTGTTCCAGCATGTCCACCATTTCCTTCACCACCCACTTCGGTGTGAAGATCTGGTTCGTCTTCTGCGGCGGGATATAATCGAAGATATCCTCATCCTCCGTCGTCTCGAAATAGTTGGCGAGCTTCTTGCGCAGCGACATGAACTCCTTGACAGAGTCGTTGAACACCACCTCGTCGAAGAAATGACCGCTGCTGTGCTCCGTCTCGCCTGTCTCCGGGTTGACGAAGTCGCCGCCGTCACGCAAGAGATGAAACTGCTCCTTTGTCACGCTCGTCACCTCTAAGAATACCGCATCGGGCACGTTGCTGTCGAAGTTCTGCAGCGTCGTCTCCTCATTGCCGTAGCCCATGAGGAACGAGGGGATGGTGCGTGAGAAGCCGCGCAGATGGTCGCGGATTTGCTCGTCGAGCGAGCTCTTCTTGTCGTCGATGCGCTGCTGTTCAAAGGTCTCGGCAACGATCTCCGAGCCTTTGTCGAGCACCTCCTGCATCTTGTCCTGCACAGTCCGCGTCAGCTTCTCGTCCACGGCCCGCTTCTGCGCCTCCGCCTCCTTGCGGATCGCCGTCTGCTGTTGCGTCGTCTTGCCCATGCAGTCCTGCTCACACTGATGGTCAATCTTCTTCTTGTCGACTGTCGCCTGATGGAAATGAGCGCCCAGCTGCTCATTGACAGCCTTCTTGATTTGGATAGAAGCACGGCCTTGGTTGCGCTTGGAAAGCTTGTCGATATCGTTGGCTTTCGCACCCTCGTCCGACTGCTTGAGCAGCGTGCCCGTCAGCTTCTCGCTGATGTTGTCGAGCATCTGCTCCTCCGCACTCTTCCCTTGTCGTTCAATGTCTTTGCGGTGCTTCTCGATGCTTTCTTTCACATAGTCGTTCAGTTCTTCCGTATCAGCAAAGATCTTGTCGCCAAAAACGCTGGCCTGCGTCGCTTTCACGTTCTCAGGGTCGGGTTGTGCATTGCCTTCGGCGTCGAGCTCCTGCTTCAATGTCTCTACCTCGCCGGCATCGACGTTATTGTCCTTCGGCTTCTTTACGGCGGGGAACTTATTGACGATGTCGAGCACGGCTGCCGAACAACTATAGATATTGCTGATGTTGGCAAAGAGGAAGTTGCTCATGAAGCCACTGCGCACGACCTCTTTCGAGCGGATCTTACGCGGGATGAGCATCACCTGCTCGGCATCGAGCTCCTCCATCTCTCCGTTCTCGTCCTCACCGATGACGGGGAAGAAGTTGAGTAGTTCGCGGATATGCTCCTTTCGCGTGTCGGTGTCGCCGTTGCCCGATGCCGTGTCGGCACAGAGACCGTTCGCCATCTCTTCATAGTTCGTCAGCGTGCGTGCCGGGTCGAAATCGAAGATATAAGCGTTCTCCTTGCGGTGATAGGCACCATCGTCTCCCTTGTAGAGATAAGGTGTCTGGGCACGGAAGGCGGCTTGCATATACTGTGCCGGACTCTTCATGTTGCTTAGGATCAAGACACCTGTCCACTGCGGCACAGTGACGCCCGTCGTCAGCTGGCCCACGGAGAGCGTGATGGTACCCTGCGGGTGCTCCTCGATGGCTTTGCGCACGCGCTTTAAGGAGTTATCGTCCTCGATGATCTCATCGTCATCGGTCTTGCCGTCGCCTGCAGCCACGATGACCTCGATGTCGGCAAACTCGGGGTGGCGCTCAGTGTCGCGCAGCTTCTCCGCGAGTTTCTTGGCGCTGTCCACGCGGTTCAGCAGCCAGAAAGTATGGCGCAGGGCGTGACGCAGCTCGGGGGTGGAGAAGGGATAACGGGGCTGGCGGCTCAGGGCGTCGAGCCATTTGTCCACGGCTTCGTCGTGCACGAAACGGCCACGCTCCACGCGGAAGAACTCGTTGAGGTCGAAGGCATAAGCCTCCGTGTCGCCGTCGATCTCCACACCCTGCCGCACCTTGTCGAGCACGATATCGCTCATGCGGTAGGTGTACATGTTGAGGCGCGGCATGGCGGCATAGGGGTTCGTGCCGCGGCTCTCATCCCAGTCGCGCTTGGCGCGGCACTCGTCGGCATAGGTCCAGTTGAAGATGGCATCCTGCGGGAACTTCTCGTTGGCAAGGGCCTTGAACGGCGTGCCGCTCAGATGGAGCGTGTGGCGGCGCTTGATCTGGTCGAAGGCCACATCGGTCTTGTAGGTGTCCACACCTTCGTGGGCCTCGTCGATGACGAGCAGATCCCACGTGAGGTCCGCTACCTCCTCGAGCTTGTCGTAGTTGCCGCCGAAATGGATGGAGCCTTTGAGATCCTGCAAGCTGACAAACTCGATGCAGTTCTTCGTCCGTCCCGGTTGCTTGATGGCTTCGACATACTGCTGGCGCGTCAGGCACGGGTCCTCACGCTCCAGAAGGGCGGAGACGCGGGAGACAAAGAGATAATGGTCGGGCCCGACAAACTTCAGATAGTCATTGTACCACGAGTCGGCGATGGCGGGTCTGTTCGTGACGACGAGCACGTTGTGTAGGTTCATGCGCATGCAGAGGTCGTAGACGGCAAGGGTCTTGCCAAAGCGCGGCTTGGCATTCCAGAGATACTCCGTCGCGGGCTTGTCGGTGAAGCTCGCTATCGTCTGCTCCACAGCCTGCTCCTGACTGTCGCGGAGCTGATAATGCTGTGTGGGCTTACCTGCCACGATGCCGTGGTTCTCGCGGAAGTCGTAGAAGTCACGGTGCGACTCGTCCACGCCGATACGGAACCACTCGGTGTTCGGCTGCTGCTCGATGCCGAGCTTGTTGAGATAGGCATGGAAGTCTTTGTCGAGGAAGGTCTCGTTCGTGCCCTCATACACGGCATTGCCATGCCATTCGAGGTGCCATAAGATGTCTGCCGTATGGCACTGCTGTGCGATACGGTCCTCGACATGCGCCTGTTCGGTATAGCCGATCTTCACCCATCCGTTGTGTCGGGCGATCTCCGGCGTTGTATAGGCGTAGATCTGTGGCAGCGCCACATGAGTGGTTTGTATCTTAGGTGTTTTCATCATTCCATCTCCTTTACATGGGTCTCAATGAAGTCGCGCTCCTCCTTCGTCAAACCGTACTTGTCATAAAGCTGCTCGTCAATCTCATGTACGCTCTTGCTCCAGTCGATGTCGGAAGAAGAGGTGAAGTCCTGGAGGGGGACGTACTTCCATACACCTTTTCTAATATGTTGGGTCACTTTCAATATACCTAACATAACCCGCGCGAATTTTGTTTGCACGAATTTTACCATATTCTCTCCTTCGTTCTTTGATTTAAATTTTCCAATAGAGATGAATGTCTGAGTATGTCCCTCTCCTGGATCCGCTAATATGGGCTTCCCCATAATTCGTGCTGGTATAGGCTTCCCAATAGTTCCAGCAGCTCCATCTGCTTCAGAGATTAAAACTTTGTATTTGTCAAGGTTCTCATGGGGGCTTATAAAAGATTGTCTAATCCATCTCACACATCTTTTATTATTCATTCTTCCTTCAATTCTGATATATTCTTGTCCGTCATCAGGTTTACTTTGAAAAAAGACAATATTATCAAGTTTGTCGAAAATGTTTGATGTTATGTCAAAATCATGCCCTTTACTAATAAGTGGTTTAATTTTACCATTATAATTGAAAGTCATCGATTTAATATTAGGATGCTCTTGATATAAGTTCTCTGTAAACTTATAGCTTTCAGGAGAGAAGACCTCATTACTTACAGTTTCAAACCCTTTCGAATGTATTACTTTATGAAGAATGTCATTAAGGATGGGATTAGATATGAAGATTTCTATTGCTCCAAAATCCTTCCTCATATCGTGATAAGTCACTGTAATTCCTCCATTAATATTGGTGTTGGGGAAAATATTCTTACTCTCTTTCTCATACTTTAGAACTTTAAGATGATGGTCTGAGAGCATTTTCTTATTCCATGACTTAGGTGTCTTCCCTGCATCAAAAAGGAAGCGAGCAGGTGTTACCAATTCTACTTTTTCGCTTATATTATAGGTCGCATCCATGAAAAGGTTATAGACAGCCTTGTCAGAAGTACCTTCAGTTTCTTCTTGGTACGGTGGGTTTCCAATGACGAAGTCGAATTTCATAGGCCATTTGGTTTTATGATGGGTTTTATATTTCTTAGTGATAAAGTCGGTGAAGAGACAGTCGAAGGAATCGGGCAGGGCGTTGTTGAGATTGTCGTCGGAAGGAATCCAACGGCGGAGGCGGCAGCGGAGACCATTGTGCAACAGAATATTGTTCTGCGCACAGCCGGGGCAAGGCGTCACGGTCGTTGTGGCACTACCTCCGAAGAGGTCATTGCTTGTGTGTCGCTCTTCGTGGCACGTGTCGGGCACAACGGCTTTCAGCCCGTCCATCTGCCAGATGTTCCACGAGATGATCTCCGCGGCATGCTGCAGGAGGGCTTTGTCCACGGGAGCACCGAACTGCTGCTCGTAAGCATCGCTGAACGTGGCGAGGAGCGCCTGACGGGCTAACAGCAGGTTGTCGCCTTGCCACTCGTAGCCATAGACGCTGCCGAGGGCGAGGAGCGCCCAGCGCGTCCAGTCAGCGTCGGTGCAGTGCTCACTGACCTTCCGCAGTTTGCGGTCGAGGATACCCACGCGGCGGTCGGGTGGGATAGGGGCGCCGCTGACAGTGTCGTAGCGTGAGGTGAGGAACGGGGCCTCGCCACATGTGATCTCCAGGCGCGTGGCAACGACATAGTCCTGCCAAGACTTGTCGGTATCGGTGTCCGGTCCGACGTGCCATTGCTCGTTCCATTCCTCGTCGATGACGTCGTTCATCTTTGCCACGATCCAGGAAGGAGTGAAGACCTCAGCCATCTGCCGGGAGCGTCGCTGTTGCTCGTCGCGGCTCTTCATAGCACGCGGCTGGATGAGGTCGGCATGGTCGCCCGAGATAGCGGCAGCGGTGATGGCATCGTGCCACTGGTAGCCTTCGCCTAAGTCGGCATAGCTGTCCGTGGCCCAAAAGATGTTCTTCCGGGTCGTGTGGTCGAGAAGGAGTATGTCTATGGGTTCTGGCATGACG
>Ga0256871_1001666_pt1 | contig 10898 bp, 9 predicted proteins | sample RumenRJG_07RNA_FD_185439 | JGI IMG/M metagenome (GOLD analysis project Ga0256871, IMG submission 185439) | Metatranscriptome of bovine rumen microbial communities from Lethbridge, Alberta, Canada - Rumen RJG_07 (Metagenome Metatranscriptome) | ecosystem: Host-associated > Mammals > Digestive...
AATAATGTTTAAATTCGTCGCTATTGTCATTGACATAATAGACATAATAGCCTATTATTTTTACATGAAACGTAATAACTGCAGTTATAATAACGATTATCTCCGCAATTTACATCATTTAAATGTGCAATTTATAAAACGCGGCAAGAGGAATGGATAAAACATTTATAATCATAAATTATCATTTATAACCATGGTGTTTCAGACCTGACAACATTTTTATTGGGAGGTGTGACAATGAAAAAATTTAGGAAACTGTTGGCTCTGGGACTGGCAGCAGTGATGACAATGTCAGTGGCTGTCGGCGCCTCTGCTGAATCAGCAACGGAAACCGCGGCGGAGAATCCGGTGGCAGGCAAGAAGGTTGCTTACGTAATGCTCCTTCCGTCAGCTACAATCTTCCAGATGTGGAAAGATTCCTGCCAGAATTTGTGCGATGCACTTGACGTTGATTTTGACTTCTTCTTCTGCGACGGAGATTTCAACAAGTGGCAGGATACTATTCGTACCTGTGCATCCGCAGGATATGACGGACTGCTTGTATCCCATGGCAATCAGGACGGCTCTTATGTTTTCCTGAAAGAGATCCATGACGAATATCCGGATATGAAGATTGTTACTTTTGATACCCAGTTCTACACGGATGGCGAGTACCAGAAGATCGAAGGCATCACCCAGATGTTCCAGCAGGATAAATCTCTGGTAACTGTACTTCTGGATGAAATGATTGCACAGAAGGAAGCACGCGGCGAAGAGGGACCGGCCCGCCTGATCAAGGTATGGAGAGGACCGAACTTTAACAGCCCGTTTGACCGCCGTGAGGTTGGCTGGGAAGAGTATGAGGAGGCTGGAAAGATCGAGACTGTTGGAGAGGTACAGCCTCTGCAGGATTCCGTAGACTCTGCGAATACGGTGACAGCGGCATATCTCCAGAGCATTAAGCGCGAAGATGTGGACGGCATCATTGCGTACTATGATCTGTACGGCCAGGGCGTGTACAACGCAATTCTCGAGAACGATAACATGAATGGAACGAATGGCGATGCGCTTCCAATGGCGTCGGTCGATATCGATCCGGTTGATATTACGAACATGCAGACAAGACCTGATATCTGGACAGCGGCCGGCACGACTGACTGGACGATGAATGGCGAAATCGGAATGCGTGTTCTGATGCTGGAGATGGCAGATGAATACGATAAGATCCTGGATCCGGCCACCGGAGACACAGGTGTTGATGTGATCGAAGTTCCGGGCACTGCCATTCTGGCGAAAAACCTGAAAGAAGATTCTACGGTTGAAACACTGGGTGAGATCGCCGGGGAGACCTATGGAAATCTTGACTATCTGTCCGAAACAGACTGGATGCCGAAGGATCTGATCCATTGACATAATAAAAAAATACTGAAGCTGAGATAGCAGTATGCGGAGTCATGATCCGGGAAAGTCTGAAACACCAGAGGGTCGTGGCTCCATATTTATTTTATATTTATCTGCGGTATGCCATCGGCTGACAAAAGACAGGAAGGATCTGCCTGACTTCCGTGAAAGGAAATGAGAACATGGAAAAAATTACGCTGGAAACCCGGAATGTGTGCATAGAATTTCCGGGAGTCAAAGCACTTGACAATGTCAATTTTAAGGTGTCTACCGGAGAGATCCGCGCCGTTGTCGGAGCCAACGGCGCCGGCAAGTCTACACTGATGAAGGTGCTGGCGGGTGCTAATCCTGCTTATACGGGTGATGTTTTTCTGAACGGTCAGGTAGTGACTCTTCAGACGCCCGTGGATGCTAAAAAGCTGGGCATCCAGATTGTGTACCAGGAGGTTGATACGTCCCTTGTACCGACACTTTCCGTAGCTGAAAATATCATGCTGAACGAAATGGTGACAGACAGCAGCTACCTGGTGCACTGGGGAAATATCCGTAAGGAAGCAGAGAAAGCCTTGAAGCGCCTGCATATTGATAACATTGATGTGCGCACACAGGTGCAGAACCTTTCGCTTGCACAGAAACAGATGGTCCTGATTGCCAAGGCTATTCGCATGAACTGTAATTTCCTGATTCTGGATGAACCGACGGCTCCTTTGAGTATGTCAGAGACAGAAGAACTTTTTGATCTCGTTCGCCGGTTGAGGGAAACAGAAAACATAGCGATCATCTTCATTTCGCATCGACTGAACGAGATCCTTGAGATCTGTGAGAACTATACGGTCATGAGAAACGGCTGCATTGTGGATACCTGCCCTGTGACGCCGAAAACGACCACCAGGGAGATCGTTGAGAAGATGCTCGGCCGCACGTTTGAGGAAAATTTTCCGAAGGAAATCTGCCCGATCGGAGAGGATATGGTGACAGTCAGCCATCTGTCAGGAGCGGGCGGAAAAGTAGATGACGTATCATTGCATGTGAGAAAAGGCGAGATTGTCGGAATCGCGGGTCTTGTCGGTGCCGGAAAATCAGAGCTTTGCAAGCTGATTTTCGGAGCATATAAAAAGACGGCTGGCACCATCACGCTCAATGGAAATGAACTGACGATTCGTACACCGTCGGATGCTGTGAAGGATGGCATTGCACTGGTGCCGGAAGAGAGGAGAAAGGAAGGGGTGCTTGTCAACGAGACGGTATCTTTCAATCTTTCAGCAGCGAACCTGGGGGATTTTTGCCGTGCATCGTTTATCAGCAGACGAGAGGTGGTAAAGAATGCAGAAAAGTTTGTGGATCAGCTGGAAATCCGAACCCCCTCTGTGAGGCAAAAGGTCAAATTTTTGTCCGGCGGCAATCAGCAGAAGGTGGCTGTAGGAAAATGGCTGGCTGCAAAGTGCGATCTTTATATCTTTGATGAACCGACGAAGGGGGTGGATGTTGGAGCAAAGCAGGATATCTTCCGACTAATTAACGCTATTGCAAAACAAGGAAAGGCAGTGCTGTATGCATCCTGCGAAAATTCTGAACTTTTATCCCTGACGGACCGCATCTATGTGATGTACAGCGGAAAGATCCAGGCAGAACTGGATACGAAAAAGACAAACGATGAAGAAATAATGAATTATGCTGTTGGCGGTGCACGGGCGGGAAGAAAGACGGCGGAGGTTGAGACATGAATACAAAATCGAAAAATGTGAGAATGGGTAAATTTATTGTAGACTGGGCTGCTGTCATTACCCTGGTGTTCTGCTTTATTATTTTCACGATCCTCAAGGGCAGGTTTTTCATGTCATCCAGCAACATGGTGAATATCATGAGAGCCATGGCGATCAACACGGTGTTCGGCATTGCAGCAACGGTGACAATGGCCCCGGACGGCTTCGATATGTCAGCGGGCACACTGGCGAGCTGCTCGGCGTACGCGTTCGTATCTGCGTACCTTTGGTTCGGCCTTCCGCTGTGGGCATCCATTCTGGTCTGTATTGTTGTGACGCTGATCATGTATCAGCTGACTATGTTTTTGATTCTCGTGTGCAAGATCCCGGACATGCTGGCAACCTGCGCTTTGATGTTCGTGCATCAGGGGCTTGGGCAGTGGTACATCGGCGGCGGTGCCGTATCGACCGGCATGAAGACGTCCTGGGGCGCAGCGCCTGCAAGAACAACACTTTCAGGTTCCTTCTCGGCGATCGGGCGTGCTCCCTGGATCATTATTATCATGTTCGTCTGTGTCATTGTGGCTCACATCTTTCTTAATTATACGAAGCACGGTCGTTTCCTGTATGCGATGGGCGGGAATTTACAGGCAGCAAAGCTTTCCGGAATCAATGTAAAAAAGTACCGCTATCTCGCAGGTATGATCACCGCTGTTTTCATCGCAATCGCCGGTATTTTGGTGGCAAGCCGCGGAAGCTCTGCACAGGTAATGTGCTGTGACGATTATCTGATGCCGTCACTGGCAGCTGTTTTTGTAGGCCGTACGGTCGGCGGAGCGGAGAAACCGAACGCGATCGGAACAATGATCGGCGCAGCACTTGTATCGACGCTGGAGAACGGACTTACCATCTGCGCGGTACCGTTCTACGTGCTGCCGGCTGTCAAAGGCATGGTACTGGCGTTGGCACTGATTGCAGCTTATGCAACCAAGAAGGAAGAGTAGTCGGGGCGTATGGCTGCTGCAGCGTGAGAATGCAGAGCAAAGATACTTTTACATATTCGGGTACCGGCATCGGTCGGCATGAAATATTTTGTGACGAAGGGGAATTCTGAGATGACAGATTTTTCAAAGTATTTTCTTATGATCCGGGAGGACGATCCCGAAGGAACTGCTAAAACGGTCATTGAGTACACGCTTCTTAAGACAAGGGATACGATTGACTGGGATGAGACATCCATGAAAGCAAAAATCCCGGCGGAGCATGGCAATCTGAATCATGTGTGCCGGGTATTTGACGGAAAAGGACACAGCATCTATATTAAGCAGGCTGGTGATAAACTTCGCATTTCTGAGGATATGACGGCACAGCTGGACCGCAACCGGCAGGAGTCAGAGATTCTTCAGCTGGAGGAGAAAATGGCTCCCGGCATGGTGCCGCACATTTATTTTTACGATACGGTCATGAGCGCGAGCGGCATGGAGGACTGCAGTGATTACGAGGTCATGCGTGACGCTATGCTCAGGCACGAGACGTTTCCGCGATTTGCGGAGGATATTTCTGAATTCATGGTGAATACGCTCCTTTATTCGAGTGACATTGTGATGGATCATAGGGAGAAAAAGGAACTTACCAGAAAATTCATTACGCCGGATCTCGACGATATTACGGAAAAGCTGGTTTTGATGGAACCGTATCTGGGAGCAGAGCGCAACAATGTTTATCCGCCGAACCGGGAGTTTGTGGAAGAGGAATTGTACAGCGATGATGCTCTGCATCTGGCTGCGGCGAAGCTGAAATTCAATTTCATGACGAACGCGCAGGCACTGCTTCATGGAGACCTGCACACCGGGTCTGTATTTATCCGACAGGATAGCACTAAAATTTTTGACTGTGAGTTCGGAACCTTTGCTCCGATGGGGTATGACATCGGTAATGTGGTGGCTAATTTGATCTTTGCCTATGATAACGGACTTTCAACCGATGATCAGCCTTTCTGCAGGTGGTGCCTTACAGCGATTCGGGAAACCATGGATTTGTTTATTGAAAAATTCCGCAGACAATATGATGAAGCAGTAACGGAGCCGATGGCGAAGGTGTCGGGATTTAAGGAATATTATATCGGATCGATATTGAATGACACGGCGGGCTATGCTGGAACCGAGCTTCATCGCCGGACTGTCGGGATGGCGAACGTGGCAGACGTTACAACAATCACGGATGAAAAGAAAAGACTCCTGGCTGAGAGAATTAATATTTTCGCGGGAAAAGATTATATTCTTCACCAGGAGAAGTACCGCTGCGGACAGGATTTTGTTGACGCGGTCCTCAGAGCTAAGAAAAATGCGGAAGCAACTCTGACATAATGCAGAACGCAGCCTGCGGGCGGCTGCCAGTTCCAACCGAAATCCGATGGCTGCAGGCTGTATGCTTGTATGCATTTTCCTATAACCAGCGGTTTTACGGATGATCTGATGCATCCGGATTCGCAGCTCATTTTGAGTTTGCTCATTTTGCCATTAACAGCATTATATGTTACAACTGCGTACCTCTGGAAAATATAAATTAAGAAGGGACACGAGATCATGACACAGGCTGATATAAACGAGTTTTTCGAAAAAGTGATCACGGTGAAATGGGGACCGGAGAAGAAGAGTGTCAATATCATTGACCAGACACTGCTGCCGGGAACCATTAAAAGAATCAATCTGAGCACGAAAGAAGAAATCTGGGAGGCAATCAGGAAGCTCAGAGTCAGAGGAGCACCGGCGATCGGAGTGAGTGCCGCTTACGGTATGGCGGTTCTTGCCAACGGGTACGATACGGACGATTATGATACTTTTTATGAGAAATTCCACGAAGATAAGGAATATCTGGCGACCTCCCGCCCGACAGCTGTCAATCTTTTCTGGGCACTGAATCGTATGGAGAGGTGCGTTGTCAGAAATAAGAACAAGAGCGTTGAAGAAATAAAAAGTATCCTGTACACGGAGGCACAGATAATCCGTGATGAAGACGTGGAAATCAGTCGGAGTATCGGTGAGATTGGTTTCGGGCTCTTAAAGGAGTTGAAAAAAAACGGGCGGCCTGTCGGCATTGGGACACACTGTAACGCGGGAACACTTGCAACTGCCAGGTACGGAACCGCCACAGCTCCGATGTATATTGCACTGGAACATGGCTGGGATCCGAAAGATATGCATGTCTATTGCGATGAGACAAGACCCCTGCTTCAGGGAGCACGGCTGACATCCTTTGAGCTTAGCAACGCAGGGATAACAACTTCCTGCCAGTGTGACAACATGGCTTCTTTACTGATGAAATCAGCCAAGGTTGACATCATATTTGTCGGCTGTGACCGCGTGGCAGCGAATGGAGATGCGGCTAACAAAATCGGAACATCGGTTTTGGCAATCACGGCAAAACATTACGGGATCCCGTTCTATGTATGCGCCCCGAGTTCCACCATTGACATGAATACAAAGACCGGCGATGCTATTCCAATCGAAATGCGCGATTCTGAAGAAATCAGGAGTATGTGGTACAAAGAGCCAATGGTTCCCCCGGGAGTTGATACGTCCTTCAATCCGGCTTTCGATATAACGGACCACCGGCTGATAACCGGGATCATTACGGAAAGGGGTTTGTGCCACGCTCCATACGAAGAGGCGTTCAGAAAACTCGGAATCGGGTGAGCTCAGAAAGAGAGAAAATTAGGAGGAGTACGGTGAAAACGTTTCCTACAGATAAAGAAGCCAGAGAAGAAATTATTGAGATCGGGCGCCGTATGTACGAGCGCGGCTATGTTGCTTCTAATGATGGCAATATTTCAGTGAAGGTTTCAGACCATGAAATCTGGGCAACACCGACGGGCGTCAGTAAAGGCTTTATGACCGAAGATATGCTGGTAAAACTTGATTTGGATGGCCACGTTCTAAAAGGAACGCACAAGCCATCCAGCGAGATCAGGATGCATCTTTGTGTGTACCGCGAGTGTCCGGATATTGGAGGTGTCACACACGCCCATCCGCTCTTTGGTACAGCCTTTGCGTGTGCCGGACTTCCTCTGGAGGGAAGAATTCTTCCGGAAGGTGTGGTGCAGCTGGGGGTAGTGCCCTGCGCCCAAACGGCGATTCCGGGTACGGAGGAAGTGCCGGAATCCATCGTCCCATACCTTCACGATTATAACGCAGTCCTTTTGGGCAACCATGGAGTCCTGACGTGGGGAGATACGGCGATGCAGTCCTACATGCGTCTGGAGTCCACGGAATTTTACGCTCAGATCCTGCTGATCGACCGCTATATAATTAAGAAAGAACAGACATTCTCGGACGAACAGCTGGATCAGTTAATTGCTATTCGGGAAAAACTGGGAATTCACCGGGGCGGACGACCGGGATGACACAATGGAACAGTACGGACGGCAGAAGGCGATAAAAACTCAGATGGTGCAGATGATCCGGGGGTCAAAATACCGCAGGCAGTTGCAATAGATAAACAGTAAAACAAACTTTTGGATATGAAAGAAAAACCTTGGAGAATGTGACAGCTGTTATGCATGTAGAATAATCTATCAGTTAATAATGTTAAAACGGTGAATGGAGCATAAACCGCGAAAACAAAATCGATATGCTGAGACAATCAGAGTATGAGAGGAGGGAAATGAATATGGAGAAAAAATGGATGTCACTTGTAGTGATTGCAGGATTGGCAGGCTCCATGATTATACCATCACCTGCATTCGCAGCACTCGAGGATTTTGAAATTTCAACTACTGCAGAGGAGAATAAGGTTATCTTTGATACGGATATGGGATATCTGGGAGATGATGCTTATGCTATGTGCGTCCTTGCACAGGCTGATGCTGCCGGATGGATTGATCTGCTTGGGATTACGTCAGTTGGCGGAAATGAGATTTGTGCAACTGGAGTAAATGCTATTTTAAACCAACTGGAGGCAATTGAGAGAACAGATATTCCGGTATATATTGGAACAGATATACCGGTGATGGGCTTTCGCAAACTGGAGGAAGATCAGCCAATTACCGGAGGGTTTCAGTGGACCGGCGCATACCGTGAACTGGAAAACTACGTGGCGCCTGATAGCTATCATGATCTCGGAGAACTCGTGGATGAGGAGTGGGGTTACTCGAAAACCGATCCTCAGAAGGATATGAATGCGGCTGAGTTTTTGATTAAGTCTGTTAAGGAGAATCCGGGGCGGGTAACTATTATTGCAGTAGGCGCATGCACGAACGTGGCGATCGCCTGCATGATGGATCCGACATTTGCGGAAAACACAGCAGGAATCATCTATATGGGCGGAGCCATTGATGTCCCTGGCAATGCGAATGTATGTGGTGAGTTCAACTGGTTCTATGATCCGGAAGCGGTTCAGATTTGCCTGAACAATGATTTCCCATATCAGATCGTCGTACCGCATGACATTGCTTCTAAGGTACCCCTTGAAAAGGATGTATTTGATATGATGAATGAAAAAAATAATACCCTGATAACAAAAATGTTCCTGGATCATCTGTATCAGGACTACCTTGACAATCCAACGCAGTCTCATTACTGCTGGGATCCGATTACAGCAGGCGTATTCCTTTGCCCGGATCTTATTACGGAGACTGAAAACCGGGATCTGGCGATTGACTGTAACAGCACCTCATATGCATATGCCAAGGCTGCAACGTGGGAAACCGGTGAAGGCCCATACAGATCAAAAAATGTTCAGATTATATTTAACATCGACAGAGATGCTTTCTGGACCTTTGTCACAGATCTTTATGGAACACAGTTCTGACAGAGGAAGGGTGTAGCGTATGAGAGCGAAAATAATGGCGGCACTAATATGCGCTGTAATTGTGAGTAGTATCGCTACTTTCGCCTCCGAGGGCGTTAGCGAACAGTCCGCGACAAAAGTGGAGACGGAAGTAAGAGATTATAATCCGGAACAGGGTACTGGCTGGATGACGGCCAAGGTGAATGATACGTCGGCTAATTTGGAATATACAGGATCCACCAAGGGTATGACCGGAACTATGTACAGCTTTGAGGGCGATGGCTTCGAGGTCAACCTGATGTTTAATAAAAAACTGGAAGCCGGTGAGGAGATGGATGAGAATGCTATCATTCAAATTGAGGTGATAAGCTCTAACCATGATTCCATCGGATATTACTTTACCAAAAAATCTTCAAAAACCAAGGTGGAAAGCAACGTCCTACTATCGAAGGAAGCGCCGGAGGGCATCATGCAGGGCGAATTTTCCGTGACAGTGCCATCAGCAGATCGATATGTTGGTGATAACAAACCCGGTATTCTTGAAAAACTGGAATTCACGGAAGGGGAATTCTGTTTCTTTGAATGAGAAAGGAAAGATAACAGGGAAAATGATTGACTGGAGTTTTTGTTCAGTTAAAATTGGAAACAGCAAACTGAAAAAACAAGCGGGTGCAATGCGGACAGAAAGCTGCTCCATCTGTCGGGAATATACAGATTGCTGCTCAGGACAGATATGCTGAGTCATAATGGGTAGTCATTCTGCAATATAATCAGCAGCCAGTCAAAGATAACATATTCCAACGGTTTCCCGGGAAATCTTAGTATATTGCTAAGTTTCCCGGGATTTTTTGACACAATGCCACATGGATGGCTGTTTTTAGTGGTACCGGTGAGTTCTGAATTAATTCATCCATTATTCAAATTTCTGACGGATTTCCTTTCAATAAGGCATGGCTTAAATAATTCGCTGGCATTATAATCGGGATTTTCAATCAGGCGGAGCATATTATTGGCGGCTTCATAACCCATGCTTTCCGGGTCCTGGTGAACGGATGTCAGCAGGATACCGTTTGTTTCGCATAGATAAGAATCATCATAACCGATGATTGAAATATCATTCGGTATTGAGAAACCCGCCATGGACAGGAATTTGTATAACATGATAGCTGTACTGTCGTTAAAACAGAAAAATGCAGTTACATTCTTCGACAGTTCCAGAATTTTGTCACTCTGGGGATGCATAAACATGCTTTCACAGCTGGAATGATCAAACCAGATCACATCAACAGAGGTGCTGTCCTTGTCGTAGAGACGCATGGTTCCCTCAAAGCCCGAATATCGCATGCAGCCGGAATATTCTTCTTTGTTCATCAGGCATGCTGTTCTGCGATGACCGTTTTTCAGCAGGTATTCGGCAACCAGCTTCCCGCCAAGAAAATCGTCGGTTGAAACACTGGGGATATTCACAAATGGGAGAATATTTCCAAGAGTGATGCATGGAATGCGCAGTTCTTCAATCAGCCTGTATAGATAATGATTGGTATAGATATAGGCACTATCTGTAGTAAATAAAAAAATACCATCATAAGATCGGTTTTTAATTTCCTGAGATATCAGAGAAGCTTCCACCTGTTCATCGTAATTGGAGAGTTTAATAGTGAGGGAATAATCCGATTTTTCCAATGCACGCTGTATCCCGTTGATCGCCTTAATGAAATAAAAACGTTCCGTGCGGGATGCTATCATTAGCAGCTGTTTACTGGAAGAAATAAAATTAGTATGCTGTGGAATTGCGTGAAAATTTTTTACAAAATAGCCTTTGCCCTGATGCGTATAAAGCAAACCATCCGTTATTAACAAAGTTAATGCTTTTCTCACGGCATACCGGCTGATACCGTATTCAGCCATCAATTCGGATTCTGAAGGCAGCTGATCTCCTTCGGATAATATATGATTTTCTATCTTGTTACGGAGCTCATTATAAAGTACATGATATTTAGACGATGAAGCTGACATCAATCCTTACCT
>Ga0256871_1001683_pt1 | contig 10852 bp, 9 predicted proteins | sample RumenRJG_07RNA_FD_185439 | JGI IMG/M metagenome (GOLD analysis project Ga0256871, IMG submission 185439) | Metatranscriptome of bovine rumen microbial communities from Lethbridge, Alberta, Canada - Rumen RJG_07 (Metagenome Metatranscriptome) | ecosystem: Host-associated > Mammals > Digestive...
CATTTTTCGGAGGATTAAAGATGAGAGTAACGTTTATAGGAGCGACGCACGAGGTTACGGGTTCCTGCACAATGCTGGAGGTCAACGGCAATCAAATACTCATTGACTGCGGCATGGAACAAGGTGAGGACATATTTGAAAACATCGAGATTCCCGTCGCCCCATCTGAGATAGAGGCTATCGTGCTGACACACGCACACATCGACCACAGCGGAAAGATTCCTTTCCTCGTGGCCAACGGTTATAAGGGGCCTATCTATTCTACTGAAGCTACTCGCCGGCTCTGTGACATCATGCTTAGAGACTCAGCTCATATCCAGGAATTCGAGGCTCAGAGGAGAAACAGAAAAGGACAGAGGTCAGGTGCGGAAGAGTATCATCCTCTTTACACCACAGAAGATGTAATGAATACCATGCCCCTCTTTAAGACAGCGGGATACGGAGAGGAGGTTGAGATACTCGACGGAGTAAAGATCAGCTATACGGATGCAGGCCATCTCCTCGGATCTGCCAATGTGCTCTTTACTATGGAAGAGGACGGAGCAGAAAAGAAACTTCTCTTCTCGGGAGACCTCGGCAATGTGGATAAGCCTCTCATTAAGTCTCCTCAGGATCCTCCGCATTCGGATTACGTGGTATGCGAATCCACTTACGGAGACAGAATTCATCCGGAAAAGCCGGATTACGTAAAGCAGCTCACTGAAATCATACAGACTACTTTGGACAGAGGAGGAAATCTGGTAATTCCGGCATTCGCTGTCGGCAGGACACAGGAACTTCTCTACTACATCAGAATCATCAAGGAGCAGGGGCTCATTAAGAATCATGCGAACTTCCCTGTAATAGTGGACAGCCCGCTTGCGGTTGAGGCTACGAATATATATAGCACGGAAATGTATGATTACTATGACGAGGAGGCTATCGAGCTTCTTAGAGACGGAGTTAATCCTGTCACATTCCCTGACCTTAAGGTTTCGGTTTCGAGCGATGAGTCCAAGGCCATAAACGATGACACGACTCCAAAAATCATCATCTCGGCATCGGGCATGTGCGAGGCGGGAAGAATCAGACACCATCTCAAGCACAATCTTTGGAGACCTGAGTGCACGATACTCTTCGTGGGATATCAGAGCCCGGGTACGGTCGGAGGCAAGCTCCTCGACGGTGCGGAAGTCGTAAAGCTTTTCGGAGAGGAGATACAGGTTAAGGCTGAGATACTCAGAATCGATTCATTCAGCAGCCACGCGGATAAAGATCATCTTCTTGAATGGGTTAAGAAGACCGAAGCTACGACAAGAGTGTTCATCAATCACGGAGAGGATTCCGTAGTGGATCTCTTTGCCAAGGACGTGCTTGAGGCTACCGGCACGGCCGTAAGCACACCTTACAGCGGTGAGGTATGGGATCTTGTAAGTGACGAACTCGTACAAAAGGCCGATGTCAGACCGGTCATCAAGAAACAGGCTCAGGGCGGAGGCTCTAAGGAAGACCACAAGAGCACGAAGAATGCATCACCTGAGTATAAGAACCTCAGGTCCAGCGCAGATAATCTTATGAAGCTCATCGGGCGCAGTAACGAGGTATCCAATAAGGAGCTTCGCAAGATGCAAGCGGATATCGAGGAGCTGATTAAGAAGTATCAGGTTCAGGAAGAGGACCAGAAAACAGAATAAACCACAGGAGGAAAGCCGCATGGACAACAGACCGATAGGAATCCTCGATTCCGGACTTGGCGGTCTTACATCGGTAAGGGAGCTTCATAAACAGCTGCCTGAAGAAAGAGTGATATACTTCGGCGACACCGCACGTACACCTTACGGCTCGAAGTCGCCTGAGACCATAATAAAATTTGCAACACAGATAGTTGACTATCTGGTGTCTTGTAATACAAAAATGATAATAATCGCTTGCAATACGGTGAGCGCATGGGCCCTGAAGAGCCTCAGAGAGAAGTACCCGGCAATTCCTATTCTCGGAGTAATCGGACCGACCGTGAGGAAGGTCGTCTCTGAAGGAGTCGACAGGGTAGGTGTTATTGCGACCAAAGCGACCGTAGGAAGTGACACCTACGGTGAGAGCCTTAGAGAACTCAATCCGGATATAGAAGTTCACAGCATGGCCTGCCCGGCCCTCGTGCCTCTTATTGAGGACGGATTTGCCGGGACAGATATCATGGAGCTTACTATAAAGCATTACATGGACGACTTCATCAGAGACAATAATATCGAGGACCTGATACTCGGCTGCACCCACTATCCGCTGGTGGCATCACAGATTAAAAGGCTCTATCCGAATGTCCGCCTTTACAACTCATCTGCGGAGGTCGTAACGGACGCCAAGGGCATACTAACAGAGAAAGATATGCTGGCCGCAGGATCTGAGTTTACGGACAGATATTACGCAAGCGACCTATCTGAAAACTTCATCAGCATGACTGATGCCTTGTTTGAAGGGACGGATTTCAACGTACATTTTCTAAAGCTTGAAGAATAGCAAGTTTTCTAGTAAAATCTATGGGCTGCGCATTTGCGAAAAACTACATTATAAATGCAATACGCGCTATGAGGGAAAGAAATGGAAACAGAATTCAAATTCAGGCTTGATGACACATCGGTATTTGACCGTATAGTCGAAAGCGCAGAAGTAAAAAGAATGGGTATAGATGCGGTCGAAGACATCGAGATGCACGCAACTTACTTCGATACTGCAGACTACGATCTGCACAATAAAGGAATAGCTTACAGGATTCGCATGGAAGACGACAGGTGCACAGCCACCATAAAATGGGACGTCAACGTAAGCGAAGGCCTGCACAAGAGAGAAGAGTTCAATCTAGTTGTAAGCGATGAGAGAATGGCCGACAATCCGGACATCGGACTTTTCATATCCAGCGATGCCTACGAGGTGCTCAAGGACGCAGCCGGTGATAAGCCGCTTCTCAAGACCATAAGCATGGATTATCTGAGAAGGCAGTTTAAGGTAGATACCGGAAAATCCATAAGCTGCATATCTGTGGATATCGGAAACATCCATCACAGAGACGGACACGATGTGCCGATTTCTGAGCTTGAGGTAGAATGGTACTACGGAGATGAGGACGACTTTATGCAGCTGGCCTCGCTGATAAGAGATAAATATGAATTGGAAACAGAAGATATGTCAAAGCTGCAGAGAGCTTTTGACTAGGATATAAGAGATATTAACCAACGGAGGATTTATACAAATGAAAGCAACACAGGTTTCAAAGGAAAACGGAGTAGTAAAGTTCAGCATCGAGTTTACAGCGGAAGAGTTTGCCGATGCTCTTAACAAGGCATATCTGGCCAACAGAGACAAGTTCTCAATCGACGGATTCAGAAAGGGCAAAGCCCCTCGCAAGATCATCGAGATGCACTACGGTCAGGACATTTTCTGGGATGAGGCACTTAATGCACTTCTCGAAAACGGATACTACGATGCAATCAAGGAGATGGATATTGAGGTAATTGCCCAGCCTTCCATCGATGCTCCGGAAGTTAAGAAAGGCGAGCCTGTTGTAATCACCGGAAGCGTTCAGGTATTCCCTGAGGTGGACGTGAAGAAGTATAAGGGACTTGAGGTTGAAAAGGCGGAGACTAAGATCGGTGCCAAGGAAGTAAACGAGGAGCTTGAAAAAGTTCAGAAGTCCCAGGCCAGAATGGAAGCCGTAGAGGGCAGAAAGTCCAAGAACGGAGACACTCTCGTATTCGACTTTGAAGGAAGCGTAGACGGAGAGGCTTTCGAAGGCGGAAAGGCCGAGAACTATGAACTCAAACTCGGATCGGGACAGTTCATCCCGGGATTTGAGGAGCAGCTCGAAGGAAAGGAAAGCGGAGAGGAAGTTGACGTTAAGGTCACATTCCCGGAGGAGTATCATGCAGAGGAACTTGCAGGAAAAGATGCAGTCTTCAAGTGCAAGATACATGAAATAAAGGAAGAAATCCTACCTGAACTCAATGACGAGCTCGCAAGCGACGTAAGCGAATTCGAGACTCTCGACGAGTACAAGAAGGACATTAAGAAAAAACTCCAGGAAAATGCCAAGAACATGGACGAGTCCGTTATGAAGGACAGAGCACTTGAGCAGCTCTACCAGGCAAATGAGATCGAGGCTCCGGATGTTATGGTACAGAACGAGCTCGAAAACATGCTATATGACATGGATCGCAACCTCCAGGCACAGGGCATCGGACTTCAGCAGTACATGGAGTGGCTCGGTCAGACACCTGAGCAACTCATGGAGCAGTCAAAGCCTGAGGCTGAGAAGAGAATCAAGACAAGAATTCTCCTCAAGAACGTCATCAGACAGGAAGGCCTCACAGTAACTGACGAAGAGGTTGAAGACCTCATGAAGGACTTCGGTGCTCAGTACGGCATGGACGTAGATCAGGTAAGGACGATGTCCGGCCCTGATACAGAGAACTACTTCAAAGAGGACGCTCTTACAAAGAAGGCCATCGAACTTATCTTTGACAATGCAAAGTTAAAGGAAGCAAAGGCCAAGAAGGAAAGCAAGAAAGAAGAAAAGTAATATGAATTATGTACCTTATGTAATAGAGCAGACCGGACAGGGAGAGCGTACGTACGACATCTACTCCAGGCTGCTCAAGGACAGGATAATATTCATAGACGACGAGATTACTGATCACACGGCCAGCATAGTCGTGGCTCAGCTTCTCTTCCTTGAGGCGCAGGACCCTGACAAGGACATCAATCTGTATATTAATTCGCCGGGCGGCTCGGTAACTGCAGGCCTTGCGATTTATGACACTATGCAGCTCATAAGACCTGACGTCAGCACAATTTGCGTCGGGCTTGCCGCAAGCATGGGTGCGTTTATCCTTGCTGCGGGTGCCAAAGGTAAGAGATATGCTCTTCCGAATGCCGAGATTATGATTCATCAGCCGCTTGGCGGTGCGCAGGGTCAGGCATCGGATATCAAGATAAGGGCAGACCATATAATAAAGACAAAGGAAAGACTGAACAAGATACTCGCGGACAATACCGGTCAGAAGCTCTCGGTCATCGAAAAGGATACAGACAGAGACAACTTCATGACTGCAGATGATGCCGCCGAGTACGGCTTGGTCGATAAAGTAATAGACAAGCACTAAGGAGTATAAATGGCAGCAAACAGCGAAATTAAATGCTCATTTTGCGGTAAAACCAGCTCTCAGGTCCGTAGGATAATTGCCGGACCTGATATTTACATATGCAATGAATGTGTCGACCTTTGCAAGTCCATTATGGATGAGGAAGATCAGTTCAAGTCGAGCGGGAGCAAGCCGAGATCAGGCAAACTTCCTAAGCCTGAGGAGATTAAGGCTGAACTCGACCGCTATGTGATCGAGCAGGACCCTGCGAAGAAGAGTCTTGCGGTTGCCGTATACAACCACTACAAGAGAATAAGACATCTGGACAGACATTCGTCAGGAAAGGCCGCTGATGTGGAACTTCAAAAGAGCAATATTCTCATGCTCGGACCTACGGGTTCGGGTAAGACGCTGCTCGCTCAGACTCTGGCCAGGATTCTTGACGTGCCGTTTGCCATAGTTGATGCTACATCGCTTACAGAGGCGGGTTACGTCGGAGAAGATGTTGAAAACATTCTGCTCAGGCTGTATCAGGCTGCGGACGGAGATCTCGATAGAGCCCAGAGGGGAATTATCTATGTCGATGAGATAGATAAAATTGCCAGAAAGTCAGAGAACATGTCCATCACCAGAGACGTAAGCGGTGAGGGCGTGCAGCAGGCGCTTCTCAAGATAATCGAGGGCACCGTGGCCAATGTGCCTCCGCAGGGCGGAAGAAAGCACCCGAACCAGGAGTTTATACACTTCGACACAAAGGACGTGCTCTTTATCTGCGGCGGAGCGTTTACCGGACTCGATAAGATTATAAAAGTAAGACTCGGAAGCAAGGTAATAGGTTTTAATCAGGATGAGAAAAAACTCGACTTCGAGGATGCGGATATCCTGCTCGAGGCTCAGCCAGAGGACCTTTTGAAATTCGGCCTGATTCCGGAGCTCATCGGAAGGCTGCCTGTCACGGTGGCTCTGTCCGAGCTCAGCGAAGAGGCTCTGGTCAGGATTATAAAAGAGCCGAAGAATTCCATCATCAAGCAGTACGAGACGCTATTTGAGATGGACGGCGTGGAACTCGTGGTCGAAGAAGACGCCATACGGGCAGTTGCCGACAAGGCTCTCAAGCTCAACACAGGAGCGAGAGGCCTTAGAGGCATATTCGAGGGCATTATGACTGACATAATGTATGAACTTCCTTCGAGACCGGAAGTTACCAAATGCATAATTACCAAAGAAGTGGTAGAGGGAAGCAGCGAGCCGTTGCTCGTCTGCGAGGAAGAGGCAAAGGAAGCATAAATGACTGATACTACTGATACAAAAGAAGTTTACGGAGTACCGTATATACCTCTCCGGGGACAGACATTCTTCCCGGGGACTATAGTGGGCTTCGACATAGGAAGGGACAAATCACTTGCCGCCGTTGATCATGCGATGAACGGCGACAAAGTTATTATAGTGTCTGCACAGAGAAATCCGGCGGTAAACGATCCTACTGAAGAGGACTGCTATATGACCGGAGTTCTCATCAGAGTAAAGCAAGTGGTCAAGAAGAACGAGGAGTATGTTCGCATACTCGTCATGGTGGAAAACAGAGTAAGAATTGAGAAGATTTTCGAGACCGACGGCAATATGTTGCTCTGTACATACAGCGTGGCAGAGGACTACGATGATGACTTCGAAGACATCAATATGCAGGCCAATAAAAGGGTGCTCAAGCAGCTTTTCCTGAAATACCTCGAGCTTTCGGGTCAGGGAGAGTCAGCGGGCATGGCACTTATAGACGGAATTGAGGATGCATCTCTTCTCTGCAGTTTAATAGCAAATGAAATAGATGTCGGCTTTGACGTGAAGCAGACTCTTCTCGAGATTGACTCGGTCAAACTCAGAGTCGGACACCTAATCGACATCATCGGAAAAGAAAACAATATACTGGCTATTGCCAAGAGAATCAACAACCGCGTGGTCAAGAATATGAACCGCGGGCAGAGGGAGTACTACCTCAGAGAGCAGCTCCAGGTCATCAAGGAGGAGCTCGGTGAGGATGAGGACATGGACGATGAAGTCCGCCAGTGGAAGGAAAAACTGGATGAACTCAAACTCGAGGAAAAGACCGATGCGAAGATTCGCAAGGAAATCGACAAGTTCAGCAAGATGAGCCCTATGAGCCCGGATGCCAATGTATCCAGGACATATATCGAGACCATACTAGACCTTCCATGGCATAAGGCCAATAAGATTAACCGCAATCTCGACAAGGCCGAGAAAGTTTTGAACAAGGACCACTACGGACTTGAGAAGGTAAAGGAGAGAATTCTCGAAAACCTCGCGGTGCAGCATCTGACTAAGGAAAACAAGGGACCTATCATTTGCCTGGTTGGCCCTCCGGGAGTCGGAAAGACTTCTATTGCACGCTCTATCGCAAGGGCAACAAATAGAGAATTTGTCAGGATGTCGCTCGGCGGTGTAAGGGATGAGGCTGAGATAAGAGGCCACAGGAGAACTTACGTCGGAGCGATTCCGGGAAGAGTCATCAACAGCATAATCGAGGCCGATTCCAACAACCCTCTGTTCCTCTTCGATGAGGTGGATAAGATAGGAAGCGATTTCAGGGGAGACCCTGCATCGGCTCTTCTTGAGGTGCTGGACCCTGAGCAGAACAACACATTCACCGATCACTATCTCGAGATCCCGTTCGACCTTTCGGATGTAATGTTCATCACGACGGCAAATACGACGGCGACAATTCCTACGCCGCTTCTCGACAGGATGGAGGTCATCGAGCTTTCGAGCTATACGGAAGATGAGAAGGTGCACATTGCAACCGATTATCTGGTGCCTAAGAAGATGAAGGAAAACGGTCTTAAGAAGACTCAGTTTTCTATTACTCCTTCAGCTATTCGCGATATCATCGAGTACTATACCCGTGAGGCGGGAGTAAGAAATCTCGAGAGGGAAATCGGAAACGCCTGCCGCAAGGCCGCAAGGAATATAGTCAGCAAGAAGAAGACCGCTAACAATGTGACTCCAAGAAATCTCAGCAAGTATCTCGGAAAGAGGATATTTATAGACGATATCGGCTCGCTCGAGCCTGAGGTCGGAGTAACAACGGGCATGGCCTGGACCTCTGTCGGAGGCGTAACTCTGACTATAGAGACCGTCAAGATGCCGGGCACGGGCAAACTCGTGCTGACAGGTCAGATGGGTGAGGTAATGAGGGAGTCCGCGACTACGGCACTGGGATACATCAAGTCCATTTCGACTAAATATAAGATAGGAAAGGACGTCTTCAAAGACTACGACATCCAGATACATATACCGGAAGGTGCGACTCCGAAGGACGGACCTTCAGCCGGAATCACTATGTGCAGTGCGCTATTCTCTCTCCTGACTGACAGGAAGGCGGATAAGACAGTTGCCATGACGGGTGAGATAACTCTGAGGGGTAAAGTCCTGAGAATCGGAGGTCTCAAGGAGAAAGCTCTGGCTGCATACAGGCAGGGAATCAGAAAGCTCATCATCCCTAAGGAGAACGTACCTGACCTCGAAGACATTCCTTCATCGGTCAGAAAGTCCATCGAATTCTTCCCAGTTGAGGATTTCGAGGAAGTTATACCGATTGTGATTAAGTAAGTACCTTTGATCCGGTCTGCATTGCATCGTATTCGGCTCAGGAAGGCAGCATGAAAATAAACACTTCAGACCTAGAGGCGGTTGCCGTAAAGGCAGCCCAATACCCGCCGGATGATCTCCCGGAAATCGCATTTGCCGGAAGGTCCAATGTCGGAAAATCATCGCTTTTGAATCTCATCACGGGCAGGAAGGCCCTCGCGAGGGTGTCGGGAAGTCCCGGCAAGACCAGGACGATAAACTTCTACCGCTGCAATGACAGATTCAGAATAGTTGATTTGCCCGGATACGGATACGCTAAGATCAGCAGGAGCGAAAGCGAAAAGTGGGGCGCCATGATGGAGGCCTACCTTGAGGGTAGGGAAAACCTCATCAAGGTGGTGCAGCTGGTGGATATACGTCACGAACCGAGCGTTCAGGATGTACAGATGTACGACTATCTGAAGTATCACGGCCTCGACGGCATAGTGGTTGCAACCAAGGCGGATAAGATAGGAAAGAACGAGAGGATGAGAGCGATCTCTCGTATCGCGAGCAGCCTCGGAATGAGCGAGGAAGATATAGTTATACCCGTGTCGTCTCTTAAAAAGAGCGGGCATGATGAATTGCTTGATACCATTGAGTTCTTGCTCGAGCAATGGGATGAATTTCACAGCTAAGGAAACGGAGGTTGAGATGGCAAAGGCTAAGACTATCGGAAAGGTGCTTTTCACGAGGGAGCAGATTGAGACCAGGGCAATGGAAATTGCCGCTGAGATCGACAAGGATTATGAAGGCGAAGATTTGATTCTACTCGGAACTCTCAAGGGCTCGGTTCCTTGGCTTACGGACATAATGAAATATATGAAGAACGACTTCAAGCTGGACTTCATATCTGCAAGCAGCTACGGATCATCCACAAGCAGCTCGGGAGTTGTAAAGATCAAGTTCGATCCGGATATCAATATGTACAACAATCACGTGCTGGTAGTTGAGGACATCGTGGACAGCGGTAACACCCTGAAATACCTCTTGAAAAAGCTTGAGGAAAGAGGGCCTAAGTCCGTAAAGGTCTGCACCATGCTCAACAAAGAATCAAGGCGCACTGCGGATTTCCACGCTGACTATGTGGGATTTGAGGTGGAGGACCTCTTTGTAGTCGGCTACGGCCTCGACTATGACCAGAGGCTAAGGGGTTTGCCTTACATAAGTTATCTCGAAGAGGAAGACGTTGAAGCACTATAGGGAATACGACAAAGCAAGCATAAGAACAATAATTGAGTCAGGACTTAAAAGAGACCTGCATATGCATACCCACTATTCGGATGGTAGCCTGACACCCGAGGAGATGATAGATCTCAAAAGGAGTGAGGGTTATGAACTCATCTCGATTACGGATCATGACGGAACAGAAGGATCAGAAATCGGAATGAAGTACGCGGACAAAGTGGGTATCAGCTATATCTCGGGAATCGAATTCGATACTCACAACGAGCTCGGAAGAGATATGCATATGCTAGGCTACGGTTTCGACTTTGACAATCCGCGCCTCAGGGAAGTCCTTTTGGAGATTCGAATTAAGAGAGCGCGCCGTAATGACAGAATGATGAAAGCCCTGAACAAACTGGGCTATGAAATCAGTCTGGATGATATAGGCACGGTCAATGAGGGAAGATATGTCGGAAAGCCTACGTTTGCCCTCCTTCTGTGCAGAAAGGGATATATAGACAGCCCGGATATAGCATTCAACACTATATTCAGAGAGCCTGATCTGCGCGAGGTCAGAAAGGAGACTCTTCCGTCATCAGATGCCATTGATCTTATACACGAAGCAGGCGGACTGGCGGTGCTGGCACACCCTATGGAGCATAGACATCTTCTCGAAAGCTTTGAGGATTACAAGCCTAGGATGTACCGGTTACTTGATATGATGAGGGACTGCGGCATAGACGGAGTGGAGTGTTATCATCCGTCAGCAAATGAAGAGCAGCAAGAGCTCCTGGTAGACTACGCGGACAAGTACGGACTTATGATTACAGAGGGCAGCGATACTCATTCGCCAAGCCAGGTCCGAGACTACAGCAGATATCACAGACCTTAAGTGCAGAGCTCACGAAATCCTGCAATAAAGTATCTGAATACAA
>Ga0256871_1001686_pt1 | contig 10832 bp, 7 predicted proteins | sample RumenRJG_07RNA_FD_185439 | JGI IMG/M metagenome (GOLD analysis project Ga0256871, IMG submission 185439) | Metatranscriptome of bovine rumen microbial communities from Lethbridge, Alberta, Canada - Rumen RJG_07 (Metagenome Metatranscriptome) | ecosystem: Host-associated > Mammals > Digestive...
AAATTTTGGTTAAATAAGAGTAACTTGATGCAAGCTTAGATAGAATCAGGATATTCGCACAAAAGAATACTGTTAACTGCCGCACAGGCAGCTTAGAAATGCAGGTACGACCTGATAGGAATCCTCTACTTGTTAACTGCCGCACAGGCAGCTTAGAAATTACAAATTGCGTTAACCATAAAACATCTCATGTTAACTGCCGCACAGGCAGCTTAGAAATGTATACTTGTTAATAACGTCTATTTCTTGTCGTTAACTGCCGCACAGGCAGCTTAGAAATCATATGTAGCAGAGCTGGCCCGCCATGAACCGTTAACTGCCGCACAGGCAGCTTAGAAATGTGTCTCATAAAATCACGAATGGTAAATGCTGTTAACTGCCGCACAGGCAGCTTAGAAATTTAAGGCAAATATGAGACAGTTTGATATCAAGTTAACTGCCGCACAGGCAGCTTAGAAAAGTCCGTGCCGGTTCTTGGCATCCCAGCATGGGTTAACTGCCGCACAGGCAGCTTAGAAAGTTATCGATGGCAATTAATTTTGTGCTATTGCGAACCAAGTTTTGTATGGTAGGGGCGTGCCTGCTATGGTCATGTGGAAATACCCTAGGATGTGTTATCTGGGACAGTTCCTATGCACAAGAACACTGGCTGTGTGTGATTTTTATGGCACTTTTGAAATATAATGAACGAATTATTATACGAAATGATGAAGGTGATGTCATGACAAAAGCAGAAATTGAAGCATCGAGTTTAAAAGTTATTCTACATTCCAAAAGGGCCAATATCTATTACCTGGAAAAGTGCCGAGTCATGCAGAAAGATGGACGTGTACTTTATCTGACAGAAGGGAAGCGGGAAAATCAGTACTGGAATATACCGATTGCTAATACGACGGTGCTGCTGTTGGGAACAGGTACATCCATCACGCAGGCCGCTATGCGGATGTTAGCTATGGCGGGCGTCATGGTCGGGTTTTGCGGCAATGGGGGAACGCCGTTGCTTTCCGGTGTGGAAATCGAATGGCTCAGCCCTCAGAGCGAATACCGGCCAACGGAATATGTGCAGGGATGGCTCTCCTTTTGGTTCCAGGCAGAGAAGCGGTTAGCGGCAGCGAAAGAGTTCCAATTGAAGCGATGCCAGTTCATCGAGCGGGTCTGGCAGAAGGACCGGGACTTGCAGAGCTGGGGTTTTTATGCAGATGACGATGAAATCGAATCAGCCATGCATCGATTCCATCGGGTGATTCGACAATCTGTGAATATCCAACAGCTGCTGGCAGGCGAGGCAGTCTTTACGAAAGCACTTTATAAATATGCGAGTGGATGTGTCAATAGGACGGATTTTGTTCGCCTTCATGATGCCCCTGCGGGTGACAAGGCCAATATCTTCCTGAATCATGGTAATTACTTGGCCTATGGCTTGGCTGCGGTCACCCTATGGGTCTTGGGGATACCGCATGGCTTTGCCGTCATGCACGGGAAGACGCGGCGCGGTGCCTTGGTCTTCGATGTTGCAGATCTCGTAAAAGATGCCATTGTCCTGCCGGGCGCATTCATCTGCGCCGAAGATGATCTTCGAGATCAGGAATTTCGTTCGTATTGCCTGCAGAAATTCACGGAACACAAGGTTCTTGACTTTTTGTTTGACGAAGTGAAGCGCATAAGTCAGCTGTGGGGAAAGGAGGGACCTGTATCATGATGGCACTGTTTACTAGCCGCAGTGAAAAGAAAGCCTTGTTGACGGTTCGCCGTATATTGGATCAATTTGCAGACCGCATCGGCAATGATACGTGGCAGACCATTATGACCCAGGAAGGCGTACAGGAAGTCAGGACGCTCTTGCGCCGGAGTGCGACGAAAAGTACGGCAGTGTCTTGTCGATGGATTCGCTCGCGCAATCGCAGCCAGCTTCTCTGGGTAGTAGGGAACCGCGATAAATTCAATGAAGATGGAAGAGTGCCTGTCAATACAACGCGAAAAAATATCCTGCACAAGGAATGGGAAGGCGGTTGGCCGTATTTGTCTGTGCTCAAAGCACTGGTATCTGTGGCAGCACTTTTTCACGATTGGGGCAAAGCCTCAGATCACTTCCAGCAAAAACTCCGGTCGTCATCGATGGAGAAAGACCCGTATCGTCATGAGTGGGTTTCTTGTCAATTGTTAGCAGCTATAGCAAATATCAGTGGAGACACGCAGAATGATGATGCCTGGATACGCCTTTTTTTGGAGGGAAAGCTGAAAAAGACGACCTTGAAGAATGAGATGAAGAAACAGGGCGAACAGGCACATTCATTGCCGAGTATGCCGCCCATCATGCGTATAATCGCTTGGCTCATCCTGTCCCATCACCGTATGCCCGTGACGCGGAATGATATGGAGTGTAAAATGTGTGCAGAGAAGCCGCCCCTGTCGCTGGAAGGGCTTTTTTCGGCCGTCAAAGCTGGATGGGGGTATGAAGGCGTCGTTCCAGAAAAGAGAAATTCCTGTTTTTCCTTTTCGAAAGGGTTCTTGCTGGATGATGATGATTGGAATAAAGCGGTCAAAAAGTGGCTGGCACGGCTGCTTCGGGAAAAAGCACAGTTGCAGCAGCTATGCTTGGAAGCGAACTCAGCTCTGCGTCCACTTCTTTTATATGCGCGGGAAGCCTTGATGCTGGCAGATCATTTCGTTTCTTCCCAGAAGTGTCAGACAGATGTACCGGTCGATGAGCAGAAGAAGGTTTTATATGCCAATACGGATGGAGATAAGCTCTGTGATAAACTATCCTCCCATTTGATTCGGGTGGCTGCGCAAGCTGTCAATATCGCGCACCAGTTGCCACTCTTTGCCAGTGAGATGGATGTGGCTGATACCGTGCGCTTCACACCTGCGAAGGCACCCTATCAGTGGCAGGACAAGGCAGTCCGCAAAATCCAATCGACCAAACAGGATGGGATGGAACAAGCTTGGTTTATCTTGAATATGGCAAGTACAGGCTGCGGCAAGACCACTGCCAATGCCAAATTGATGCAGGCCTTGTCACCAGATGGCAAGACTATGCGATATACGTTAGCTCTGGGGCTGCGCTCGTTGACACTCCAGACGGGTAGTGAATATCGGGAACGTATGCATTTGACAAAAGATGAATTGGCCGTAATCATTGGGTCTCAGGCCATTGCAGAACTGTATCACCAGAAACAGAAAGTGGATGATGCGGATCCGGGGAAAGAATCATCTCGTTGCGAAATCGGCGGATCTGGGGAAGAAGAACTCCTGGAAGACATGATTTCTTTTGAAGATAATTTCACGCATGAGCAGTTGAAGTATCTGGATATTTACCTGGATGGGCGTAAGAATCCGCAGGCGAAGAAAAATGGTGCTTTCCTGTTCAAACCCATACTTGTTGCGACCATCGATCAGATTATCCGTGCGACAGAGGTGACGCGCGGCGGAAAAGGCTTGCTGCCTTTCCTTCGGATGATGTCATCGGATCTCGTCATCGATGAAGTAGATGATTTCTCGCCGGAAGATTTGACAGCCGTCGCCCGGCTCGTCCATTTAGCGGGCATGCTCGGACGCAATGTCATCCTGTCTTCTGCAACGATTCCACCGGACTTGGCACAAGGGCTGTATCAAGCCTATCAGGATGGCCTGTGCAGCTACAATGCATTCTCGAATCGCGCCAAGACGATAAACGCTGTCTGGGTCGATGAATTCCGTTCTGCATCCGCTGTGATACCACTGCAGCAGTCAAAGCAGTACGGGTTTGCTCATGAGAAATTTGTTGAGCAACGCGTCAAAAATTTACAGATGCAGGTCGTAAAGCGGAAGGCGTTCGTGATTCCTTGCCAGCTGCAGACAACGAAAGAAACATCATGGCAATCGTATGTTGCAGCAGCTAAGCAAGCCGTCCTGCAACTGCATGACGCTCATCATGTAGTAGATGAGAAGACGGGCAAGAAAGTATCTTTTGGTCTCATGCGATTTGCGAATATCAATCCATGCGTCAATATGACACTTTCCCTGTTGTCGGCTGATTGGCCGGAGGATACAGCAATTTTCATTATGTGTTATCATAGTCGCCAGGTTTTGCTGCTTCGCCATGAGCAGGAAGTGTATCTTGACCATGTCTTGCGCCGCAAGCAAGAACGCGGCGCAAAGGTGACATTTCAAGATGTTGTCCTTCGCCGCCATTTGGACCATGGCCAGATGAAGCGGTGTATTTTCTTGGTGGTGGCTACTCCAGTAGAAGAAATCGGACGCGACCATGATTTTGATTGGGCTGTCGTAGAACCTTCTTCATATCGCTCGATTATTCAGCTGGCAGGGCGCGTCCATCGTCACCGTCCGTGTCTGCAAGATGTATCGGTCCCGAATATCGGTGTCATGGAATTTAATTGGAGGGGGATGGTTGATTCTGGGAGGAACGCTGTCTTTTGCAGACCGGGCTTCGAAAAAAATCCGGATTATTTGTTGGATAGTCATGATATGAACGATCTGATTCCAGCTGATAATTGGAACCATATCGATGCCATTCCCCGTGTACAGATTCCAAAACCGCTTCGTCCACATTCGAGGCTGATCGATTTGGAGCATCAGAGACTGGCGGACTGGCGTAGACTCGATGACGAATATCCGGACCAAGTGGGTGGTTGGCAGCAGACTGGCTGGTGGATGACGGGCCAAGCACAGTATCTGTGCCCGTTCCGTGCAGGTGTTCCTGATAGAGACCTGTGCTATCGATACGATGCGAGCAAGGGAATGCTGGGCTTTTACGAAAGAAACAGCGGCGAATACGTGCCTTGCGGGGATATGTACAATTTGAAACCATATCCCAAGGAGAAACTAGATGCGCATAGGGAGCGCTTTTGGCTGCCACGTGATTATATGGCGTCGCTTCAGGCTCAAGTTGCCAGAAAATCGTATGACGATGAAGACGAGGAAGAGGTTCTGCAGCGGATATCAGAACGATACGGTCAGCTGACTCTTCCGGCCTATGCAGATGAATCCGGCAGGACATACTGGTATGATGACCAGCTTGGAGCGTTCCATACCTTATTGAATGAAAGAAAGGGATAGTCAGTCGAATCTGTTTCTGCTATAATGAATTTGATAATATCTGCCGCACAGGCAGCTTAGCAAATATTTGAATCCTGAGAAAATATCATCTACCGCATAGGTAGCTATTGAAAATTTTTTGGGATTTTATATAAAAATCCATATTAGAATCTTGAGAAGCACTGAGATATTTAGTATAATAAGAGCAAAGGAGGGAGAGTATTATGGGATCGATAGCAACTTACATTGCTGACAAGGCGGCAAAGAAGAAACAGACTCCAGCAGAGTGGCTAGAGGATAATTTGAAGAATCTTGACCGATATTGGGTGAGTTCACATATCGGCCGGTACACACATCCAGATGCAGCAGTCCATTTGCATGATGATAGTAGCCCTACGGGTAAAGGCTACTTGACAACTGCTGATGCGGTAGTGAAACAAGATATTTATGTAGATGGTGGCTCTGCATTTATGTCGATTGCGTCGTTCTTGGTTTCAAGGTTTTCGCAGAAAGAAACTATAGCGGAACAGAGAGAGGACCTTGAGGCTAAAACCGCTTGGCAATACTTTTACGATGATTCACCTTTTATCCGTCGCGAGATAGAATCGTTAGGAATCGAATATGAACCATTGCGAGAGAAATTCTTGCATATTCAGATATCAGAGATTCCGGAGAAAAGTGATGAACGCCTGAAACAAGTGTATTTCCCGATACCTGACCGTGATGGAGAGTATCATCTACTTAGTATCTTGCCGCCGAGTATTTTGATGATTGAACTCACTCATCGGATTAAGATAGCCTTTCAAGTACAGAGAAGATGCCAGGATAAAAAGTCAGGATGTTATGGTGGGGCATATCAGTCTTTTCCTGATTTGACTGTTGTGCGCTTTGGAGGTGCGAACGTCCAAAACGTAAGCGTGCGTAACTCTTCATTAGGGATGCAGGTTTTGCCCTCATTGCCACCTTGCCTGACTGGACGCAAAATAAAGTTTCCGAAGAGAAATTTCTTCTCTGATTCGCTTTATTGGCGCAGGTTCAGTGACACGTTATCTGATCTCGATGCTCTCTTTCGCGATCAGCGTCACAATCTTGCAATGCGAAAGCGGCGGGAGGATATTATCCTGGATTTTGTTGAAACTATTTTGTACGAAGCAAATCGTCTGCAGAACCTTCCTGCTGGCTGGAGCAAGGAGACTGAGCTGTCAGATGAGCAGGCAACTTGGCTGGATGAAGCCTATGGAAGACAGCGGCAAGCCGATACGGATTGGATTTGGCCGGTTTGCTTGGATTTTTCTCGCTGGCTCGTAAATGCCTACGGGAGGTTCTGTGGCATAGAGAAGCGGAAAGAGATTTCGCTTTCGAATGCAGAGCTGCACTCCTTTGCATCGACGTTGGAGAACGTCCTGAAGCAGGAGGTGAGAGAAGGATGAATAGAATCAAAACGTATTTGCTGTTGCGGCAGGTCAAGATTCATAATGCGAATGCATTCAGCAGCCCTCTCACGATTGGCTTCCCCGCCATGACAGCGTGGCTGGGTGCCATGCACGCGCTTGAAAGAAAGCTTCGTCAGCATGAAGCGCTGTCAGGCATTCGCTTGAAGAAATTGGCTGTCTCCTGTCATGACTTTGATTTGCAGACCTATAAGGGACCAGGTGACTATGTGAACTCAGTGATTATCACTGCGAATCCCTTGCGAAAAAAAGGTGCTTCCTTTGAGCGGCCACCGTTTATCGAAGAAGCGAGAGTCCATTTGAATGTGTCACTTCTTATCGAAATCGATGGGCTCATGCCGGGCGACTTTCCGATTTTTGAGGAGAAGGTTACAGAAGCTTTGGAGAGGATGAAGATTGCCGGCGGAGATATCCTTGGTTTTTCACCGATACGAGACGCTATAAATTTAACTTCGACGCGCCATTCCAGAATCCTCTTGGTTGATGAAAAAAATGAGGAAAATAAACGTCGGGCCATTCGCAGCCTCATGCCGGGATATGTCCTAATAGAGCGTCGCCAGTTGTTGCAACAAAGGCAGCTTGATCATCAGGATACCCTGCAGGCGATGCTGGATTTGCTGGCTCTGCACTATGAATACGATGACGAACACGACACATGGAATGTACAGCCGCACAAGGAAAAAGGCTGGCTGGTGCCGATTGTTACAGGATTTAAAGGGCTGACGCCACTTGGCCACGTTGCGAATCAGCGCGATGCGAGTACGTTGCATCGCTTTGCAGAACCTGTGCTAACCCTCGGCGAGTTCAAGATGGCACATCGGTTTGATTGTGTGGATGATATGATGTGGCAGTACCATTATGATGAGGATAAAGGTTTATACGTCTGTGTGAATGAGCAGATGGAATCAGATGAAGAAGCTAAAGGAGAGGATTAATCATGGCAAAATCAAGCACGAAAGGGTTAGCAACCGTATTGTCTTTTGAGAAAAAAATCGTTCTCTCAGATGGTTTGATGTATGGGACAACTTGGGAAAATCGGCAGACACAAGCGACCGCCCTGCCGTTGCATGAAAAATCTGTTCGCGGCACAATTTCCAATCGCCTGAAATCGGCAGTTGCCAATGATCCTGCAAAGCTCAATGCAGAAGTCGAAAAGCCGAATCTGCAGACTGTTGATGCAGCATCGTTGACCATGGAACAGGATACGCTAAAGGTCACTTTTACGATGAAAGTCCTGCCGGGTGCAGCTGTTCCCGCAGCCTGCAATGTGGAAAACCACAAGGAAGAAATCTTGAAAATGGGGAAGCGCTATGTTGAGCAATATGGATTTGGCGAATTAGCCAAACGATATGCTTTGAATCTTGCTAACGGGCGATTTCTTTGGAGAAATCGCGTCGGCGCAGAAGACTTGGAAGTGCAGGTAAAATCTGGAAATACGCAGTGGCTGTTTCATTCATATGATTATTCCCTGCAGAATTTTGATTATGTTGACGAAAAGGTTGAAGCCTTATCGGAACAGATTAAGTCGGCACTGGATGGTAAGCTTCAGTACTTGCTGTTAGAAGTCACGGCTTTTGCTAAGATTGGCAAGGGACAGGAAGTCTATCCAAGTGAAGAGCTCATTCTTGACAAAGGGAAAGGTAAGAAGAGCAAAGTGTTATATGAAGTGAACGGTACGGCAGCAATGCATTCTCAGAAGCTCGGCAATGCAATTCGCACGATTGATACCTGGTATAACGAATATGAAACGGGAAACGGTGTAGGTCCCATTTCTGTAGAACCATATGGGGCTGTGACGAATCTTGGTAAGGCATTCCGCAATCCAAAAGAAAAATGCGATTTTTATACGCTGTTTGATAAGTATTCACTGGGTGCTGATTTTGACAGTCCGGAAGCTGCTCATTACGTCATGGCTATGCTGATTCGCGGCGGCGTATTTGGCGCAAGCGGAAAGGAATGATAAGTATGTGGTTCTTCCAAGATGTTATATTACAGCCCACAGAAGACATATCCGCTTCCTTCCTTTGGTCCAGAGTCTACCGGCAAGTTCATTTGGCACTTGTCAACAGCAAGGATGAACAGGGGAAAATCCGATGTGGTGTCGCCTTTCCTGAGTATTCCGAGGAGAATCTGACACTGGGTCATCGACTTCGTTTGCTCGCTCCAGAAGAATCAGATCTGCAGCGTTTGAATCTGGCCGATGCACTGATGCGTTTTGCCCCAGATTACGTGAAGATTACGACAATCCGTCAGGTCCCTATCAGGAAATGTAAGGGATACGTGACATACAGCCGATATCAGCCGGAAGCTACGGTTATGCAGAAAGCTAGACGCTATGCAAAGCGACACGGTATTTCAATAGAAGAAGCGCAAAAACTTTTTCCCACGGCTGTCAGTAAGAATCGCTACCCGTATATCCAGCTGGAGAGCATGACCAATCACCATCGTTTCAGCCTGTTCATCCAGAAACAGGAAGCTGTAGAGCAGCCATGCAACGGTTTTTCTGCCTATGGATTCAGCAAGAAATCGTCTGTTCCTGATTTCTGACCAAAGTTTTTACTATGTACCGGAAAGCCTTGTAAATCAAGGGTTTTGACAAGCGCATAAAATTTTGGTTAAATAAGAGTAGACTGATGCAAGCTTAGGTAGCATCAGGATATTCGCATAAAAGCCTACTGTTAACTGCCGCATAGGCAGCTTAGAAAATTTATAAGACCTCCTTACAGGGTAAAATCAAGTTAACTGCCGCATAGGCAGCTTAGAAATTAAAAGAGATGCGTGAAACCATAGAGACGTAGTTAACTGCCGCATAGGCAGCTTAGAAATTCGGCTTCACGCCGGAAGATGCGGCCTATGTGTTAACTGCCGCATAGGCAGCTTAGAAATTTTTCGAAACTCATCAGATCCAATTTATTGAAGTTAACTGCCGCATAGGCAGCTTAGAAACACAACCTTTCCTACGCCTGCAATACTGGTAAGTTAACTGCCGCATAGGCAGCTTAGAAAAGCAAGGCGGATATGCTCAAACTGACCGCCCAGTTAACTGCCGCATAGGCAGCTTAGAAAATTTGCTTTAGTCGATACATCATACGGAATGGGTTAACTGCCGCATAGGCAGCTTAGAAAGCCTGCCGATGCAGTGGCCAGCGTCAACGGAAGTTAACTGCCGCATAGGCAGCTTAGAAAATTATGCTTCCCCTCCATTTATCACATTAATTTGTTAACTGCCGCATAGGCAGCTTAGAAATTGATGGCCTCGTCCTTTTCAACGACGACGTGGTTAACTGCCGCATAGGCAGCTTAGAAAACCCGAATCCTGGCCGTGGGCGAACCCGGCGTGTTAACTGCCGCATAGGCAGCTTAGAAATATGAACGGCCTGAGTTCAATACCATACTGCCGTTAACTGCCGCATAGGCAGCTTAGAAATGTATGAGCATCTGAAGTCCGGCCTCTGTAAAGTTAACTGCCGCATAGGCAGCTTAGAAAAAAAGGCGGAACTCACTGCCCTAGGAATGGAGGTTAACTGCCGCATAGGCAGCTTAGAAATTTATACATCTTTTCCAATTCTAATTGTTGTTGTTAACTGCCGCATAGGCAGCTTAGAAATACATGAAAGGTACTCAGACACTGAAGAGATAGTTAACTGCCGCATAGGCAGCTTAGAAATATAATACTTTTCTACATGTTGCATAGCATCCGTTAACTGCCGCATAGGCAGCTTAGAAATATAACACTAGCTATCTGATTACAATTCTTTCGTTAACTGCCGCATAGGCAGCTTAGAAAGTATGAAGACAAAGAGATAGAAGAGTCTGAAGGTTAACTGCCGCATAGGCAGCTTAGAAATAGTGATATCTTTCTACAGGCAGTCACGAAGTGTTAACTGCCGCATAGGCAGCTTAGAAAGAAAATGCCATGTTCTTCTGCCCGCATTTCGAGTTAACTGCCGCATAGGCAGCTTAGAAATATAACACTAGCTATCTGATTACAATTCTTTCGTTAACTGCCGCATAGGCAGCTTAGAAATACCAAGGAAATAACTTTGTCTTCCCTAAATTGTTAACTGCCGCATAGGCAGCTTAGAAATGGATGATATCGGCACGTACTTGAAACGGATTGTTAACTGCCGCATAGGCAGCTTAGAAAAGTTTGGATCTGTAATTCCAGCCGTTGACGTAGTTAACTGCCGCATAGGCAGCTTAGAAATTTTCCGTGTTGTCCTCGTAGTTCCGATAGACGTTAACTGCCGCATAGGCAGCTTAGAAAGTATGTGTATCACCTGTTCGGCGGCACAGGGTGTTAACTGCCGCATAGGCAGCTTAGAAACACGCAAAAGACCGCTC
>Ga0256871_1001696_pt1 | contig 10812 bp, 14 predicted proteins | sample RumenRJG_07RNA_FD_185439 | JGI IMG/M metagenome (GOLD analysis project Ga0256871, IMG submission 185439) | Metatranscriptome of bovine rumen microbial communities from Lethbridge, Alberta, Canada - Rumen RJG_07 (Metagenome Metatranscriptome) | ecosystem: Host-associated > Mammals > Digestive...
GTTCCAATGAACTGATGTTGGAAAACGCAAAGAAAATTGCAGACTCCGGTATGACGGAACTAAGTATCCGGGTTCCGGTTATTCCGGGATTTAATGACACGCCGGAAGAAATTCGTGATATCGCTGCATACACAAGACAATTGGGAAATGTGAAGCGGATGCATTTACTGCCGTATCACAGGCTCGGTCAGGATAAATACACAGGTCTCGGGCGACCATATCTCATGGGAGATGTGGAACCGCCGACGAATGAAAAAATGGAGGCTCTTTTGAAAATAGCAGAGCAGGTTTCCGGAATAGAATGTCAGATCGGCGGCTGAAAATCATGAAGAGAAACAGATGCCGGACGGAACTTAAAAAAAGCTTAAAAATCAACGAGTCAACACAGAAACAAGTTGACTGATGTGGGGTTAAGTGGTAATATCGAGTTAGAAACAACATAAAACAACTTTTATGTTAATAATCCAAGGAGGATAAAAGGATGCAAAACGAATACGAAATCAAAAAAGAAATGTGCGAAATCGGTAAGCGAGTGTACAACCGTGGTATGGTTGCTGCCAATGACGGTAACTTTTCTGTAAGAATTAGCGAAAATGAAATTTTATGTACACCTACAGGTGTCAGCAAAGGATTCATGACACCGGAATACATCTGTAAAGTGGATTTGGAAGGTAATGTTCTTCAGGCTAACAAGGGATTTAGACCTTCATCCGAGATTAAGATGCACTTACGTGTATACAAAGAGAGACCTGATGTAAAATCTGTAGTACATGCTCATCCTTTGTATGCTACAACATTTGCAATTGCAGGTATCCCATTGACACAGCCGATTATGCCGGAAGCTGTTATCGCTCTTGGATGTGTTCCGATCGCAAAATACGGCACACCATCTACAGTAGAGATTCCGGACGCTGTATCTGAGCATTTACAGTATTTTGATGCTGTTCTGCTTGAGAATCATGGTGCACTGACATATTCAGATACTCTGCTGAATGCTTACCATAAGATGGAATCCGTTGAGTTCTACGCTCGTCTGTTATGGCAGACAATGCAGATCGGCGGACCACAGGAATTGAACAAAGAGCAGGTTGAAAAGCTGTATGAGATCAGAAGACAGATGGGACTCAAAGGAAAGCATCCTGCAAACCTGTGCCCGAATGCAAAAGCTGGAAAGCCAAGCTGCCATACATGTGGCGGCAGCTGTGGCGCAAGTGCTGCTGCACCGACCGCTGATGCAGATCTGGTAGCTTCTATCACAAAGAAAGTAATGGATCAGCTTGGATTAAAATAATTCAGGTACGGAAATGGAGACTGCTATGAATGAACAAGACATTACCAATGCAGTGAAAGCCGTATTGGAAGAGATGAAAGGGAATGGCTCTCCACATACAGAAGGACATGTCTGTCAGTGCAAAAAGCATGAGATGACCTTGAAGGCTGCGAATGCTCTGATTTCAAAAGTGCATGAGAAGGCGGCACAGATGGGAGTGCCGGTGGTGGCAGCGGTGACGGATAAGGCCGGAAGACCTGTGGCAGTTCAGTGTATGGACGGAGCCTACATAGCAAGTTTTGATATTGCATTAAACAAAGCATTTACTTCAGCGAGCCTTAAGATGTCAACGGAGACCTTAAGTCATGTGAGTCAGCCGGGACAGTCTTTATATGGAATCCAGTTTACGAACGGTGGAAAGATCGTAATCTTCGGAGGCGGAGAGCCGCTGGAGGCAGATGGAAAAATTGTCGGTGCTTTGGGTGTGAGCGGAGGAACTGCAGAGCAGGATACCGAGATCGCAGCCTACGGCAAAGGCATTTTTAAGGAGGTAATAACGTGTCTGTAAATGATCAGATGGTTCAGGACATTGTCAAAGAAGTGATGGCAAAGATGCAGCTTCAGTCTGAAGTGAGCGGATGCCACGGAGTGTTCAAAGACATGAACGAGGCAATTGAAGCGGCAAAGAAGTCGCAGAAGATTGTAGCCAGAATGTCCATGGATCAGAGAGAAAAGATTATTTCCAACATCCGTACGAAGATCAAAGAAAATGCAGAAACGTTTGCACGTATGGGTGTGCAGGAAACCGGCATGGGTAATGTCGGACACAAGATTTTAAAACATCAGCTGGTAGCTGAGAAGACTCCGGGAACGGAAGATATCACTACTACCGCATGGTCCGGAGACAGGGGACTTACTTTGATTGAGATGGGACCATTTGGAGTGATTGGAGCAATTACTCCGTGTACCAATCCGAGTGAGACGGTTCTCTGTAATACAATCGGTATGCTGGCAGGTGGTAATACAGTTGTATTTAATCCACATCCGGCAGCAATTAAAACTTCTATCTTTGCAATTAATCTGTTGAACGAGGCTTCTCTCGAGGCAGGCGGACCGGATAACATTGCATGTACAGTAGAAAAGCCGACTTTAGAGTCAAGCGACATTATGATGAAGCATAAAGATATTCCGTTGATTGCAGCAACCGGCGGTCCGGGAGTTGTAACAGCAGTTCTTTCTTCCGGTAAGAGAGGAATCGGCGCCGGAGCCGGAAATCCACCGGCACTGGTAGATGAGACGGCAGACATCCGCAAGGCTGCAGAAGATATTGTGAACGGATGTACATTTGACAATAACCTTCCATGTATCGCAGAGAAGGAAATCGTTGCTGTGGACTCCATCGCAGACGAGCTGATGCATTACATGGTATCAGAACAGGGATGCTATCTGGCTTCGAAAGAAGAACAGGAGGCTTTGATTAATGTGGTGCTGAAAGACGGACGTCTGAATAGAAAATGTGTCGGAAGAGATGCAAAGACATTACTTGGAATGATCGGTGTGACGGTACCCGATAATATCAGATGTATTACATTTGAAGGACCGAAGGAACATCCGTTGATTGCAGAAGAGCTGATGATGCCGATTCTTGGTGTCGTAAGAGCAAAAGACTTTGACGATGCGGTAGAACAGGCAGTTTGGCTGGAGCATGGCAACAGACATTCCGCACACATTCATTCTAAGAATGTAGACAATATCACAAAATATGCAAAAGCAATTGATACAGCAATCCTTGTAAAGAACGGACCTTCCTATGCAGCCCTTGGATTTGGCGGTGAAGGCTTCTGTACATTTACAATTGCAAGCCGCACAGGAGAAGGCCTGACAAGCGCAAGTACATTTACTAAGAGAAGACGCTGCGTAATGTCAGACAGTCTGTGCATACGTTAAGCCGTGCATTTACAGCACAGCAGAATTGAGCTGGCACGGCGTTGTAAAGCATAACTAGGAGGTAACAAAGATGGAAATGAATTCTGCAAATGTAGAAGAAGTTGTAAAGCAGGTTCTGGAAAGTATGTTAAAACAGCCTGTTGCTTCACCGGCAGCTAAGAGTGCTCCGGCAGCAAGTCAGGCAATTCCAAAAACTGCACACGTAGCAATGCTGACAGCTTTGGAACATTACGATGTGAAAGAATTCCCGATGCCGGAAGTCGGCGACGGAGATATTCTTGTAAAAGTAGAAGGCTGCGGTGTTTGCGGAACAGATGCACATGAATTTAAGAGAGATCCATTCAGCCTGATTCCGGTAGCTCTGGGACATGAGGGAACCGGAGAGATCGTTAAGATGGGTAAAGATGTAAAAGTCGACAGTGCAGGAAAACCGTTAAGAGTTGGAGACAAGGTCGTAACATGTATGATTTTCAAGGATAATCCGGATATCACAATGTTCGATCTGAACAAGCAGAATGTCGGCGGCGCAGATGTATACGGACTGCTTCCGGATGATGATATTCATCTGAACGGATGGTTCTCAGACTACATTTTGGTTCGTAAGGGATCCACAATATTTAATGTAAGCGATCTGGATCTGAAGTCCAGAATCCTGATCGAGCCATGTGCAGTACTTATACATGCGGTAGAGAGAGCAAAGACAACAGGTATCCTGAGATTTAACAGCAGAGTTGTTGTTCAGGGATGTGGACCGATCGGTCTGATCTGTATCGCAATCCTGCGTACAATGGGAATTGAGAACATTGTAGCGGTAGATGGCAATCAGCAGAGACTTGATTTTGCAAAGAGAATGGGTGCTGACAAGTCCGTTAACTTTATGGAACATAAGGGAATTGAAGCTTTGACAGCAGCTGTAGAGGATGCGTTCGGAGGATATCTGGCAGATTTCGCATTCCAGTGTACCGGTTCACCGGTAGCTCACTCCAATATTTATAAGTTCATCCGCAACGGCGGCGGACTTTGTGAGCTGGGATTCTTCATCAACGGTGGAGATGCAACGATTAACCCACACTTTGATATCTGCTCAAAAGAAATCACAACAGTTGGTTCCTGGGTTTACACTCTGAGAGATTATGCAACGACGTTTGATTTCCTGAAGAGAGCAAAAGCAATCGGACTTCCGATGGCTGAACTGATTACACATGAGTTCCCATTGGATCAGATCAACGAAGCTCATATAACGAACTTGAAGCAGGAAGGTCTGAAGATTGCAATTATTAATAAATAGCAGAATCCCTTAAAGGAGAACTGACATGGGAGAGGCAGTAGGAATGCTGGAAGTATTCGGGCTGGCAACTGCATTTGCAGCGGCTGACGCAGGCTGCAAGGCGGGAAATGTTACGCTTGAGACTTTCGATAAAAATAAACCGGCGAATGCAGATGAATTACCTGTACCTTTGATTGTAATGGTAAAGTTTAGAGGCAGCGTATCCGATGTTACGGCAGCTCTGGAAGCAGCGAAAGCGAGAGCGGAAGAGCTTGCAGGCGTGGTCACCGAGTACGAGATCGCAAGACCTACAGAGGATACAGAGAAGATGCTGAAACTGAGCGGTTTGGACAAAGGTAAACCAAATAAAATATTTATAGAAGAAGTTTAGGAGGAGAAAAAAATGGCAATGGCACAGCTCGCATTAGGAATGGTAGAAACAAGAGGACTTACAGCAGCAATCGAAGCTGCAGATGCAATGACAAAATCTGCAGAGGTTACACTGGTAGGAACAGAGAAGATTGGTTCCGGACTTGTAACAGTTATGGTACGTGGAGATGTTGGAGCAGTTAAGGCTGCAGTTGAATCAGGTGCAGACGCAGCATCCAGACTTGGAGAACTTGTTGCAACACATGTAATCCCAAGACCACACAACGATGTAGAGAAAATTCTTCCTACCGTATAATAAGGAGAAGTAAAGGAGCAGTCTCATGGGACAGGCGTATGGATTTTTTGAAATCCCGAGTGTAACCGCAGCAGTTGTGGCGATTGATATTATGTGTAAGACCGCAGAGGTTGAATTGGTTACCTGGGAGAAAAAATTAGGTGGAAGACTTGTAACAATCATTATCCGCGGAGATGTCTCTGCAGTAACGCAAGCCATTGAAACTGCCGCAGCGAACGGGATTAAAGAACCGGTAGCTCATGTGGTGATTGCGAGTCCCCATGAAGAGGTTATTAAGTTAGTTAACAGTAGCGCAAACAGAGTAAGTTAAGGAGGCAGTGAAATGGCAGAGGATAAAAAGCCGACAGGCGAAGAAAAGAACGTAAGTTCTTCCAAAGCAGCAGGTGCGGCAAAGAAAAGTACGACAAAAGCTGCATCCACTAAGAAAACAGCAACAGCCAAAGCTCCGGCAAAAACAGTACAGAGAGTAAAAAAGACGGCAGCCCAGGCTGAAAAAGCAGTAGAAACCATCACAATTCAAAAGGAGGAAAAAAGAATGTCACAGGAAGCATTAGGAATGGTAGAAACAAGAGGTTTGGTAGCATCTATTGAAGCAGCAGATACAATGCTCAAAGCTGCTAACGTAGTATTGGTAGGAACAGAGAAGATCGGTTCCGGACTTGTAACAGTAATGGTACGTGGAGATGTCGGAGCTGTAAAATCTGCAGTAGAATCAGGTGCAGAAGCAGCAGGAAGACTTGGCGAATTAGTAGCTACACACGTAATCCCAAGACCACACACAGATGTAGAAAAAATTCTTCCGGCAATCAAATAATTGAATGCTGAAAAAGGAGAATGGATATGGACAATAATAACATAGCATTGATTACCAAAATGGTATTAGAGGCGGTTGAAAAGCAGAAAGCTTCTGATGAAGGGGCCGGTTATCTGGTACCGATCGGTGTGTCTGCAAGACATATCCATCTTACACAGGAACATGTTGAGGCGCTTTTCGGTGAAGGATATCAGCTGACAAAGAGAAAAGAGCTGATGGGCGGACAATTTGCATCAAATGAGACAGTAACGATTGTCGGTCTGAAGCTTCGTGCAATTGAAAATGTCAGAATTCTCGGACCTGTAAGAAGCAAATCTCAGGTGGAGGTATCCGCAACAGATGCCATTCGGCTTGGGGTAAAAGCTCCGATCAGAGAATCCGGTAATATTGCCGGGTCCGCTCCGATTGCAGTGGTAGGACCGAAAGGTGCGCTTTATCTGAACGAAGGCTGTATTATTGCTAAGAGACATATTCATATGTCTCCGAAGGATGCAATGGCAGCCGGTGTACATGATGGAGATATTGTATCAGTAAAAGCGGATAACGAGCGCGGAACTGTATTTAACAATGTACAGATTCGTGTAGATGACAGCTTTACGCTTGAGATGCATATTGACACAGATGAGGCAAATGCAGCAAAAATTGCGACAGGAGATACAGTTCGCATTATTAAGTAAGGTCGCAAGAGGAGGATAACATGCTGATTGGAAAAGTTGTAGGCAGTGTTGTTTCAACACGCAAAAGTGAAAATTTAATCGGCAATAAATTCATGATTATTGACGTGCTGGAGCACATGCAGACAGGTGCAAAGCAGCTCATTGCGATCGATAAAATTGGCGCTGGTATAGGTGAGTACGTCCTGGTTGCCCAGGGTAGTGCGGCGAGAGTCGGAATCGGCATGCAGGATGCACCTATCGATGCGGCAATTGTGGGAATTATTGACGATGGAACAGGACTGGAGTAGTGAAATTATGGATATGAAAGAATTAAGCACAATAATGCAGCAAAATGGTATTGTTGGTGCAGGTGGTGCAGGCTTTCCTACATATGCGAAGTTAAATGAGAAGGCAGATACCATTATTCTCAACTGTGCAGAATGTGAACCACTACTGAGATTACATAGACAATTACTGGAAAAATATGCGCAGGAGATTGTTGACACTTTCCACCTGATTGGTGAAGCAGTCGGCGCAAAAGAAGTAATTATCGGAATCAAAAAAGCTTATACAAAAACAATCGATGCATTGAATGCTGTAATCGGTGCCTACCCGGAGGTAAGACTGGGACTGCTGGATGAAGTGTATCCGGCAGGGGATGAAGTTGTTTTGATTTATGAAGTAACCGGAAAAGTGGTGAGACCCGGCGGACTGCCAATTGAATGCGGTGTTGCCGTATTTAATGTAGAGACTGTATATAATGTATACAGAGCAATCAATCAGAAGACTCCGGTTGTAGATAAGCTGGTATCTGTTGTTGCCGAGGTAAATCATCCGGTAACTGTCCGTGTACCAATTGGAACTACGATTGAGGAAACGGTACGGCTGGCCGGCGGAGTGACAACTCCGAACGCAGTGTATTTTATCGGCGGACCGATGATGGGATTCATCGGCAGCGGCTCTCAGCCGGTAACAAAGACGACGAATGCTGTACTTGTTCTTCCTGAAGATCATTATATCGTTCAAAGGAAGAGACAGAGTTCGTCAATTAATTTGAAACGTGCAGCAGCAAGCTGCTGTCAGTGTACCATGTGTACAGATTTATGCCCGAGAAATCGCCTCGGACATCCAATTGAACCACATTTATTCATGCGTGCAGCAACCTGTAAAGATGTTCAGGAACCCAATATTTTTATCAATACATTTTTCTGTTGCTCTTGCGGTCTTTGTGAATTATATTCCTGTTTCCAGGGATTGTCACCAAGATCATTGATGGCAGAATATAAAGCCGGATTGAGAGCAAATGGTCTCAAACCTCCACAGGTAGTACCTGCTCCGGTCGGTGAAGAACGTGAGTACCGCAAGGTTCCGATGGATCGTTTGATGGCAAGACTTGACTTGACGAAGTACAATAGAGAAGCTCCGCTTGATGAGTCTGTTGTTCCGGTTAAAAATGTAAAGATTCTGTTAAGCCAGCACATTGGAGCTCCTGCGAGTGCGATTGTAAAGCAGGGAGATACGGTGGCAAAGGGACAGATGATCGCTGAACCGGCGAAAGGATTAAGTGTTGGTATCCATGCGTCTATTGACGGTGTGGTAAAAGAAGTAAGTGAGAAATATGTAATCATAGAAACTCAGGAAGGACGTGCAGGCAATGAGTAAGGCAATTGGAATGGTAGAATATAAGACTGTTGCATCAGGTGTTACCGCAGCGGATGCAATGGTAAAGACTGCTGATGTCAGCATAATTGAAGCACAGACAGTATGTCCGGGAAAATATATCGCAATCATTTCAGGGGACTTAAGTGCGGTAAAAGCCGCTGTTGAGAATGCAAAGACTTTGCATGGGAATCATCTCATCAATAGTTTTGTTCTCGGTAATCCTCACGAGTCCATTTTTCCGGCTATCTATGGTGCGGCGAATATCGAAGGTGTGTCAGCTCTTGGTATTGTAGAGACCTATGATGCTTCTTCAATTATTGTAGCAGCAGATGAAGCTGCTAAAACGGCAATCGTTGATCTGGTTGAGATGCGTATTGCAAGAGGTATGTGTGGAAAATCTTATTTCATGTTGACTGGTGAGGTGGCAGCAGTAGAAGCGGCGGTTGAACGTGCAAAAGCTGTAGTAGCGAAAGATGGAATGTATCTGGATTCTACAGTGATTGCTCATCCGGCTCCGCAGATCCGAGATGCAATTTTATAAAGATTTTCATACTCAGAAGTAACCGGGAGGAAGTGCGATGCTTGCAATCGAGAGAAGAAATGAAATTTTGGTAAAACTACAGGCCGAACGGCGTGTGGTGGTAAGTGAGCTGAGCCAACTCTATGATGTTTCGGAAGAAACGATCCGAAGAGATCTTGAAAAACTTGTAAATGACGGGTTTGCAATTAAAAGCTACGGTGGGGCAGTGATCAATGAGAATGCCAATATTGATCTGCCGTTTAATGTGAGAAAGAATCATAATGTAATCGGTAAGCAGTGTATTGCAGAAGTGGTAAGTACATTGGTGCAGGATGGAGAAAGTCTGATGCTTGATGCGAGTTCCACTGCTGTATTTATTGCAAAAGCTTTGAAAGATAAGAAGAATCTGACGATAATTACGAACTCTGTGGAAATTATTGTGGAACTTTTGGATATGTCCGGATGGAACATTATGTCCACGGGCGGGGTATCCAGAGAGGGATCTTTTGCACTGGTAGGTCCGCAGACGGATAAGATGCTGAAATCTTATCATGTAGATAAGTCCATCATATCCTGTAAAGGATTTGATTTGTCGGATGGATTTACCGATACAGATGTACTTCTTGCAAATAATAAGAGAACCATGCTGGAAGCTGCCAGAAAACGGATTCTGGCGGTAGACAGCAGCAAATTTGGAAAGACCGCATTTACAACTGTCGGAGTATTAGAGGATATCACGACCGTAGTTACCGATAAGAAGCCGGATGCTGGATGGCTTCAGGCATTCGAGGAGGCTGGGGTAGAGTGTATTTACCCTGAATAGAAAAGGAAACATACTATGAAAAGCTTTGATATTAAGACAAAAATATATTTTGGCGATCAGGCACTGGATCGGCTTTCAGAGATTCCATACGAGAAAGTGCTGGTGATCACCGATCCGTTTATGGCACAGAGTGCTATGATCAATCTGGTTACTGATCCATTGAAAAAAGGAAATAAGCAGTTTGATATCTTTAGCGATATCGTGCCGGATCCGCCGATTGAAAAAATCTCAGAAGGCGTAAAGAAGATGCTGGAGTATAGACCGGACGCAATCGTAGCGGTAGGCGGTGGTTCTGCGATTGATTCTTCAAAGTCAATCCGTGAATTTGCACTCCGTGTAGACCACTATACAGATGTGGGGCTGATTGCAATTCCTACGACAAGCGGAACAGGTTCTGAAGTGACCTCTTTTGCAGTTGTATCAGATCCGAAGGAACAGATGAAATACCCGCTTGTTTCCAGAAGTATGACACCGGATGAGGCAATTCTTGATGCAGAACTGGTAAAAAGCGTACCTCCATCAGTAACGGCTGATACGGGAATGGATGTGTTTACACATGCATTAGAGGCTTGCGTAAGTACAGACAGAAACGAATTCTCCACAGCTCTTGCGGAGAAGGCAATCGAGATCTGTGGTGTATTTCTGCTCAGAGCCTATCTGGATGGAAATGATACCCATGCAAGGCAGAAGATGCATGCAGCTTCCTGTCTGGCAGGTCTGGCATTCAACTCTGCTTCATTGGGACTGAATCATGGTATGGCCCATCAGTTGGGTGCAACATTCCATATCCCACATGGACGCGCAAATGCAATGCTACTTCCGCATATCATTGAGTTCAACAGTGATATCAATAAGCACAGTAAGAGCCGGAAAGAATATTTGCCTGCTGTAAAGAAGTATTCAACAGTAGCACAGATTCTTGGGCTTAGCAGCTATAATAAGATCATGACAGTGCGTTCCCTTGTGAACTGGGTACAGTTCATGTTGAAGGAGATGGATATTCCACTTTCAATCTCACAGATGGGAACGATAAGCAAAGAAGAATACTTTGATGCAATCGACCGTATGGCGGATGCAGCATTGGAAGATGCTTGTACGGCAACCAATCCACGTGTGCCAACGAAGGTTGATGTTGTGAAGATATACGCAAAGTTATGGTAAATCAAAA
>Ga0256871_1001700_pt1 | contig 10802 bp, 5 predicted proteins | sample RumenRJG_07RNA_FD_185439 | JGI IMG/M metagenome (GOLD analysis project Ga0256871, IMG submission 185439) | Metatranscriptome of bovine rumen microbial communities from Lethbridge, Alberta, Canada - Rumen RJG_07 (Metagenome Metatranscriptome) | ecosystem: Host-associated > Mammals > Digestive...
AATTTGGGAGCACGGATAGATTAACACTCTTCGGTGATGCTTAGGTCAAAGCCTCTCGACCTTACGGGGTAAGGGGAAGGTGTCTGCATACAAGTAATGTCAAGCGTTTCTAAGCCCAGAGTCAGACAGAATCGTCACAAGCAAGGGCTAAATCAGACACTCGAAAAAATATCTGCGGATTTTAGGTTTTTTATCGCGATTGAGCACACCCAAATGATAGCCCACTGCCCAAGCATCAGGCCTGAAGTAGGATTGGGCTGAAGTCATCTCCCCGCTGTAGGTGCCGTCTTCGTAGACGTTCACGTGCCAGCGGGGATTGTAGTTGAATACATTGGCCACAATAAAGCCGGTTCCCACCCCATAGGAGTGGTAACCATGGGAGCCGCTAAACTTGCCATTGCCGTGCAGTAGCCTTATTTGATAGCTCTTGTTTGTAATTGGTGGATTTATAGTACTGATTGACGACGTTACTGCCTTGAATCTCATACACTGCATAGCCATTGTTTGTGCCATCAATACAGAAGTTTGAGGACATCTTGTTTTTAAGACCACCTTTAGGGGGAACCATTTGCACTATTTGAACGTTTTATAAAGTATTTGTAACAAATCACAAACCCTGATGAACAATCAAACACTAACTTTGCACAAAATTTCAACCTAAAAATAAATTTTAACTTAAAACTACCGCTAATGCAAAGTATTAAAATGATGGAGAAGAAAGGAATAGTCCTATTCTTTCTCAGTTTGAGTACAGTAGCAGGCTTCGCGCAATCCCCGATCAAGGGCAACGTGAAAGATGCTAACGGTGAGCCAATTCTTGGCGCTACGGTAAAGGTAAATGGTTCTAAGGTGGCTGCGGTCACAGACTTAGACGGAAACTTCGTGGTGAATGCCAAGCCTGGTTCCACCATTACTGTTTCTTATGTGGGCTTTGTAAGTCAGACTGTTACAGTTAATGGCACCAACCTCATTCCTATTGTATTAAAAGAAGACGACCGCATGCTCAACGATGTGGTAGTCATCGGTTATGGCGTTCAGAAGAAGAGCGACCTGACCGGTGCTGTTGCTTCGGTCAACGGTGACGACATTAAGAATCTCGCTACCTCTGATGCCGGTGCTGCACTGCAAGGTAAGGTTACAGGTGTGCAGATCATCAACAGTGGTGCGCCGGGTGCTGGTGCAGAAATCCGTGTGCGTGGTTATGGTTCCAATGGTAACAACTCCCCATTGCTGATCGTTGACGGTCTGAAGGTCGACAACATTCAGTACCTCGATCCCTCGCTCATCAAGTCGGTGGAGGTGTTGAAGGATGCCGCTTCCGCTGCCATCTATGGTGCCGAGGCTGGTAATGGTGTCGTCCTCATTACCACGAAGAGTGGTTCCAACAATGGTGGGCATGCACAAATCAGCTACACGCTCAAGGCTGCCAACCAGAGCTTGGGCAAGAAAGCCGACCTCTTCGATGCACCCGAGTATATCGAGTATCACAAGTATCTCGGCGACCTCACCGACGAAGAGCTCAAGTCAAAGAATTACAATGGACAGAACACAAACTGGTATGATGAGGTGTTTGGAAACAGTTGGAGCGTGGAGCATAACGTGACTGTGCAAGGTGGAAACGACAAGGGGCACCTGCTGGCCGGACTGGGCTATGTCGACAACGATGGTATTGTCAAGGGTAAGAAAGATGTCTACCGCCGCTTTACTGCACAACTTAATGCCGACTATAAGTTCTATGATTGGCTGACCGTGACCAGCAACACCTCTGTGGAGAAATGGAGTACGCGGGCACTAACCAACGGCTATCAGTCATTCCTTAACTCAGTGGTGTCTATCGACCCGCTTACACCCGCCTATGTCTATAGTCAGGACGACATGGGAATAAATATGAAGGATCACTGGAATATGCCAAACCATGGAAATGTGATGACGCCTCCGGGCTATACTGATGAGAACCCTATTTGGTACGGCACGTCGAAGTATATCGAGGATGCCACGGGTAATCCGTTGGCTATGCGTGACCGTCGTAACGCTAAGAACAGTGGCCTGTCTGTCCGTGGCTCTCTTGCCGCCAACTTCACTCCCACCAAATGGCTGACAGTCACCTCAAGGTTGGGCTATCGCATCAGCAACAGTAATTCGCATGAGTATTTAGGTCCGTTCTGGCTCACCTCTATGGCCTACAGCGACAACTATTCCATTTCCGCCGCCACCAACTCGGGACTCTATTACCAATGGGAAAATTTCGCCAACTTCCTCCATTCGTTTGGCAAGCACAATGTGGGCGCCATGATTGGTATGTCGTACACCAAAAACCATTGGGACAACACCTCTGCCTCGTCAAGTGACACCAAGGAAATCTTGGAGGGCGACGCTGCACCTAACTATCAGTTCATTGACTTCCTCAACGCAAATGGTAAGTCGCACCTGAAGGCTAACAACCAACCCGGCGATGCCACACAGTTGTCTTACTTCGGCCGTTTGTCGTATAACTACGATGAGCGCTATTTCTTCCAGTTCAACATCCGCCGCGATGCCTTTGACTCTTCGAAGTTGTCTGCTCACAACCGCTGGGGTACCTTCCCCTCTGTCTCTACTGGCTGGGCCATCAGCAATGAGAAATTCTTCAAGAACGCCGCCAGCCCTGAGGCTGTGTCTTTCCTGAAGTTGCGTGCTTCCTGGGGACGCAACGGTAACGTCAACATCCTCAGTGGCTATAAGTATCAGTCTACCATCGGCTTCGGTGGCTATTACAACTTTACCAACGAGGCTACCACAGGTGCAGCACCGACCAGCCTGGCTAACCCAGATCTGACGTGGGAGACTGCCGAGCAGACCGACTTAGGTCTTGATGCCCGCTTCCTCAACGACCGGCTGACCTTCGGCTTCGACTGGTACCGCAAGATGACCAAAGATCTGCTCATCAACATCCAGCCTTATCCTGAGATTGGTTTCAGCACAGCAACGGTGAACTCCGGTAAGATTCTCAATACCGGTGTGGACATTGACCTGGGATGGAAAGACCATATCGGTGATTTGAAGTACAGTGTCAGCACCAACTTCTCAACGCTGAAGAACGAGGTGAAGAAGGTTAACGACCTGTTGCCGCGATACAGCGAGATTGGTATCAATGGTTTCAACAACAAGCTCTCTCCAACCTTTGAGGCCGGTCACCCGATGTGGTATTTCCGTGGCTTCAAGTATGCCGGCGTGGACAAGGAAACCGGAAAGGCACTCTACTACGACAAGAACGGTGAGATCACTGACGCTCCTAAGGACGATGACAAGCAGGATCTTGGCTCCGCTATTCCTAAGTTCACCTATGGTATCACCATCAACCTGGAATACAAGGGCTTTGATTTTACGGTCTTCGGTACGGGTGCTGCTGGCAACAAGATCTATAATCTGATGGTTTCTGCCGACCGCCCACGTATCAATGGCATCGACACCTACTGGAAAGACTCGTGGAAACAGAAGGGCGACAACGCCAAGTATCCTGACATGAAAGTGGTGTCGACCGACTGGACCTTCTTCAGTTCAAGCGCAGCCATCTTCAACGGCTCTTACTTCAAGTTCAAACAGATTGAGCTGGGCTATACCCTGCCGTCAAAGTTGACCCGCAAGGCTCTGATCAGCTCACTGCGCTTCTCGGTTTCTCTCGACGACTTCTTCACGATCACCAGCTATCCTGGTGCCGATCCCGAGACCTCGTCGCTTAACAGCGGTGCTTCCCGCGGCTTCGATAACGGAAACTATCCTACCTCAAAGAAGGTGGTCTTCGGTGTCAATCTTACATTCTAATGACTAAAAACAGACAACAATGAACAAACATATCATTCCTATTATCGCGTTGCTGGCAGGTATGTCTTTCACAGCCTGCACAGACCAACTGGACATAGAGCAGAAGGGCACAAAGCCTACTTCTGAATTCTACAAGACCGACGCTGATTGTGAAAAGGCATTGGCAACGGCTTACGAGGGCTTCATGGTCAACACGCTCGGCCGTACCACCGTGGCAAACGGCCCGGGTATCTACACGCCGGCACGTGTGCTGGCCAATGATCCGGGCGACGACGTGCTCTACGGTGGTGGCAACTACGGCGACCATGAGTTTGGTGGCGCCATCAACCAATTCCGCTATGAGAGCAATCCCGATGCCATCAACTTCCACTACCGTGGCCTGTATCTCTCGGTCTATGACGATAATCTCATCCTCGACCATTTCACCAATCCTGCCACTGCTTTCCAGAAGCAGGCTGTCGCCGAGGCAAGAGTCTTGCGCGCCTATAACTTCTTCCTCCTGGCCTGCTATTGGGGCCAGCCGCCTTTCGTCGATCATCTGCTCGACGCACAGGCTATTCCGACCAACAGCGAGATGACGCAACAGCAATATTACGAGTGGGTCGCCAAGGAGTGCGAGACTGCTGTGCCCGACTTGACCGAGCGCAAGAGTGTCGACGACAAATATGGGACTTATCGTGTGACGAAAGGCTTTGCCTATGCGCTGGCTGGCAAAGCACTTTTGTTAGCCAAGAAGTACGACGAGGCTAAGGCTGCCTTCAAGAAAGTCATTGATTCCGGCAAGTACGCTCTGGTGCCCGGTGACCAGTACCTCGATCTCTTCCACGTAGAGGGCGATGGCGCACCCGAGAAGATTTTCGAGATCAACATGTATTACAACCCTGCAGCCAGCGACTGGAGCACAGGCAGTGGACTAGGCTATATCCATCATTCCACCTGGATGGAGTCGAACTGCTTCAACTGGCGTGCCGGCAACTTCCAGGTCAATCCCGCCGCTACTTATACCGGTGTTGACGGGTGGGGCTCTATTGGCATTCCTGAGTGGTTTGGTGAGGAGTTCCATGAGAACGACGGCGACTCCAAGCGCTTCAAGGCAACCATGATGCACATCGACGATGCCGTCTATCAGACATCGGGCATCAAGGGCATGGAATATTCCGATCCTAAACTGAACAATATGAGCTTGGAGGAAAAGAAGAACTCTAAGGAAATCGGTATCAAGGATGTCACCCAGGGACTTTACGATCAGAGCTTCTACTTGCCGTTCAAGATGCTGATTCGCGCGAACGATGTCGAGGATGGCGGCAAGCACGGCGGCAACCTGCGCCTGAACAACATCATTGTCATGCGCTATGCCGAGGTGCTGCTCGACTATGCCGAGTGCTGCTTGCAGACCGGTGACAATGCTGAGGCCAAGAAGTACATCAATTTGATTCAGGAGCGTGCCGGCTCGAAGACCATAAGCGCCAACGTTGATATGGAGGTACTCAAGAAAGAGAAGTCTTATGAGATGTGGTTTGAGGGTTGCCGCTTCCAGGATATTCTTCGTTGGAACGATGCCAAGGGACTGGCACATCTCAAGGATGCCGGCAACGCTGTGCCGCACCTCTTCGACAAATTGTTCAGAGCGCCGAAGCCAGGTGAGAATCCAATCTGGGAGCATGGTACGGAAGCCAACAGCCGCTTCTACATCATTCACACCCATGAGGCTAAGGATGCAGGATTCACAGTCGGATTCCAGGAAAAGCACCGTCTCTTCCCATATCCATCATCTATCATCGAGATGAATCCTAACTTGAAGCAGAATCCTGGCTGGTAATCAGTTTCAACACAGATAATGAGTGAACATAAGGGGTTGTATCAAAGTAGAGAAGTCATGACTTCTGATACAGCCCCTTTCTTACTGTTATGTTTTGATGATGAAATATTCTATAATCTATGATTTCGCCCTTTGCGCCATGACACTATGGCCGGGTGCTGCATCAGCGCAGACTGTCGTGGCGGCCACAGAGTGCTTGCCGATGGGCAATTACCGTGAGGCTTCTGTCGGAGTAACAGCGGGTGACGCCGATGGCTACGGACATCACCTACGGTACGCATCGTTGTCGGGTAGGGGAAGCTGGCTGCGTTATGGCCTTGTTGACTTTTCGCCTTTGACCGATGCCTATCTCACTTTGTGTGTGCGCGCGGCGGACAATTCCCGGATTTGCGTGCGTGAGGGAAATGCCAAAGGAAAGGTGATCGCACGCGTAGAGGTGGTAGTGAAAAATGGAGACGGGCCGTTTCAACGCGATTTCCGCCGGCAGTGGATGTCACTTGCAGTGCCGCTACAATCTCTTCCTAAAGGTGTTGCCGATGTGGTGCTGACCTGTGAGGGACCTTGGGTCGATGTGGGATGGCTGCGTTTCAAGAATCGGCCAAAGTATTTTTCTCCGGCTACACAAGAAGCAGCGCATCCTGACGAGCAGGGCTACTTGCGCCGTTGGCTGTTGCTGGAACCTATTCGTCAGGACATCCGCTCCAACATTGTCTTCACTGACAGCTATCTGCAAAAGGTCTTTAATAAGCAATATTTCAAAGGACAGATGACTGAGTTGCCGCACTCGGGTCAGCAGGAGCATGTCGGCGACCAGAGACTGAAATGGCATGCACTCGACAGTGAGCGCTACAGCGTTCGGCTCTTCCGCTTTGCCGAGCGGTGGGGACAGCAAACCTACGGTTCGCTGTTTTGGGCAGTGTCCGTGATTGACTGTCCGAAGGAAATCAAGAACGTGAGGCTGTCTGCCGGCTCCAATGGTGCATCGGCATGGTGGCTTAACGGCGAGCATGTGCTCACGCTGGAAGGCGACCGGCGCATGGTAGAGGACGACGCACGGTCGGGACGGCTCACACTTCACGCGGGGCGCAACATCCTCCGCTGTGCTGTTGTCAATGGACCTGGACTCAGCGACTTCTGCGTGCGCTTCCTCGATGACGAGAACCGTCCTATTGTTTCACCTCTTACTCTTACCCTATCAAAGAAATGAAAAGACTCTATACTCTTTTGGCCGTGGCGGTAATGACAGCTACGGCATTTGCCCAGGCTGGGGCTCCTTATATTCATGATCCGTCGACACTCGCCGAATGTGACGGTAAGTTCTATACGTTTGGAACCGGTGGAGGAGGTCTGATATCTGAAGATGGTTGGACTTGGCATGGTGGCGCTGTCCGTCCCGGTGGCGGTGCGGCTCCTGACGTGATGAAGCTCGGTGACCGATACCTTATTATATATGGTGCTACGGGGGGAGGACTCGGTGGCGGACACAATGGCCGCATTCTTACGATGTGGAACAAGACGCTTGACCCGAAGTCACCCTACTTCCACTTTACCAAGCCAGTGGAGGTTTGTTCGTCCGATGGCTTGGAGGATCAGGATGCCATTGACCCCTGTCTCTTCCTCGATCCTAACACGGGACGGTTGTGGGTGACCTATGGCACCTACTTCGGCAGTGTGCGGCTCATAGAGCTCGACCCGGCTACTGGCCGCCGTGTGGATGGTAACAAGGAACGCGATATAGCCATCGACTGTGAGGCTACCGATCTCATTTATCGAGACGGTTGGTATTATCTGCTTGGCACTCATGGCACCTGCTGCGACGGCGCTAACTCCACCTATAACATCGTTGTGGGACGCTCACGGAACGTCGATGGACCTTATGTCGACAATATCGGCCGCGACATGCTCCACGGTGGTGGCCGCATGGTAGTTGCCGCCGGTGACCGCAAATACGGACCGGGACATTTTGGTCGCACCATTGTAGACAAGGGCGTGGAGGTGATGTCGTGCCATTTTGAGGCCGATCTCGACCGCAGCGGACGCAGCGTCTTGGCTGTCTTGCCACTGCTTTGGCGCAACGGCTGGCCGGTGGCGGGCAGGCCGTTACGTGGTGGCAGTTTTGAGATTGCCTCAGAGCGACGCGGCTATTCGCTGGAGTTGGCTGTGGACTTCGTCAGGATGGAGCGCGATATAGAACCGTTCTTTCGCATCGATCCCAACAGTCCGGTGAAGGCATTGCCGGCTCTGACGCTTGCCGAAGTGGAGCCGTCGTGGTCCAAGGGCAACATTCGCGTGCGCTGCAGCGACTATATGTTCCGGCCCAATCAGTTGTGGACCATCGAGCCAGTACCCGAAAGTGGGGGCTACTTGAGTGCGCCCTATTTCAAGATATTGATTCGTGGTACGCATCGGGCTTTGGCTGCCACTGCCGACAAAGAGCTGACAACTGTGCCCGAATATGACGGTTCCGACAATCAGCTATGGCGTATTGAGCAGCTGACCGACGGCACGTATCGCATCATGCCAAAGGCTATTCCTGGTATTAAGGGCGATAACACCCACTACTGTCTTTATTCTGCTGGTGACTGCACGCCGACACTTGCCCCCTACGACTTCGACAGCGACAACTCGAAATGGCATCTTGAGCCTGTGAGTCAGCTTTAGCCCTTGGTCGACGGAGGATATGTCGGATGATGGCCGATGGCAATGTATATCTCTGCTATTTCACGATGACCTTGCGCGTTTTGCCGTTACTATTTTGAATGATGTTCACGCCGCGCTGCGCCTTCTCAAGTCTCATGCCATTGATGTTGTAGATGGTCTGTTGGATGGCATCTGTCCTGATGTTATTGATCTTTGTTGACGGATTATTCGTCTTAATCAGAGAGAAGCGTGCGGCACCCATCATGTTGCTTCCACGTGCGAAACCTTTTCTTTTTGAGTCATAATAAATATACTTGTTGCCGTTGGAAGCCGTGGTGGAGGTGAAATAGACATAGCTACCCTCAACGGTTCCCAGATAAGGAGTGGCTTTGGTTGAGTCGGTAGTGTTGGCTAAACCATATTTGCCACCGTCGCGGAGGTATTTTCCGTCAGCACTTCTGAGGAGGTAGACACCTGCTGTGCTGGTAGGGATGAACTCAATGTCGTACGCGCTTTCTGAAGCTTGGACAAAGCCTTTGGACGATGAGTCGTATGCCAGGAAATAGCCATCGCTTGCTTCCTCAAGCATGTAATAATAGTTGATGTCGGGACTGAACACCTTTGTTTCATTACTGCTTATTTCATCCTTGCCCATCCGTCCCCACGACTGATAGCGTGCGTAAGCATTGTAGCCTAAGTGAGGCGACTGTGAGTAGCCCACGTTTTGTGAGGCTATCTGCAGGTTGTAGGTGTTGTCATCGCGCAGCCACGGCAGTTTCTTGTTGGTGTCGTAGGTTGAAGTGATGATGCGCAGCACGTAGTCGCAGTCGGAGCGTCCCAGGGCGGAGGCGTTGGCGTACATAGCCAGTTCTTCGCGGAAGTCACCTATCAGATCGCATTGCAGACAAGCATTCTGCTTGGTGCTGTTGATGGTGTTCACCTTATATTCTTTCCATAGTGTGGTAAGACGCGACCAACCATGGTTGACAATGTCGTATTTGGCAATCGTCTTTCCGTCGAAGTGCTCATCGGTGAGATCGCCGTCCCAAAAGATGCGGAAGTTGGGGTAGCCGGTGATGTTGCCGCGGTTGACAAGATAGAGCCCTTTGCCATTGCAGTCGTAGATAGAGTCGCTGTGCAGCTGCCAGTATTCTGTTCCGGCCTGGGTGGAGTCGAGATCCAGGCATAGGCCGCGTCCTACGTCACCACCATGCACGAGCTGTCCGTTGAGCACCGTTCCGGTTTTGCCGTCTATCATGCAGGCGTCATACTTGGTGGGGCCCTCCGTGATGCGCCAGGTCTCGAGCCCCTCATTGTAGGGGTTGAGTTCTCCCACGCTTAGCATATCACCATGACCGAGTCCCGTGGACCAGAGCACGGTGCCGTCGTGGTCGATGGTTGCTGCGCCGATGCACACCTCGTCGTAACCGTCTCCGTCGAGGTCAGCCGCTTGACCTGCGTGACAGCCCTGTCCATAGAGCGAGAGTTTCTGATTGTGAGTACCCGTGGCGTTGGTGGTAATGGAGTTTCCTTTGTAAGACGAATGGCGCCACTCTTCTGTCAGGTTCTTTCCGTCCCAAGAGATGGCGGTGGCATAGACATAGGTGTAGATGCCTCGCTGCATGTAGCACACGGGTCGCACCTGTCCGTCACGACAAGGTATCTTGATGACGGCTCCCTTGAAGCCATTGCCACGACGGCCATAGCTGGCACCGTCTGAGTTTCCATCCGGATTCCATTCGCTCTGTATGTTGAAGTAGGGCCAATATTTTCTCGATGCAAGTTCCTTACCGTTCACACCGTCAAAGCAAGTAATCCACTCCTCACCCTTGGTGGGCAGTTTGTCGTGTCCACGATAATAGACCTTTTCTAAGTCGGTGTCGTAGCCGGGGAGTCCCTTTCCGACATAGTTACCGGAAGCGTCCTTGGTACCGGGAGCCGATTTGCAAATGAGTTCGCCCTTGCCATCGCCGTCAAAGTCCCATACCATATATGGGAAATTGTTGCCAGCGCCAATGTTTTGCCCCATATCGATGCGCCACAGCCGGGTGCCATTGAGCTTATAGCAGTCAAGATATTCGTGTGCAGGGATGTTGTAGGTCGTATTCATCAGGTCGGAGGGCATCCATTTCATGATGATCTCCTGCTCGCCGTCACCGTCCATGTCATAGGCTGAGGCGTCACCTGGAGTATAGCTGATGATGGTCGAGTCGGTGCCCGGTGCCTTTACGGCTTCGGGGGCATTCATGGGGATGTCGATGACCTCACTGGGATTGACGGTCACGCCATCTTGCTGATCTGTGATATGTCCCAACGAGTCTTTGACGATCAAGCTGAATTTTGAGTCGGCATAGCTGGCACTGCTCAGCCTTACGGTTGTCTTGCTGCGCATGGTGGCCACTTTCTGTCCGTCAGCGTAGAGCTCGTATTGAGTGTTTTTGGGGTTGTCGGTAGCACGCATTCGCCAGCTCACTTGGAGAATGTTGCCGTTGAGAAAGGCAAAGAGCCCTCGATTGTCTTTGGCGCTTACAGCCAGAATGCC
>Ga0256871_1001721_pt1 | contig 10744 bp, 8 predicted proteins | sample RumenRJG_07RNA_FD_185439 | JGI IMG/M metagenome (GOLD analysis project Ga0256871, IMG submission 185439) | Metatranscriptome of bovine rumen microbial communities from Lethbridge, Alberta, Canada - Rumen RJG_07 (Metagenome Metatranscriptome) | ecosystem: Host-associated > Mammals > Digestive...
CCGTCTTCGAAATAAAGCCAGCCGGGGCTGCATTGCTCCGCCTGGCTTTTTTCTGTATGTTCGTTTCTCTGCAGGCCACGGCATCGGATGCCGGCATCATCTGTCTGTGCATGTATATGCGAAAGCCTTTACCGGCACCATATGTCTCGTGAACGGATCAAGGTCTTGTCCCCTGCACATGCAAAAGCCTGCAGCTGCGCGCCCTGTTATCGGGTTTCGTCTGCTGCGTGTACATGCAAAAGCTCGTGCGCCTTGTCCTTCAGCATGCCCTTGTACAGGTTCTGGACGAGCGGGTTCTCATCGCACTTCCGGACAGATTCATTATTATCGATTCGATAGAGTCCTGCCGTGCGGGCATCCCGCGGCGTGCGCCCGAGGATGACCGGCTGTCCGCCGCCCATGACGCAGCCGCCTCTGCAGGCCATGACCTCAATCAGATCATACTGCACCTCCCCGGCCTTGAGCCTGTCAAGCACGACCCTGGCATTTCCAAGCCCGGAGACGACACAGATCCTCAGGTCTCTGTCCTTGTAGCTGACCGTGAACTCCCGGATCCACTTTTTCTCCCGGACGCCACAGTCGGCGATGTTGTCCATCAGCTGCTTGCTGTGATTCGGCGCCAGCCTTCTGAGAACCGCCTCGGTCACGCCGCCGCTCGTTCCGAAGATCACGCCACCGCCCGAGCCCAGGCCAAACGGCATGTCACAGGCCTCCGGATCGAGGTCTCCCAGCTCCAGGCCGAAATCGCGGATCATATTGATCAGCTCCGTCGAAGTGATCGCGATATCCGTATCCTGCTGCCCTCTTGTGTAATTTCTCTTCCAGCGGATCTCCATCTTCTTCGCCGTGCACGGCATCACCGAAACGACAACCGTCTTTTTGCCCTGCGAATTTTCCGGATCCCTGTAATATTCCTTCAGGACCGCGCTCATCATGCCCTGCGGACTTCTGCACGTTGAGACATTCTGTTCAAACTCCGGATACTGGTCGTGGCAGAACTTCACCCATGCCGGGCAGCAGGATGTCATCAGCGGCAGATTCCGGTTCTCCGACAGCCGCTCCAGAAACTCCTGCGCCTCCTCCATAATGGTCAGATCCGCCGACAGCGTCACATCGTAAACCTCGTCAAATCCCATCCGGTGCATTGCGTTCACGATCATACCCATCACACCGGCGCCGTCCTTCATGCCGAATGCATCTCCCACAGCGACCCGGACAGCCGGCGCGATCTCCGCGACAACCCGGACCGTCGGATCGCCGATTGCTTCCCAGACCTCATCCACGTTGGAGTGGATCGTGATCGCCCCGGTCGGACAGTACACACGGCACTGCCCGCAGTTCACACAGCTGGTCTGGGCAATCGGGCGGTCGAACGCCGTCGAGACCAGGGCGTCCGCCCCTCTTCTCGTAAACTCCAGAACACCGAGCCCCTGCAGTTCCGAGCAGGCCCTCACGCAGTCACCGCAGAGAATGCACTTGTTCATGTTTCTGACAATCGACGGCGAACTGGTGTCAATCGGGTGCACATCCCGCGTGTCATGGTAAGGCACGGAGGTGATGTTCATTTTATGCGCCAGATCCTGCAGCCGGCAGTCCCCGCTCTGCGCACAGGTCGTGCAGTCCCGGTTATGCGAGCCCAGAAGCAGCTGAATAATCATCTTCCGGTACTTCTGAAGACGGACCGTATTTGTATAAATTGTCATCCCGTCCCTCGGAACCTCCGAGCAGGACGCAAACATCTTTCCCCGCTCGTCCTCCACCATGCAGAGTCTGCAGGCTCCGAAGGTCGACATCTCCGACAGATAGCACAGAGTCGGGATGTTGATCCCCGCTTTGCGGATGACAGACAGCACATTCTTCTCATCTGTGAAGGCAACACGCCTTCCATTGATTGTCATGACCCCCATCTCTCACCCCTCCTCAGTACTCGATATAGATCGCGTCAAACGCACAGTTCTCCTGGCAGCTTCCGCAGCGGATGCAGGCATCCGTGACAATCTTGTGCGGCATCTTCTTCGCGCCGATGATTGCGCCTGCCGGACAGTTGCGCGCGCACTTTCCGCAGCCGACACACTTGTCCGGGTCGATGATGAAGCGGCGCAGCTTCGCGCAGACATGCGCGCGGCATCTCTTGTCCACGATATGCTCCACATACTCATCCCGAAACTGATGAAGCGTGCTGATGACAGGAAGCGGCGCACTCTTTCCAAGACCGCAGAGCGACATGGAACGAACCATCTGCGCCAGATCCTCCAGCTCGTCCAGATCGCTCATCTCTCCTCTTCCGTCGACAATCTTCTGCAGAATCTCCAGCATCCGCTTGGTTCCCTCGCGGCAGGGCGTGCATTTCCCACAGGATTCACGCTGGGTAAACCCCATGAAGAAGCGTGCAACCTCGACCATGCAGGAGCTCTGGTTCAGGACGACCATGCCGCCTGATCCGATGATCGCGTCATACTTCTTAACTGACTCAAAGTCCAGTCCGACGTCCAGCTCCTTCTCCGTCAGACATCCGCCGGACGGGCCGCCGATCTGAACCGCCTTAAAGGTTCCCCCGTCCTTGATACCGCCCCCGATATCATAGATGATCTGCCGCATGGTCGTTCCCATCGGCACCTCGATCAAACCAGTGTTCTGGATCGCGCCGGTCAGGGAGAAGGTCTTCGTCCCGGGGCTGTTCTCAGAACCGATGGAGCGGAACCACCCGGCACCATCGGTGATGATGCGCGGGACATTCGCGTAGGTCTCGACATTATTGAGAACCGTCGGCCTCGCCCACAGCCCGTGCTCGACCGTCCGCGGCGGCTTGACACGCGGCATTCCGCGCTTTCCTTCAATGGAAGCGGTCAGCGCCGACCCTTCTCCGCAGACGAAGGCACCGGCTCCGCGGTTGATATGCAGCCTGAAGGAATATGAACTTCCAAGAATGTTCGATCCCAGAAGCCCTGCCTCCTCCAAGTTCCGGATCGCCTCCCGAAGCCGGGCGACCGACAGCGGATACTCTGCCCGGACATAGATATAGCCCTCCTGGGCGCCGACCGCATAGGCTGCAATCATCATGCCCTCGATCATCTTGTACGGATCGCCTTCCATGACCGATCCGTCCATGAAGGCACCCGGATCGCCCTCATCGCCGTTGCAGACAACATAGCGGACGGGATCCTTCTGGCGGGCAACCTGCGACCACTTGCGCCCGGTGGGAAACCCTGCGCCACCGCGTCCTCTGAGTCCCGAGTTCGAGACCTCCTCGATCACCTGCTGCGGTGTCATATCGAAGAGCGCCTTCTCCAGCGCTGAAAAGCCGCCCGAGTAGATATACTCCGACAGCGAATCCGGTTCGTACTTTCCGCAGTTGGACAGAACGACCCTGGTCTGCTTCGCAATAAAAGGAATATCGTCCGGACTGACATACTGCGCCTGCTGGTGATAGAGCAGGTGGTCGATGACCTCACCGTGCAGAATGGTCCGCATGATGATCGCACTGACGTCTGATGGCTGCACCTTCACATACTGAATAACCTGATCTCCACTCTGGATCCGGACAAGCGGCCCGATCTCGCAGATGCCCTGACAGCCCGTATGACAGACCGCCGCCACTTTCGTATGCTCGTGAGGGGCAAAGGAAAGGGAGATCCCTTCCCGTCCTTCCAGCTGGTTTCTGAACTCCTCATAGACAGCCTCTGACCCCGAGGCTACGCAGCCTGTTCCCGCGCACACCAGCACGCGGACATCCTGTTTCTTCATCTCCCGGTCAGCGTCAAGACGCGCACGCTGAAGATCCTCTCTCGATGCGATCGTCATGATTCCTCACCTCTCAATTCTCTGACCAGCGCGACAGCAGAGTCAGGTGTCATGCGCGGATGAACCTTGCCGTTGACCATCATGGTCGGCGCCAGTCCGCAGGCGCCCAGGCACGAAACCGTCTCCAGCGTAAACAGCATGTCGTCCGTCGTATGCTTATCTTTTCCAAGCCCCAGTTCCTTCTGGAGGGCTTCTATCACGGCGATCCCCTTCTTCACATGACAGGCTGTTCCGTCGCAGCACTTGATCTCGAACTTTCCCTTCGGTTCAAATGAGAAATTCTCATAGAACGTCGCGACGCCGTAGGCCTCCGCCTCGCTGACGCCGATCTTTTCCGCCACGTAGGACAACAGCTCCCCCGGAAGATAGCGCAGCTCATCCTGGATGTCCTCCATCACAGGGATGAGCGAGGATGGCTTTGCTCCATGTTTTGCTATGCACCTGTCCGCCAGGTCATAGCAGGACTGCTCCAGCATATCCGTCTCCTCCTTTTCGTCAGATTTCCGGCTCAGACAGCCGGAAAGCGATCTGATCTTGTTTAAACACTTGAGGAGATTATAACATTATTATCATGTTCTTCGCAATTATTTGGAGAATATACCTTACAAAGAATGAGATGCGTCCTGATGTTGGAATGATTTGTTCAGATATTTCAGATTTGAATCGTCAATTTATCGCAGAATGACGAATCTGCATGCAATGCCGTCCGTCCGCTGTTTCTGACCCCTTCAAAAAGAATCGGGTAAGAAAGCCTGAAAATCGATCACGGACTGCATCCCGGAGGTTTTCCACCTGTCCTGAGGCGCAGGCCCTGCTGAATTTCACGGAAGTCCAAGTATGCGTCTTGCATCTTTCCGGCATCCGGAAAACAGTATAGCCTGCGCCTGTAAAGTCTGTGTCATTCTGACATGGAATGAAAATAAAATGTTGGATAAATGTATTGTGTGATGGTTGTCGTGCTGCCCGCAGGGCCTCCGCCTCTTTCAGATTCGCCTTCGTCAGCACTGCTGTTTTGAACCCGCAGCGCCCGGCCGCATAGCCGGAGGCCACAACTGCGCCTCCAGGCTTTCTGTGTTCTTTTCCTGTGCAGTCTATGTTGATGTCCAGTGAAAGTATGACATTGATGTCATTTCAATATCTGGTAAAATTCAGGTCACCCCTCACTGACCCTTCAGCTGCGGATAGAGCTCCTCAAATACGGCGTTCAGGATCTTCCGCTCTGTGTGGCTCTCTGACATGATCGTAACCACGGCGTCCACATCCTTCATGACGATTACGAACTGACCGTACTTGCCGTCCGCGCGGAAACTGCCATGCGGTCCCATCCAGAACAGGTAGCCGTAGCCGTCCTCCCCGTTGTCCACCTGTTTTCTTCCTGCCTCGCGAACCCAGTCCGACGGAATCAGCTGTTTCCCGTTCCAGCTCCCATCCTGAAGCAGCAGCTGTCCGAACTTTGCCAGCTCATCGATGTTCAGAAACAGTCCGCCCGCCCCATAACTGTTGCCAAGCGGATCCATCTCCCAGGTCGGCAGGTGAATGCCGAGCGGTACAAACAGCCGCGGCATCAGATAGTGGATGAGGTCGCATCCGGACCGCCGCTGCACAAGCATGCCGGCCAGATATGGTCCGGCATTGTTATACAGAAATGTCGTGTCAGGATCACAGACCCACGGCTGGGAGAGCGAGAGCTTTACCCAGTCTGTCTCCTGATAAAATGGGCGGTCAGCGCCCATCAGGAAGGGTTTTCCCTGGCCGAGACACATCGTCAGAAGGTCCCGGACAGCCGCCTTCTCAAGGTGCGGGCTGACAAAATCCGGAAGGTCCTCCGCAAAGGCATCTGTCAGCTTCTCATCCAGCGACAGAAGTCCTTCTCTCTGCGCAATCCCAACCGCTACAGACGTAAAGCTCTTGCTGACAGAGTAGACATCCCGGCGCCTCGCAGCGTCCCACAGCTGCCTTGCGATCTCTTGCCCATGCTGCTGAACCACAACGCCCAGCACGTGATTCTCCTCTGCCTTGCGGCAAAAACCGCTCATATCGATGATGCTCATATTCTTTCTCCTTCTGCGTTCAAGCAGACGACCGCTGCCGATTTCATGTCAGGAACAGTATACGCGATTTACGGGCGGGGTGACAGACCTCCTGGCATCCATTGCCTACGTCGATGCTGCCAGCTGAGAATCAGCCCTGAATCACATGGAACACCAGCCTCTGCTTCACAGAACCTGTCTGATGGCACGTGGATAAGGTCACACAGAAGGGGCTCCTGGGGGTACATCGAGATCTGTCTGCCGCATGGTGCCGCTCATCCGGATATTCTGCCGGCTCTGACCTTCCCCATCTTCCGCAGAATCAGGGTTGTGACAACAACGCCTGCCGACATGCAGGCTGCGAATGCGAGTGTATAAACCGCCAGCCGTCTGCCTTCCTCGCTGTGCCCGTTCATCAATGCATCTGCTGCCCGGTACAGGGACGCTCCTGGAATCAGCGGAACGAAAGCGATCACCGTAAAGACCGTCGCAGGAGCACGAACCTTCCGGGCGATCATTTCCCCGTAGAAGGCCGAAGCCGCTGACCCGACGAAAGCTGCCACATAATCATTCCCAGATGCAGAAAGCATCAAAAGATAGGCCGCCCAGGAGACAGCACCGCCAAAAGACGCAACCAGCCACTCATTGCAGCCGACATGAAACACAATCGCAAATCCAAAGCAGCCCGCCACCGCCGTGACAAACTGCAGCACAATCTTCCAGACTTCCATACAGTTCTTTCACCCTCCTGCGCTTTTCCTGTCCTGCCCTTTCCACGTCCTGCGCTTTCCACATCATGCACTTTTCCCGTTCTGCGCTTCTCCTGTCCTGCCCTTTCCTGTCCTGCCCTTTTCAGCAGACTGCACCCTTCGCATTTCGGAAACACGCTCCTGCTGAGTCCTTTTCACAGCAGTCCGGCCAGAATACGCCCGGCCAGCGTGAAGCCGACCGCAATGATGCCCGCCAGGAGAATCGACTCCATAAACCGGATCAGACCGGTGATGGTATCGCCGACAAACATGTCCCGGATCGAGTTCGTGAAGGCAATTCCGGGGATGAACAGCATGATGTTGCCGATGCTGATGAGGTCTGCATGATGACCCAGCCCTGAAAGGACTGTCAGCTGTGCCAGAAAGCCGCCGATCGTCGACCAGATCAATGCCGTCATCAGGATATTGTCCGTGAACCTTGAAATCAGCCGCTCGATGTAGCAGAGAAGAAATCCGATCAGCACGGAAGCCGCGAAGTCGTTCAGGTCGCCGCCGAAGAACAGGGCAAATGCACCTGATACGATGGCATATCCGATCGGAAGCAGGCAGCTGTTTGCCGGTTTCTCTTCCTGAATCTGCTCGATCCTGTCCCGGATTTCCTCCGGCTTCAGCTTCTTCGCGCAGATATCCCTCGACAGCTGGTTGAGCTCCTCAATCCGCCGCATATTGGTGCGGATCGCATACACCCTCCGCATCTGTGTCAGCGTCTGGAACCCATCCAGGTGCGCAGTCACCGTGATATTCGATGTGATCGAGAACACCTCGACCTTCGGAACGCCGGCTGCCGCCATCACCCGGCTGATTGTGTCCTCGACCCGGTTGACCTCCGCGCCGCTGGCAAGAAGCAGCTGGCCGATATCCAGCGCACAGTACAGGTATTCTTCCGCTTCTTCCCGGTTCATTTTCCATCCCTCTGTGTTTTCTGCCATCATCGCTTCGAGCACAACTATACTCCATCTGGCAGAATAATAATTGCGGGAATTGCTGGAATACTTATATAATTCCGAAATATTTACAGTTATCGTTCCGGCAGCTATTCCGGGCTGCTTACGAAGCCCTTCCGAACCCTGGAAGTGATTCAGGCAGATATCCGGACACAGCTTCCGCTGTGCAAATGCAGTGAATTGCAGATGCGGTGAATTCAATGTTCTCCCGCACAAAAAGTATATGACTTCGTGATATAGTGAAGGCAAAACAGGAACAGAAAGGCCGGGTGGGTATCGTGGCGTATATCGAATTTGATCATGTATCGAAGCTGTACGGGACAAGTGAAGTCCCTGTCAGGGCGCTGGATGACGTCTCGTTCAGCGTGCAGAAGGGTGAATTCTGCGTGCTGCTGGGATCCTCCGGTGCCGGGAAAACAACCCTGCTCAACCTGCTTGGCGGGATGGACACCGTCACGTCGGGAAGTATCTTTGTGGATGGTTCGGAAGTCTCTGCGCTCAATGACCGCAGGCTGGTCGACTACCGCCGGCATGACGTCGGGTTTGTCTTCCAGTTCTACAACCTGATCCCGAATCTCACGGCGCTCGAAAACATCGAAATCGCCGCCCAGCTCTGCAAAGACCCGATCGACGCGACGGCGGCGCTCTCCCTCGTCGGTCTGAAAGACCGGGGCGGACATTTTCCCGCACAGCTTTCCGGCGGCGAGCAGCAGCGCGTCGCCATTGCACGCGCCCTGGCAAAGAATCCGAAGCTCCTGCTCTGCGACGAGCCAACCGGCGCCCTCGACTACGAGACAGGCAAAGGGATTCTGAAGCTGCTTCACCGGCTGAGCCGCGAACACCATACGACCGTCATGATCATCTTCAAAAATGACATTTCGATCGTCAGTGGTATCGCAGATTTATTCCCACTGTTCTTTGCCCTGATCGCCATGCTGGTCTGTGTTACAACCATGACGCGAATGGTCGAGGAGGAGCGTACGCAGATCGGGACGCTCAAGGCACTGGGCTTTTCAACTGCGGAGATCAGCGCGAAGTACCTTCTGTACGCCGGAAGTGCAGCCCACATCGGCTGGGCCGGCGGATATTTTGCCGGTACCCTTCTCATTCCAAAGGTCTTCTGGCTTGCCCTCAGCTCCGTCTATGGCTTTGCCAGGATCCAGTATACCTCCAGCCTGCCGCTTGCAGTCATGACGGGCCTTGTATCGATCACCGGTATTCTGCTCTGCACCTGGCTGTCTGTCCGAAGCGAGCTGTCGATTCGTCCTGCCGAGCTCATCCGCCCAGGCGTCTCAAAAAGTGGGAAACGAATCTGGCTTGAACACGTTACTCCATTTTGGAAACGGCTTTCATTTCTCCACAAAATCACGCTCCGGAACATGCTCCGCTACAAGCAGCGTCTGTTTATGATGCTTGTCGGCATCAGCTGCTACGCAGCACTGGTACTGACAGGCTTTGGCGTCAAAGATTCCCTGATCGGTATCACAGATCTCCAGTACAGGACCATCCAGCGCTACCAGCTTGAAGCGACTGTCACATCGTCAAAAATCGATGATGTGACAGACAGGCTCTTCCGAATCGCCGCAGACTCTGCAGCCTGCTCCTGCAGCCTGTCCCGGGTCAGCGTCAAGGCACATAAAAGCTCCATGTCAGCCATCAATCTCTACAGCACCGACCAGCCGGAGACCTTTATGTCGTTCTGGACACTGAAGACAGCAGACAAGGCATGTCTCTTCCCTCCGTCCGGAGAGGTACTCGTCTGCACAAAAATCGCACAGAAGCTGTCTCTCTCCGTCGGCGACACTCTGATCATAAGGGATGCGGCCCGTCAGGATATCACAGCCACCGTCAGCGGCATCTTTGACAACTATCTTGACAATGCCCTGATTCTGAATGCTGATACGCTGAGGAAGCAGACAGGGGAATGGAAACCCGACACACTGCTGATTCGGACAAGCGGCACTCAGACGACTGCGAAAGATGCTTCTTCTGAAGCAGCAGACGCTGCCCTCGCACAGCAGATTGCCGGGATTCCGGGTGTCCGGCAGGTCAGCAGGCTGTCCCTCTCAAAGGAAACAGCAGATAAGGCACTCTCCTGCGTCTACTATATCGTTCTTCTGCTGATTCTGTTTTCAGGCGCGCTTGAGCTAATCGTCATCTATAACCTGACTTCGATCAATCTGGCTGAGCGCAGCCGTGAGATTGCAACCGTCGAAGTCCTCGGTTTTTACCCAAAGGAAACCGACAGCTACGTTCTCCGGGAGAATCTGATTCTCTCTCTCATTGCCAGTTTCATCGGTCTTCCGCTCGGCATGCTCTTCCACCGCGCTGTGATGAGCCGGATCCTTGTCGACAATATGGTCTTCCTGACACGGATCAGATCGGTCAGCTATATCCTTGCCGTCCTGATCACCAACCTGTTTGCCTACATGGTCAATCTCCTGATGAGAAAGCGCATCCGCGCAATCCCTATGGCCGAATCTCTCAAGGCCGTGGAATAATCTCCCACTAAAAAAACAGGGGACGCTTTCCGCGTCTCCCTGCTTTTCGAGTTATTTCATGGGCACTGCTTTTGATGCGCCAAGCCAGGCGACCAGTTTCCTGCAGCTTAAGCTGCCGCACCTTCTGTCTGCTCCAGCTCTGCTCCAAGAAGCTCCTGCGGAACTCCTGCCGCCTGAAGCTTTTCCAGGAGAGCAGACGGGTCAGCGTCTGCGAGATACTTCTCAAAATCATCGCTGCTCTTCAGCTCCACTGCCCCCGTCGTGTCAAGTTTCTGAACAGAAGACGGATCCGCTGTGCTCACGCTGCCTGTCAGCTTCACAAACATCTCTCCGTTCACGAGGAGGCTTACGCTCTGCCCCTCGGCATCAGAGCGCGCAAAATCAAGACCGATGGATTCGCCACCAAGCTGCGCAGAGACGCTGCCCGTAAGCTTTCCGCTCTTCATGCCTTCGATGTCCCAGTCACTGACCGTCGCCGTCACGTAAGGAGTACCAGCTGCCTGGATGGTAATCGTCTCATTCAGCTTTCCGCCGTCTGTCGTACCCTCCATCAGCAGACCTGTCTTCCCGGATGAAGCGGTATCCTGCGCACCTGTCTCCGTCTCCACGTCGGACTGTCCTTCCCCTGAAGCTGCGCCCAGCAGGGAGGATGCGATCATCTCGCCAAGATCCAGCTCCGTTGCATTCTTCGTTCCGTC
>Ga0256871_1001732_pt1 | contig 10712 bp, 9 predicted proteins | sample RumenRJG_07RNA_FD_185439 | JGI IMG/M metagenome (GOLD analysis project Ga0256871, IMG submission 185439) | Metatranscriptome of bovine rumen microbial communities from Lethbridge, Alberta, Canada - Rumen RJG_07 (Metagenome Metatranscriptome) | ecosystem: Host-associated > Mammals > Digestive...
CTAAAAGCGAGGGTGGAACCAATCATGGATGACAAAAAGACAAACAATGCCCTGGGCAAGAACCTGCGACAGCTGCGCCTGCGGCAAGGTCTGCGCCAGAGCGATGTGGCAGCAAACCTGGGCGTAGATGCGGATACCTACGGCCGCTGGGAAATGGGTTGGGAGCTGCCAACCAATGATTACATGCCACAGCTGGCCAAGCTGTATGGAGCCGATGCCAAAGACCTCTTTTTCGCTGCACCAGGTGATCTCCTCTCCCTGCGCCCCGAGGCTATCCGCAAGCTCCTCGACTGCGTCCCCGACCCGGGCGTGCAGGCGCTGCTGCGCCACGAGCTGGCGCAACAGGAAGCCGCAGCCCGCTCTCACTGAAAGAAAAATACGCAATAAAGCAGCACCCTGCGACGAAGACAAACCGTCGCAAGGTGCTGTTGTTATGTCTATATGGAAAGAATACCTATTACTTCCCAGTGCTGCCACGCTTAGTCATAGGAATATTCTTTTTGCAAAGCGGGCAGGTCTCGGGCGTCCAGGTCTCCACGTTGAGGTGCAGGAGTGCTGTGCAGGGAACATCGCCGAAGCTGACTTTGCCGCCGCTGCGGTCGACGAGCATGCTCACGGCAACCGGCGTGCCGCCGTTGGCCTTGACCACGTCGATGACTTCTTTGATGGAGCCGCCCGTCGTCACGATGTCCTCGACGATGAGGCAGCGCTCGCCCGAATGCAGGTGAAAGCCGCGGCGGAAGGTCATCTTGCCGTTGACACGCTCCGTGAAAATGGCACGCGTGCCGAGGGCCTTGCCCGTCTCGTGGGCAAGCAGGATGCCGCCCGTCATCGGGCCGACAACCGTCTCGATGTTCGCATCCTTGAATTTCTCGGCCATGGCCTCGCAGAGACGCTGCGTGTACTCGGGGTGCTGCAGCACGTTGAACTTCTCCACGTAATGCGGGCTGTGCAGGCCCGAGGTCAGCAGGAAATGTCCATCCATGATGGCATTGGTCTGCTGCAGCAGTTCCTTGACTTCTGCTTCTGTCATGCTTTTATCGCTCATTTGCAAGTCTCCATTTCTTTCAAGATAGCCTCTGCCGCCACCTGCGGATCCGCCGCACAGCGGATAGGACGGCCGATCACGAGCTGCGAGGCACCAGCCTGCAGTGCCCTGGCGGGCGTCGCGATGCGGCTCTGGTCATCGGCCGAACTGCCTGCGGGACGCACCCCAGGCGTGATGATGAGGAAATCCTCGCCGCAGGCCTCACGAATTAGCGAAGCCTCCTGCGGTGAAGCCACGACGCCATCGAGTCCGGCCTTCTGCGTCAGCTTGGCAAAACGCAACACGGCACTGCGGATGGGCACGGTTTGGCCGAGGCCTTGCCAGTCCTCCTCGTTGATACTCGTGAGTACGGTCACCGCAATGATTTTCGGCGGCTTGATGCCGCGCTTCTTCGCTTCTGCGCGCACCATTTCGCCCGCACGACGCATCATCGTATAGCCGCCGCCTGCATGCACGTTGACAATATCGGCTCCAATGCCCATGAGCGAGCAAAGCCCCTCGCCCACTGTATTCGGAATATCGTGCAGCTTCAGGTCGAGGAAAACATGCTTGCCCTGCTCGCGCAGCCATGTGACGATCTCACTGCCCACGCTGTAGTAGAGCTCCATGCCCACCTTGTACCAGCTAACCGTGTCGCCTAGCTTCTCCACCAGCGCTTTTGCATCCTCCAGCGAATGAAAATCCAAGGCCACAATCAGGCGTTCATCTGCCATAAGCCCTCCTTTCCGCTGTGCGCCACCCATATTCAGGAAAGCATGGATTAAAGCGCAACCAGCGTAATTAATCAGCATTTTCCCAGGACAGCGCGCCAGCTTTATCTTTTATTCGGTCTCTACTTTGCCGATAAGATCGGCAATATGTGCAATATTATGTTTCTCTAAATAGTCATTGAGCCCATCACAGATCTGCATTGTGACACCAGGCTCCGTGAAATTCGCCGTGCCGACGGCCACGGCGCTGGCACCCGCGAGAAAGAATTCCACCGCATCCTGCCAGCAATGGATGCCACCCATACCAATGATGGGAATATGCACGGCCTGCGCCACCTGCCAGACCATGCGCACGGCCACGGGCTTCACGCAGGGGCCTGAAAGCCCCCCCGTGATGTTGCCCAGCGTCGGCCGCCGCGTCTCGATATTGATCTCCATGCCCATGAGCGTGTTGATGAGCGAGAGCATATCCGCCCCTGCCGCCTCGCACGCCTTGGCGATGCTTACAATATCCGTGACGTTCGGCGAAAGCTTCAGGATGAGCGGCTTGCGCGTGTTAGCCTTGGCCGCCCTGACCACGGCTGCCGCCGCTTTAGGATCTGTGCCGAAGACGATGCCACCTTCCCTGACGTTCGGGCAGGAGACATTGAGCTCGATGGCGGCCACGCCGTCCACATCGAGCATGCCCGCAAGCTCGCCGTACTCCTCCACCGTCGCACCGGAGATATTCACGATGACATTCATCTGGTACTTTTTGATGCGCGGCAGCGTTTCATTCAGAAACACCTCCACGCCAGGATTCTCGAGGCCAATGCAATTCAGCATGCCCATCGGTGTCTCCGTAATGCGCACGCCATCGTTGCCGCGACGCGGCTTGCGCGTCGTGCCCTTGACCATGACGCCGCCGAGGCGCGAGAGGTCGACAAAATCCGCAAACTCCTCGCCGAAGCCGAAGGTGCCCGAAGCCGTGAGCACGGGCGTCTGCATCCTGATGCCACAAAGCTCCATATGCAAGCGTTCATCGCTCATAGGAACACCTCCTCGGCCGGGAATACCGGGCCATCCTTGCAGACCTTGCGCCGCCCGTGCGCCGTATCGATGGAGCACGAGAGGCAGGCACCGAGGCCGCAGCCCATGCGTTTCTCCAGCGAGACCTCGCAGGGCAGACCATGCGCCGCCGCGATTTTCGCTACGCCGCGCATCATGATTTCCGGCCCGCAGACGAGCACGGCATCATAGCTGGCATCCTTTGCCTCCAGCAAATCAGGCAGCAACGTCGTCGTAAAGCCCTTCGTGCCGAGGCTGCCGTCATCCGTCGTAATAAACGTCCGACCGCCCAGCGGCGCAAAGAGCTCCGTCCAAAAGAGCTCGTCCGCCGTCTTGCCGCCCATGAGCACGTCAGCCTTGCCCGCATAAGCGGCGGCCACATAGAGAAGCGGCGAAAGGCCCATGCCACCGCCCACGAGCAGTGGATGCGAATAGCCCATGCCGAAGCCATGGCCCAGGGGGCCGAGTACGCCGACGGACTCGCCGGGCATCAGCGCCGCGAGCGCCGCCGTACCGCGACCGATGGCGCGGTAGATGAATGTGACCTCACCGCGCTGCTTATCCACGGCTGCCACACCCACGGGGCGCCGCAGCGTAAAGGAGGGCTCCAGGATGCGCAGCTGCACGAACTGGCCGGGCTGCGCCGTCGCCGCAATCTCCGGCGCGCGGACGCTCAGCGAATAGACCTTTTCCGCGAGTTCCGCCTGCGTCGTGATTTCAGCCGCGATACTTACCTTTTGTGTCAGGTTAGGCAAGGTCATCACCACCACCTACGTAGTCCTGCAGCGCGAGGCTGTAGACGAGCCGGCGATCACGCATGAAGCTCAGCACGCGCAACACCTCCCATGCCGTATCGAGGGACGTCAGGCAGGCCACGCCGTGCTCCACTGTTGCGCGACGGATATGGAAACCATCGCGCATGGCGTGCTGTCCCTGGGTCAGCGTGTTGATGACAAGATTGATCTTGCCGCCCTTGATCTGCTCGATGATATCCGTGCTGCGCTCATGCACCTTGCCTACGATTTCGACATCGACCCCCATGGACTGGATGGCCTTGGCCGTACCTTCCGTGGCGCAGAGCTGGAAGTCGAGGTCATAGAAGGCCTTCGCCAGCTGCTTCATTTCGTCCTTATCCTTGTCGGCCACGGTGAAGAGCACGCGGCCGTGGGTCGGCACATGGATGCCCGAACCGATGATGGCCTTGTAGAGCGCCCGCGCATAGTGGTAATCGATGCCCATAACCTCGCCCGTGGACTTCATCTCCGGGCCGAGCGCGATATCGACATCGGTCATCTTCGCGAAGGAGAACACCGGTGCCTTGACCGCGACGTAGGGCTTCGGCGGCACGAGACCGGACTTGTAGCCAAGCTCTTTCAGCGTGTGGCCCATGGCGATGCGCGTCGCGAGGTTGACCATCTTCACGTCCGTGACCTTCGACATGAACGGTACCGTACGCGAGGAGCGCGGGTTGACTTCGATGATGTAGACCTCATCGTTCTTCACGACGAACTGGATATTCAGCAGGCCCTTGACGTGCAGGGACGTGGCGAGGCGCTTCGTGTAGTCGATAATCGTGTAGATCACTTTCGAGGACAGCGTCTGAGGCGGATAGACCGCAATGGAATCGCCCGAGTGCACGCCCGCGCGCTCGACATGCTCCATGATGCCCGGAATCACGACATCGAGGCCATCGGAAATGCCGTCGACCTCCACCTCCGTGCCCTCCATGTAGCGATCGACGAGTACCGGATGATCCGGCGTGACCTTGACAGCGCGACTCATGTAGTCCTTGAGCTCCTCGACGTTGTAGACGATCTCCATTGCGCGGCCGCCCAGCACGTAGGATGGGCGCACCATGACCGGGTAGCCGATACGCTCAGCACCGTCGATGGCCTCCTGCAGGTTCGTGACGCTGCAGGACTCCGGACGCGGGATATGCGTCTGGTTCAGCACCTCGTCGAAGCGCTCACGATCCTCGGCGCGATCGATATCATTGACAGATGTACCGAAGACCTTGACGCCGGCCTTCTGCAGCGTCGACGCGAGGTTGATGGCCGTCTGGCCGCCGAACTGCACGATAACGCCCTCGGGCTGCTCCTTGTCGATGATGTTCAGTACATCTTCCGGCGTCAGCGGCTCGAAGTAGAGGCGGTCGGAAACATCGAAGTCGGTCGAAACCGTCTCCGGGTTGTTGTTGATGATGATGGCCTCGATGCCCATTTCCCGCAGGGCCCATACCGAATGCACGGAGCAGTAGTCAAACTCCACACCCTGGCCGATGCGGATTGGACCGGAGCCCAGTACGATGACCTTGCGCTTATGCGAGATCTCGACCTCATCCTCCTGCGCATGGAACGTTGAGTAGTAGTACGGCGTCGCCGCTTCAAACTCGGCCGCACAGGTATCAACCATCTTGTATTTTGGCAGGATGCCGTCCGTCTTACGCATGGTGCGGATTTCGTCCGCCGTCTTGCCCGCGATCTCCGCGATGGAGACATCGGCGAGACCCACGTCCTTGGCCTTGAGCAGCAGGCTCGGCGTCAGCGGCTCCTGAGCGATGCGCTGCTCCACATCCGTGATGTTCTTAATCTTGCGCAGGAACCAAAGATCGATCTTCGTGATGTCGTGAATTTCCTCGATGGTCGCACAATTGCGGCGCAAAGCCTCTGCAATCACGAAGAGACGCTCATCGTTGATGCGGCTGAGATTGCGCTTGACTTTCGCATCGTCCCAGCTGTCCATCTTCTCCATGTGCAGGCGATGCACGCCGATCTCCAGCGAGCGCACGGCCTTTAAAAGTGCACCCTCGAAGTTGCGGTCGATGCTCATGACCTCGCCCGTCGCCTTCATCTGCGTACCCAGCGTGCGGTCCGCGTAGACGAACTTGTCGAACGGCCAGCGTGGGAACTTCACGACGCAGTAGTCAAGCGCCGGCTCGAAGCACGCCTTCGTCTTCTGCGTAACCGCATTCGTGATTTCATCGAGCGTATAGCCGATGGCGATTTTCGCGGAAACCTTCGCAATCGGATAGCCTGTAGCCTTGGAGGCCAGCGCGGAGGAACGGCTCACGCGCGGATTGACCTCAATGACATAATACTGGTTGCTGTTCGGGTCAAGTGCGTACTGCGCGTTGCAGCCGCCCTCGATGCCGAGCTCGCGGATGATGCGCAGCGAAGCCGAACGCAGCATCTGGAACTCATGATCCGTCAGCGTCTGGCTCGGTGCCACGACGACGGAATCACCCGTATGCACGCCGACCGGGTCGATGTTCTCCATGTTACATACGGTGATGCAGTTGTCGTTACCGTCACGCATGACCTCGTACTCGATTTCCTTCCAGCCGGCCACGCTGCGCTCGATGAGCACCTGGCCGATCATGGAGTAGTTGAGTCCCTTGATGACGATATCGACGAGCTCTTCCTCATTCTCAGCGATGCCGCCGCCCGTGCCGCCCATGGTATAGGCCGGGCGCACGATGACCGGATAGCCGATGCTGTTGGCGAAGTCCACGGCATCGGGCACGCTCTCGACGATGGTGCTCTCCGGGATTGGCTCGCCGAGCTTCTGCATCGTTTCCTTAAACATCTCGCGATCCTCGGCGCGTTCAATGGCCTTGAGCGGCGTACCGAGCAGCTCGACGTGGTATTTCTCCAGCACGCCTTGCTCCGCGAGCTGTACGGCGAGGTTCAGTCCAGCCTGGCCGCCCAGCGTCGCAAGCAGGCCGTCCGGGCGCTCCTTTGCGATAATTTCCGTCACGAACTCGACCTTCAGCGGCTCGATGTAGACGCGATCCGCGATATGCGTATCCGTCATGATCGTGGCCGGGTTCGAGTTCACGAGCACGACCTCGAGACCTTCCTCTTTCAGGGCGCGGCAGGCCTGCGTGCCCGCGTAGTCGAACTCCGCGGCCTGGCCAATAATGATCGGGCCGGAGCCAATGACCATGACTTTTTTGAGATTTTCCTTCTTTGGCACGGCTTATTCCCCTTTCTGCAGCATAGCCCAGAACTCGTCGAACAGATACATGTTGTCGTCTGGTCCTGGGGCTGCCTCAGGATGATACTGCACGGAGAAAATCGGCAGCTCCGTATGGCGCATGCCCTCCACCGTGCCATCGTTGACATTGATGTGCGTAACCTCGAGCGGCAGGCCTTCCAGTGAAGCCGCATCGACGGCGAAGCCGTGATTCTGAGAGGAAATCGTGACTTTACCCGTGCGCAGGTCCTTGACTGGCTGATTCGTGCCGCGGTGGCCGAATTTCAGCTTGTAGGTCTTCGCACCCAGCGCAAGGGCCAGCAGCTGATGGCCGAGGCAGATACCGAAAATCGGCTTCTTGCCGAGAAGTTTCCTGATTTCCTCGACCGCCCCCATGACGTCCTCGGGGTCGCCCGGACCGTTCGAGAGGAAGATGCCGTCCGGATTCATCGCGAGGATGTCCTCCGCCTTCGTGTTGGCCGGCACGACTGTGAGCTTGCAGCCCTTGGCATGCAGGGAGTTGAGTATGTTCTGCTTCACGCCGAAGTCCATGCAGACGACATGCGGCGCATTTGCCTTCTCCGTCTCAATCGTATAGACCTTCGGCGTCGTGACCTCGGCTACGACCTCTTTCTTAATCGGCGTGGCCAACAGATTCCTGATCTCGGCCTCCGTCGTATCCTCGCTTACGATGACGCCCTTCATCGTGCCCGCGTTGCGGATGCGGCGCGTGACCGCGCGCGTATCCACGTTATAGAGGCAGGGTACCCCCTGCTGCGTGAGGAAGGCATCGAGGTCTTCCTCACGGTGCCAGTTGCTGCCCTCGCGGCAGAGCTCACCGATGACGAAGCCGTTGACAAAGGATTTGCGCGACTGCATGAAGAGGTCCGCGATGCCGTAGTTACCCACGAGAGGGTACGTCAGCGTCAGGATCTGGCTGCAGTAGGACGGATCCGTCAGCGACTCCTGATAGCCCACCATGCCCGTATTGAACACGACTTCGCCCGTGGCGCTGAGATTGTTCAGCAGATCGCCGTGGAATACACTGCCGTCCTCCAGGATTAATTTACCTTTCAATGAAAACACCTCACAAAACGGCCCGGGGCTACCGCCCCAGGACCCGCTATCCGTAACTAAAGGTATCCTTCGCTTACAGCACTTTGCCGTCGCGCATGACGACCTCGCCATCGACCAGCGTCAGCACGGCCTTGCCCTGCAGCTGGCGTCCGACGAACGGCGAATGACTGCCGCGCGTATAGAACTTCTTCGCGTCAACCGTCCACTTAAGCTCCGGATCGATGACCGTGATGTCGGCCGCCGCGCCCTCGTTGAGTGTACCCGCCGCCATGCCGAAGACCTGAGCCGGCTCATATGTCATCTTCGAGATGATGAGCGGCAGGTCGAGCGCGCCCGTATGGTAGAGGTCCGTTAGCATGATACCCAGCGACGTCTCGAGGCCGGGGAAACCGCTCGGCGCATAGATGTATTCGCGGTCTTTCTCTTCCTGTGCATGGGGGGAATGATCCGTGACGATGGCGTCGATCGTGCCATCCTTCAGGCCCGCCAGCAGTGCATCGCAATCCTTCTGCGTGCGCAGCGGCGGGTTGATTTTCGTCGAGGTATCAAAGAGGTTCACGCACTCGTCCGTCATCGTGAGGTGCTGCGGCGTCACCTCCGCTGTCACGCGCACGCCGCGCTGCTTCGCCTGGCGCACGATATCCACGGCACGAGCCGAACTGATATGGGCGACGTGCACGCGCGAACCCGCATACTCGGCCAGCAGCACGTCGCGGGCTACCGCGATGTCCTCAGCCACGGTTGGGCGGCCTTTGAGCCCCAGCATCGCGCTGCGATGTCCCTCGTTCATCACGCCGTCCTCCACCAGAGAGGTCTCTTCGTCGTGGTTCACGATGACCTTATCGAAGGTATGCAGATAATCGTAAGCGTTAAGCATGACCTTCGCCGTCGGGTCGAAATGACCGTCATCGGAGAAGGCCACGGCACCGGCCTGAATCATATCGCCGAGCTCCGCAAGTTCCTTGCCCTGCTGACCCTTCGTCACGGCTCCGATGATTTTCACATGCACCTTTGCCACATCCTCGGCGCGCTTCTCGAGGCTGCGCACGAGCGCCGCATTGTCGACGACCGGCTTCGTATTCGGCATCGTGCAGACCGTCGTGAAACCGCCTGCGGCCGCCGCTTTGCTACCGGACTCGAAATCCTCCTTGGCCTCCTGCCCCGGCTCGCGGAAATGCACGTGCAGGTCGACAAGACCCGGTACGACCACCTTGCCCGTGGCATCGTAGACTTCTGCGCCATCGGCTGCGAGGTTTTCGCCCACGGCCTTGATCTTGCCATCCTCTACGAGCACATCTGCCACTGCATCGAACTTCCGGGCCGGGTTGATGACGCGACCGCCCTTGATGATATATTTCATGCCTGCTTGCCTCCCGTCAGTACCAGCGTGTAGAGTGCCATGCGAATCGCAACGCCATTCTGGACTTCCTCCTGAATGGCCGAGTTATCCCCGTAAGCCACAAAAGGCGAAATCTCCCAGCCCTTATTCATCGGGCCCGGATGCAGCACCAGCACGTCGTCCTTCGCCATGGCGAGGCGCGCATCGTTCAGGCCGAAGATACGGGCGTACTCCCGCGTCGTCGGGAATAAGCCGCCCTTCATGCGCTCCAGCTGGATGCGCAGCACCTCGATGACGTCCGCATCCTTGATGGCGTCCTCGATGCGCTCGTGCACGATGACGCCCGGCTCCTGATAGAGGTAACGCGGCAACAGCGTCTTCGGTCCCGCGATATGCACCTCGAGGCCCATCTTGCGCATGCCCTGAATATCGGAGCGGGCCACACGACTATGGAGCACATCGCCGAGAATTGCGACTTTCAGGCCCTCCAGGCGGCCTTTGTGCTCCTCGATCGTGAAGAGGTTCAACAGCGCCTGCGAAGGATGCGCGTGTGCACCATCGCCCGCGTTCAGGATGACGGGACTCACCACGCGGGACGCATACTCAGCTGCGCCCTCCGCCTTGTGGCGCATGACGATGGCATCCACGCCCATCGCCTCTATGGTGTATAGGGTATCGCGCAAGCTCTCGCCCTTCACGATGCTCGAGGAGCCCGCCGTGATGTTCACGACATCCGCTCCAAGGTACTTGCCCGCGAGCTCGAACGACGTGCGCGTGCGCGTACTCGGCTCATAGAACAGCGTGACGATGGATTTGCCCCGCAGCGTCGGCACCTTCTTGATGTCGCGATGAATGATGTTCTTCATCTCCCTGGCTGTATCCAGCACGAGCCGGATCTCCTCCGCGGAGAAGTCCGCCAGGCCGAGCACATTCTTGCCCCGCATGGATATTCTCTTTTCTTCCAAACCGCTCACTCCTTATCGCTATTGCACATAATTATACAATGAATATGCATATTAATTCAAGGATATCAGCTCACAAAAAAAGGAGCTCTCTCATGCGAAGGCATAAGAAAGCTCTTTGGCTTTACGTAAACTTATTGCGTCACTATTTACTTTCCTTTAGAGCCTCGCAGGACTCATTAAAAGGCATATTTCATTGTCCGTTGCCGGTCTCCCGACTACTTTCGTTTAGTCTATCACACATTACGCAAACGGTCAAGTGTCCTGTTTGCCCATTTCCGGCATTCTGACCTAGGCCGGACACAGCTCAGGCAATCTCCAGCAACAGGGTCACATTATCCGGCGAATATTCGATCTGCTCCGACCAGCGGCGTATGGCATCAGGAAGGCCACGGCGCACAGCCAGCAGACAGATGGTTATAACACCACAAGCTGCGTAAGCGGCCAGCGTCCCGGTACCATACGCTGCCAGACGATCCAGCTGACGATAGAAAATATACTGGTAAAGCCGCTGCAGCTGCACGTCAGGCCAATGAGCGGCAAGCATCCTGGCA
>Ga0256871_1001739_pt1 | contig 10702 bp, 7 predicted proteins | sample RumenRJG_07RNA_FD_185439 | JGI IMG/M metagenome (GOLD analysis project Ga0256871, IMG submission 185439) | Metatranscriptome of bovine rumen microbial communities from Lethbridge, Alberta, Canada - Rumen RJG_07 (Metagenome Metatranscriptome) | ecosystem: Host-associated > Mammals > Digestive...
CAAGGATGATGGTGGTGAGGACGGACAGGTGCGGGTGATCTTCACCACGCTGCTGCCGAAGAACCTCTCCGACTCGACGCTGAAGACTCGTGCCATCGCCACCAACGAGTCGACGATCAACACTCTGTCTTATTTCCTCTTCGACGCGGATGGCGTGAACATCGGCAGCACGTTTGTGCCCACGCCGGTCATCCAGGAGGGTGGCAAATACAATGCGGAGATTGCCACACGCGAGAACGACCAGACGGAGATCTATGTCATCGCGAACCTTGACGAGGCAACCTACAACTCCATCATCAACCAGCAACAAGCGGATGCCCTTGTGGCAAAAGCGGACCTGAACGCCACAGGGACCAATGAGGCTTATCTCTTCGGCAAGCAGGGGCCGGTGCCTATCTCCAAGGAGCATCATTATTTTACCCTTGAGCTGGACCGCATCTATGCGAAGCTCGACTTCGACATCAAGGTGAGCGATGCCATGAAGAACCGCCTGAAGATCACCGAGGTGAAGCTTCATCAGATTCCTACAAGCACGTATATCTCTGATGCGAACATCGTTAGCGTCAGCGGATCACCGTCGACGACATCTGCCGCGCTGACCTCGTCGTGGACCAGCGACATCACTTTGCCTGTCACCGACGGCAACGCCTGCACGGCGACCTACTATACTTACGAAAACATTGTCGGCAACCCGAAACATGACGTGGTAAAAGCCACCGACCGCAACAAGGACAATGCGCCCGACCATGCCACCTACATCACCATCAAGGCGGAATACTACGACCGGCCGATGACGGAGGATGGAGCAAAGGCAGTGCAGCACTCCACCTACCGTGCCTACGTCGGTGGAAAGAACTTCACGGAGTCCCCGGGCTCGTATGCCGACTTCAACATATACCGTAACCACCACTATACTTATAAGGTGAACATCAATGGCACGGGATGGAACGATGTCCGCGTGGAGTTCACCAGCGATGCCGCCGTCGGCGCTTGGACGGGATACATCGGACAGTGGGAGAAGGACAGTAATGAACACAACGTTAGTGGTAACTGATCATGAACAAGATAACGATCTATAGCTCAGCCCTTGCCGTCATGGCACTCACGCTCACGGCGTGTGGCGGCGTGATGGACGACGACCACCCGAACACGGTGCCGGAGGCCATTCGCATCACCACTTCGCTGAACGCACAGACGCTGTCGCGCGCGGCGAAGCTCGACGAACAGGCGACGCTGCTGTCGAAGGACAACCATCTGGGTGTCTTCGTCTACAAGACGGGGACGACGACGGCGACGAAGCTCGGCGACAACCAGTCAGGAACCTACGGCTATGCCAACGAACAGTTCAAGGTGGGCGACCTGACGGCGGACGGCACGAAGAACGTGCTCAACCATGCCGGGGGAGCACAGATCCCTTATCCTGCAGACGCGAGTAACATCGATGTATACATGTATGCGCCGTATGTCTCGTCGGTATCGGCACTGAATGCGGAACAGGAGTTCACGGTGACAGCAGATCAGAACGCTTCAACAGCTGAAGCAGATTATATCAAGAATGATGTGCTCTGGGGAGAGGTGAAGAACAACACGTTCAACACGGATGTGGACTGCAAGCTCTCGCATAAGTTCGCGAAGGTGGTGGTGAACATCAAGTTCGGTCCTGACCGCCAGGGCTCGTACTCCGACCTGGCAAACATCATCTCGGTGAAGCTGAAGGGTGTCTACCTCACCTCGAAGCTGAACTTCGCCACGGGCGCCGTGAAGGATGCGAACCAGGTGACGATGGAGCACAAGGACATCACGTTCTGGCTCGGCGACAAACCGACAGCACAGGCCACAGACATGAAGCAGATGGCGCTCTGTGTGCTCCCGCCCCAGCAGACGATGGTCGGCACGACGCTGGAGATCGTCTATCAGTCGGACCCGTCTGATGAGAATACCAAGGTGACCTATTCCTATACGGGCTCCAGCACCGAGGCGTTCACGTTCTACAGCGGTAAGGTGACAACGTTCACCTTCTCCATCAGTCCCGACGGCATACAGAACCTCTCGACGGACATCACGAACTGGGACGACGGCACCACCACACTCCCTTCAACGGAACATGCTTTTTAACATCAAGGATATATGAACAGACAACAATCGATCATAGCGCTACTGGCAGCACCGCTGCTCCTCCTCACCGCGTGCAGCAGTGACGACACGGCAACCGTGGCGCCCGACGGTCCCGCGCCGATCCTCCTCGGCACGAGCATCGCACCGACGACGCGGGCGAACAGTGAGCTACAGGCAACGGAGCTCAGCGCGGCAAACACCGATGGGGTAGGGACGTTCATCTACCGCAACACGAAGAAGGCCATCGACAACGAGTATGGCTACGAGAACGTGAAGTACACCATCACGGGCACCGACGGTGACCTGACGCTCGCCACGGGTGAGACGCAGCCGTACTACCCGATGCAGAAGACTTCGGTGGACGTCTATGGCTATGCGCCATACCTCGCCGTCACCGCTACGGGCACGGACCCGAAGTATAAGTTCACGGGGTGCACGGTGAAGAACGACCAGAGCACGGACCTCGGCTACATGCAGTCAGACTTCGTCTCGGGTGTCCTCTCTGGCCTGTCCTACGCTGACCGCACAAAGACGAATGTCATCCCGCTGAACCACCGCCTCTGCAAGATCATCGTGAAGCTCACGGCGGAGAACACCTTGACGATGACGAAGGACAACCTGAAAGATGCGAACATCGTGCTACACAACATCCTGACGAAGTTCGACTTCGATGCCACGACGGGTGCAGTGACGAACGTTGCCGAAGGCACGAGCAAGGACATCAACATGGGCAACACGAAGAGCGATGATGAGTCGCTGACCGTCTATGCCGTCATCCCCCCGCAGACGCTGACGGGCTCTGATGCCACGCCGCTCGACCTCTTCACCGTGACGCTGAACAGTGCGAACAAGAGTGCCGTATACAACCTCGCCACGAAGGGCACCCAGCAGTTCGAGGCGGGCAAGCAGTACACCTACACCATCACGGTGGATGCCACGAAGCTCTCCTTCACCACGACCATCACCGACTGGACCAAGGATGCTGCCGACCAGGGCCATACCGGCACGGCAAAGTAAGAATAAGAAAGCAAAACGATATGAAGAAGTACCTTTTGTTGATACCCCTCTCCCTCGCCTCGGCGTTCCTGCTGACGGCCTGTGGCAGTGATGCGGACGACGTCTCCCCAGACACCCCCGTTCGCACACCGATATACCTGTCTGCCGCCCTGGCATCGCCCACCACGACACGAGGCACGGCAGACATCCAGACGACGGAGTTCCCCAGCACCTACGCCCATGGCGTCGGCGTCTATATCTATCGTGACGGGAAGACGGCAAATGAGAACCCAGACAACTACGGCTACACGAACCTCCAGTATAAGGTGTCGGGCACAGATGGTGACCTTGCCCTCGATGGCTCCACCACCCAGCCTTACTACCCCAACCAGAAGACCGCCGTCGATGTCTATGCCTACGCACCCTACCAGACGGGCACTGCGCCCTTCACCGGCATGACCGTGGAGGCTGACCAGAGTACAGACGCGAACTACACGAAGTCCGACTTCGTCTCGGGCAAGGCGGATGTAGCCTACGACAAGGATGAGGACAAGAAGCACGAGGTGACGCTCTCGCATCGTCTCTCCCGCATCAAGGTCGTCCTCGTCGCTGGCTCAGGCGTCACGAACGATGCCCTCACGGGAGCACAGGTGGTGCTGAACAACATCAGCCGCCAGTTCGACTTCGCGCCGCTCTCCACGAACACGGGCACGGACCTCATTGTGAGCAATGTCACTGTCGTCTCGGGTTCCACCGACGTGACGATGGGTACCCTCGGCACCGCCACCGCCGGTGATGATGCTTCCCGCACGCTCTATGCCGTCGTCCCGCCGCAGACCATCGCCGCGAGCACGAATCTCTTCACGATCAACCTGAGCACGGCAAACAGCTCCGCGGTGTACACCCTCGCCCCGTCAACCGCCCAGACCTTCGACGCGGGTAAGCAGTACACCTACACCATCACCCTCGCTGCCACCGCCCTGTCCCTGACGACGACCATCACCGACTGGGACCGCACCACCGCCACCACCTCAGGCACCGCCAGTGGCACCGGTGCCGGCACTGAAAACTGATAAGAAAACAAAACGATATGAAGAAGTACCTTTTGTTGATACCCCTCTCCCTCGCCTCAGCGTTCCTGCTGACGGCCTGTGGCAGTGATGCGGACGATGTGACCCCAGACACCCCTCGCACCCCGATATACCTCTCTGCGGCACTGGCTTCACCCAACGCCGTAACCCGTGGCACGTCCGACCTCCAGACAACGGAGTTCGTAAACAATTACAGCTATGGGGTAGGGGTCTACATCTACCGCAAGGGACAGACCGCTGCCGCCAATCCCGACAGCTATGGCTACACGAACCTGCAGTACGCTGTGAGGGGCACCACCGGCGACCTCACCCTTGCCACCGGCACCTCCCAGCCTTACTACTCCGCGCAGAACACCTCCGTGGATGTCTATGCCTACGCCCCGTTCCAGGGCACCTCGGGCGCCGGCACATCGTTCGCTGACCAGGCGGTGCAGACCGACCAGTCCACGGACGCAGGCTACCTGCAGTCCGACTATGTCTCGGGCAAGGCAAACTTCGCCTACAATGCCAACCCAGCAACCAAGCATGAGGTCACCCTCAACCACCGCCTCTCTCGCATCAAGGTCATCCTGAAGGCGGGCAACGGCGTGACGGATGCCGACCTGCAGGGTGCCGTCATCTCCCTGCTGAACGTGAAGAACAAGTTCACGTTCAATCCCTTGACGACGACTGCCGCCGATGCCGCCACGATGGCTTCCGATGCCGCTACCGCCACCATCAAGACGGGAACGACCCTTGCCGCGGGCACCTCCGCTGATGGCACCCTCTGCACCTACGCCATCATCCCGCCGCAGACCATCGCCTCGGGTACGGAGTTCATCCAGATCGTCCTCTCCAGCGCCAACAAGACGGCGACATACAAGATGAAGCTTGCCGCCGATGCCACCTTCGCCGCTGGCAACGAGTATACTTACACCATCACGGTGGACGCCACCGCCATCAGCTTCACCACCAGCATCGCTGCGTGGGGCTCGACGACGGCACAGAACGGCACCGCCGTATTACAGTAACGCATGATGAAAGAAGGTATGAACAGATATGTAAGGACACTTATGATAAATTGGGGACGAAGGGGCCACGACGTTCTTCTCGCCGCCTTCCTCGTCCTGCTCTCCCCTACCCTATCGGGGTGTAGCGGCGACGATGAGGCGGACGAAACGCCTTCCGCCCGCATCCCCATCCACTTCTCTGCGAACATCGGGGGAGGAGAGGACGACGATGCCACCTCCCGCGCCACGATGGACGGCACGGGCACCGCGTGGGCTGGCGGTGAGCATGTCCGCATCCAGCTGGACGACAAGGCATCCTTACAGTATACCGTGGGCACGGACAAATCTTCCTTGTCTCAGACGACGGCGGGCGCCGCAAATGTCTACTATTGGTATCCTGTCCCCGCCAGTCACGACTATGCCATGAAGGCTTGGAGCTTCGGAAATACGACTGATCCGGGGACAACGGTTCCCTCTTCTTTCTCTATTGCAACGGACCAAAACGGAACGAATACGGAACTGCTCTATGCTCACCAGACTATCTCTTACGGTGGTACGCCCACGAGCAAGACGGCAATCACCTTCTATCATCAGCTGGCTCAGGTCATCGTGAAGGTTACCTATAAGGAACCCTATAATGCGACATCCACGTCATGGAGCAAGGTGGCAAGCATCACCTATGGCTCATCGTCAAGTAAGCTGCCGCTGTCGGGTACCTATGTAGCACCCACAACGGGCAACTATGGTTCATGGACGAAGAGCACGACTGACATGGGTGTCATAACTCCAAAGACGACAACAGCTACGGCTGGCGCAGAGGTCTACTCCGCCGTCCTCATTCCGGGCAGCTACGCCGCTGGTCAAGTGCTCTTCGCCATCACACTGAGTGACAACAAGAGTTCAACCTTTCTCTATGCGTTGCCATCCGCAACGACGTTCAATGCAGGTAGTTCCTATACCTATAACGTGACTGTCGATGACGTGAAGATCCGCTTCACGGGCATCACCGTCAACAACTGGGCTACGGCTTCCGGTACCATCAATCTCTAATTCTACGTCTATGATTCATATCCGTCATACCTTCTCCACACTTCTCTTCCTCACTGCCGCAACATCGATGATGTCGTGCAGTGACAAGTTGTTTGAAGAGAACAACACTCCTGCAGACAACAAGAATATCTCCTTCACCGTGCAGACCAACGAGTCGAGCGAGCTAACGAATGTTACTCCAGAGACTCGTGCGGCTATTGCCGTGCAGACCGGCGAACGCCCTTATCTGCTCTCGCTGAAGGATGCTGAGCAGGAGATTCCGTTGCGTGCCTCGACGGTTCGCTACATGGAGATGGACCAGCGCAGGGGTACGGTAGACATTGAAACTACCAACGTTGAAGGCGGTACTCGCACGACGCCCAAGACTACTGCAACGTTTTATAGCGACTTCGGTGTGTCGGCCTATCGCTATGCCAGCACATGGGCAGAGACGCTGACGCCCAACCACATGTATAATGTGCAGATGACGAACAGCAGTGGCATCTATCGCAATGATGCCAATTCGAGTTTCTGGCCAGCATCGGGTAAGCTGCGTTTCTTTGCGTATGCCCCTTATGCTGATGCCACCTATCTGAAGATGAGCTCTGCATCAACTGCCACGGGCTTCCCCACGCTGAGCTACACGGTGCCTACAACCGTGACGGCTCAGAAGGATGTGATGGTCGCCGACCAGGAGGTGACCTGCTCGGGTACGCATGCCGCACAAGCTTTAGCTTTCGACCATGCCCTCACTGCTGTCAACTTCGCTGTGGGCAATCTGAAGAAGGGCACCATCAAGAAGATTACCATCAGTGGCGTCTATGGTGCTGGCACTTATAGCTACAAGACAAAGGCGTGGACGACAACAGGTTCTGCCAATGCTTCTTATTCTGTTTCACCCAATTATACAACAGCCAACCGCTCATTGGCTTCGAATGTCTTCATCACCAGTGGCGACAACACGCTGCTGATGATTCCTCAGACGCTGCCAACCAGTGCAACGGTCTCCATTGAATTCTTATTCGATGGAGAAGCTTCAACTCGTACCTTAACTGCCAAGCTAAGCTCTGACGGAAAGGCTGTATGGGCAAAAGGGACGACGGTGACCTATACAGTATCAACAACGTCGATCAATGATGTACTGATTATCACCCCGCCAGATTTCTTTACTTATGAGGGTGGTACTAAGCAATATAAGATAACCAGTTATCGTTGGACTGGTGATGGTGGTCAAGAAGCATTAAAATGGGATGCCTCTTTTTATAATGCTGCGGGGAGTAAAGTATCCCAGCCATCATGGGTAACCGGATTTACTTCAACTGCGACGAAGATTGATGGAAGCTACAATGCTATGGTATCCAAAACAACAAGCACAAATACCACCCATTTTGCCCTTTTGAAAAACGAACCTCAAAAAGGCTCGTCGTCTAGTTATTATGATTTATCAACACATAATTATGAAGGACAAACAACTTCAAGAAATACTGCAAACACTTATATAGTAAATGCTAGAGGATATTACAAGATACCATTGGTTTATGGTAATGCTATAACAAATGGTGTAACGAATACATCTTCCTTTACATCTACAGCCACATCAACAAGTTCCATCCCTGTACTTACCAGATTCTTGGATTATAAAGGCCAAGGCATAACCAACCCATATATTGCATCTAAGTATACTCCATCAAGATGTAGAATGATTTGGCAAGATGTAGAAAATATGGTTTCTAATGTCAGGCTGGTTAAAGAGTCCGATGGACAGTATTATGCTTATTTTGAAATAGGGTTAAATAAGAATAGCAGTGGTGATCCATATATAGGCGAGGGAAATGCGCTTATAGGAGCATTAGATGCTAGTGGTACTATTATGTGGAGCTGGCAGATATGGGTTACAGACGATAGAGTCTCACGCTATAAGACCTTGGTTAATCATGATGGTAATAAATATAAAATCATGCCCACTTATTTAGGTTGGGCTGCGTATGAAGAAAACGTTAAGTATTATCCTGAGCGAAATATATACGTAAAAATTAATCAAAGTGGTGGTCAGTCATTAAGCTCTTCATTCGAGATAGTCCAAACTGGATATTCTTACAATGAACAATCTAATATTGGATATGCACCATACTACCAGTTCGGCAGGAAAGACCCAATCGTCGGTGCACGAACAGATGATGGTACTGCGAAATCTTTGTATTTCGAAGATAATAATGCTAAGGCAGCATACACCTTTACAAGTTTTGCACGTCGTGGCACTGTCAGCGAAGGTATTCAATATCCATATGCAAGATTCCAAGCTAATGGAGATTGGTCTGATACGCACTATTTTAATTTATGGAGCGCAAATAATGCTTCTGGTGCAGCTACTGATAACCCTGTAGTCAAAACAGTGTACGATCCATCACCTATAGGATTTCATGTGGCACGACCAAAATGCTGTACAGGTTTTACAATAACAGGCGAAGAAGTGGATGACTGGGATAAAGTAAATTCCTATGGGCAATTTAACAATGGGGTTTCTTTCTATTGTGATCCAAACAACAAATCTGCTGATAACACTATCTTTTTCCCTGCTTGTGGGCATAGAAACGGTGCCGAAGCTGGATTGCCTATTTCTGGTGCAGGTTCTAATTTCTGGAGTTGGTCAGCTATACCTTGGAGTGCTGATGGCGGAATATGGACTGTTGGCTTTTATCAATCAGCGAACGTCAGTCCATGTTATGTATCAGACCCAGATGGTAGAAGTGATGCATTCCCATTACGTGTTGAAATGGAATAGCATATATCATTGTGGATATTGGAGCCTAAGAGGGGACAGTGAGGCAAACGCTATGTCCCCTTTGATTACTTTTTCAAAACGCCCTAAAAAGCACATACAGGTCTTATACGCCAAAGATCTTCCTGATGATCATCTTTCGTCCGCGCTCGATGCAAATAAATTTCTCCACCTGCCCAAAGAGCCAAATACCAAGTTTGTGTAGTACTAAACTCGCTTGATGTCCAATAAGTTTTATCTCCAGTATTATCCAAATTATCGAAACTTACTCCTTTCCCAGATAAGAAAGCGGCAAAATTAGCAATGACCTTTTCGGCTCCCGAGTCATAATAGAATCCGCTATCATCAGTTTCATCCAAAGAAGTGTTGCCTGTATCACTCAAGCTTGCAAAATTCTTTAGCATGGTCCACCATTGTCCTGTACTCGGAAGATACCACTCCGAGGCACCTGAAACTACGTTGGCAGATTTATCGTTATACGTTCTCGCAAGTTCTATAGCTGGATAATGGCTTTTGATAGAACTGTAATTTGAACGCTTCGTTAATTTGCGATTATAGGTCAAGCCATCCATATCTGCTTTAATTGTTGCAGCATCATTTGAAGCAAGAAAATGACCTGTCGGATTGTCAGTTAAGTCACTCCACATTATTTGACCACCTTTGCCCAGGTCGTGTAATGCCATAGCATATCCATGCTTATATCCAAGAGCTTTATCTTTTGTTGATGTGGTTGTTGAGAACACCAAAGCCACTGGCACACGGTCGCTACCATATTCAGATGCGTCACGTCCCATGGCGCCATCGGCAAAAAGCACATCGCCCACCTTCATTTCGTACACAATCGTCGTGCTGGCATCGATAGATGGCTGTGGTGCAGGCACAGCTTTGTATTTGCCTGCCGCTATGGTCACCGACATGCTCCAAGAGTTGCCCTTGCCAGAAGTCGTAGTTGCGAGCGTATTGCTTGCCGAGAGCGTGGTGGCAGTAGAGGCTTTGATGATATAATAATATTTGCTGCTGCTTGTGTATGGGATGCGAGTCGTGAACTTGTTAGAGCTTGTCAGCGTGGCTGTTCCGTACGTCCAGGTATATTAAGGGTCTTGTTTCATTTCGTATTTTTGACCCGACACCGTCTTCTTTGACATACTTACGATGGCTAATCCCATCCGATGGTTCATCTGGAAGACAACAGCATTGTTGTCTACACCAGTACCCTTATATGCTGCTGTCATCAAGTCGCTCTTTTTATAGTTAGCCTTCGTGCTCTGGTCACTTTGAACTGTCCAACTGGATGCTAAGTTCTTGAGCACTACATTGGCTGACGGATAATCTTTATAGGCAGTGCTCGATGTGGGTGCACCAGCAACGGAAGCCGTGTAAGGATAGTAGGCATAGTATTTATGGTCACGGGAATAAGTGATGGCAGCACCACTCTCAGGATTCCATGACGTACCATTATAAGTATACTTCACATTGCTCTTCACAACATTACCGCTCTTGTCGACAACGAAGATGCCAATGGCATCACCCGACTCAAAATAGGAAACCGGCCCTGCGAGGGTGGCTCGGGTCACAGGGTCTTGGACAGAGGTTTCTGAAACAGACACTTCTATCGGGTCGGCAATGCCAAGTGCTATCTCCACTTGATCTGTTGAACAGGAAGTGATGACGAATGTAATGATGAGAATGAAAATATACTTTAG
>Ga0256871_1001742_pt1 | contig 10702 bp, 9 predicted proteins | sample RumenRJG_07RNA_FD_185439 | JGI IMG/M metagenome (GOLD analysis project Ga0256871, IMG submission 185439) | Metatranscriptome of bovine rumen microbial communities from Lethbridge, Alberta, Canada - Rumen RJG_07 (Metagenome Metatranscriptome) | ecosystem: Host-associated > Mammals > Digestive...
GAAATAAATCTCATATCATATGAATGTAACATTTTCTCTGTCGTCATTAGAGTTATCCTCAAGGCTACAAATACTCAGCAAGGTTATAAGCGGAAAGAACGGAATGTCTATATTAGACTGTTTCCTTGTCGAAATTGCATCAAACACGCTTAAGATTACAGCTTCAGACGGAGACAACACGCTTATTGCCTCTGTAGGTCTTACTGATAGCAGCAGCGACTTCAAGTTTGCCATAAACGCCAAGAATCTGCTGGACGCTATCAAATCCCTTCCGGAACAGCCTATCAGTTTTGAGGTAGATTCCGAGAATTTCAAGACAATAATACATTACCAGAACGGCTACATTTCCCTCATTGGCCAGGACGCTGATGAATATCCCAAAAACTCTATCGCAGAAGGGGAGCAGAGCGTACAGTTTAAGGTAAACTCGGAGCTACTGCTTGAGTCTCTCAATCGTGCTCTTTCGTCTGTATCTACTGATACCACGCATATGATTATGACCGGAGTGCTGTTTGATATCACCGATACGGATATTTCCATCGTTGCCTCGGACGGACGAAAATTGGTCTACACCCGCTTCCCCAATACAGACGGTATTGCCGCCGGCAATTACGTACTGCCATCCAAACCTGCGCTGCTGCTCAAATCCATATTGGGCAAAGACAATGACGAGGTAACAATACAATTTTCGGAAAGAAGAGCCATAATCGGCATGAACGGATATGCGCTCAGCAGTCTGCTCCTTGAAGGACTTTTCCCGCCGTACAATAAAGTAGTGCCCGAGAACAATCCCTATCATCTCACGCTAAACAGAGAAGCTTTTACAAGCCTTCTCAACCGTGTGCTCTGCGTAGTGTCAGATACGAAGCTCGCTCTGGTGAGAATTCATATAGAAAGCGACAAGATTGTGACCAGAGTACAGAACTTGGACTATTCTCTGTCTGCCGAGGAAAGCATGAATTGTGACTATGACGGCATGCCCATGAATATTGGTTTTAAGGGGAATGTGTTGCAGGAATTCATGAGAAATACAGACAGCGAGAATATAGAGCTACAGATAGCAGACCAGAGCAGGGCAGTGGTTATAGTTCCATCGCCTCAGCCTAATACTGTAAAAGATGAGAACGGAGAGATACTGCATCCTGAGCAGATAACTATGCTTTTGATGCCCAGCGCAACTAATGATTAAGCTCTGAGAAATGATGAAACTGAATTTGGAAAGGCCTTTGATTGTCTTTGATCTGGAGGCAACGGGAATGAACATTACCTCCGACAGGATAATAATGCTTGCATATATCAAGATATTCCCCAACGGCAGTCAGGAGTCTTATACTTACTATATAAATCCCGAATGCCATATTCCTGAGGAAAGTACGGCCATTCATCACATCACAGACGCAGATGTCAAAGACAGCCCTACGTTCAGGGAACTGGCTCCCAAGCTGAATGAGATCTTCACAGGGTGCGATCTCGCAGGATTCAACTCCAATCACTTCGATGTCCCCATGTTTGTTGAAGAAATGCTCAAGGCCGGTATCAACTTTGACATTGCGCATGTAAAACTAGTGGATGTGCAGAACATATATCACAAACTGGAGCCGCGCAACTTGAGCGCTGCATATAAATACTATTGCGGTAAAGACTTGAAGGATGCCCACTCTGCCAGTGCCGATGCAAGGGCTACCTATGAGGTGCTTCTTGCACAGCTCGACAAATATCCTGATGTTCTGAAAAACGATGTTGCATCGCTCTCCGAATTTTCCAAGATGAACGATAATGTTGATCTGGCGGGACGCATGGTATACAATGACAAGCATGAGATAGTATTCAACTTTGGCAAATATAAAGGCGTGCCAGTCGGCAACGTGTTGAGAAACGACCCTGGTTATTTTGGCTGGATATTGCGCGGAGAATTTCCGCAAAACACCAAACAGGTGCTCATGGCAATACAGATGAAACTAAATGGCAACAGATAATCTCCAGGGAAAGCGCATCATATTGGGCATAACCGGTAGCATCGCCGCATATAAATCATGTCTGATAGCCCGCCTGCTGGTAAAGGCTGGGGCAGAGGTGAAAGTGATAATGACGCCCGCCTCAAGAGAGTTTATCACTCCGCTGACGCTGTCGACACTTACAAACAATCCTGTTACCTGCGATTTCTTTGACCACAGGGACGGCTCGTGGCATAGTCACGTAGCCTTCGGATTGTGGGCTGATGCCATGCTGATAGCGCCATGTACAGCTTCTACACTGTCGAAGATGGCCAACGGCATAGCCGACAATATGCTCATTACCACTTATCTGTCTATGCGTAAGAAAGTGTTCATCGCTCCTGCGATGGATATGGACATGTATTCCCATGCGGCCACACAGCGCAACATTGCCACGCTTATAGACGATGGAGTATCGATGATATGCCCGGAAGAAGGGCAGCTGGCAAGCGGACTGATAGGGAAGGGGAGAATGGCTGAGCCCGAAACCATTGTATCATTCCTCAACGATTACTTTGCGCGCACTGGGGAACTAAGCGGCAAGAATATTCTGATTACGGCGGGGCCCACATACGAACAGATAGATCCGGTCCGCTTCATCGGCAATTTCTCATCGGGCAAAATGGGCTATGCGCTGGCGGAAGAATGCGCATTGCGCGGAGCGAAAGTTACGCTTGTTAGCGGACCAGTCAGTATCACGACGCATAATAACAATATCCGCGTGATACCTGTTATGAGCGCAAAGGAAATGTACGACCAGTGCGTCGATCTTTTTGGCGGCATGGATATAGGTATCCTTGCTGCTGCCGTAGCAGACTTCACCCCTCTGCAAAAATCCGCTCAGAAAATCAAGAGGAAAGGTATGGATTATGAGCTCAAGCTAACATCTACCCGAGACATAGCAGCCGCCTTAGGCAGGGCCAAAAAGCCGGAGCAAAAGCTCATAGGCTTTGCATTGGAGACAGAGAATGAGATGACGAACGCACAGCAAAAACTTCAGGACAAAAACTTTGACTTCATCGTGCTTAACTCTCTTCAGGACAAGGGTGCAGGATTCTCTGTCGATACAAACAAAATAACTATAATCTCAAAGGCTTCCAACGAGAAGTTTCCACTCAAATCGAAGAAAGCCGTAGCAAAAGATATTGTAGATCGTATAAGCATGCTATGAGAAGGTTAGGACTTATAATGAGCCTGTTGCTCGCCGTGTATGTTAATGCATACGGAGGAGAATTGAATGCTCGGGTGGTGGTAAATCACTCTAAGATTCAGGGCACGAATGTCTCCGTATTTGACGATTTGCAGAAAAACATAGAGGATTTCCTGAACAATAGGAATTGGACGGGACAGCAATACGAGGATGCAGAACGAATAAGCTGCAATTTTAATATTACCGTCAACAAATACGATGAAATGTCGGGCAGTTTTGAAGCATCATTATTGCTTAACGCCTATCGTCCCGTGTTCAATTCCTCTTACACTACAGTGGTCTATAGCGTAAAGGATGAAGATTTCAACTTTGATTATCATGAGTTTGACAAGCTGAATTTCCGCGTTGACCAAATAGACAATGAACTGACAGCGATGCTCGGCTATTATGCCTATTTTATCATCGGAATGGACAATGACGCAATGAGTCTCCTCGGCGGCACAAAGGCATTGCAGACTGCCCATGACATAGCAGTCTCTGCCCAAAGTCTGAATGGCAAAGGCTGGAAATCCATCGGCTCAGACAAAAATAGATATGCCTTGATTAACGATCTGCTGGATGGAAGCATGGAGCCATTTCGTAAAATGCAGTATACATATTACCGCCTAGGGCTTGATATCATGGCGGACGATGTCGAGAAGGGAAAAGAAAATGTGACTCAGGCCCTGAAAATGCTCTCCGAAGCGCACAAGAACAAACGTCAGAGCAAGCTTCCGCAGCTGTTTACAGAATACAAACGGGATGAGATCGTTAATATCTATAGTTCCTCACAAAGTGGTGGAAAAAGTAATGACGAGCTTCAGAATTTACTCTCCGATATAAATTCATCCTACAATTCCTATTGGAAGAAATTACTCAAATAACTTTGCCTAAAGATGCTCTGTAATCTTTCTATCTATCATTATATTCTTATAGACAAGCTGGAAATAGAATTCGGTCCCGGCTATTCCGTAATCACTGGAGAGACCGGAGCTGGAAAGAGTATTATTATAGGAGCTCTTACTTCACTGATAGGCGGCCGTATGGATCGGACTAAAGTAAAGCAGGGTGAGAAGAAATGTGTGCTTGAGGCGACATTCACAGATATCGGCGCTAATGCGGGTGATTTCTTTGCTGACAAGGACTTCGACTTTGATGGCGATACTTGCATTATTCGTCGCGAAATTTCCGAAACAGGCAAAACACGAGCTTTTATCAATGACACTCCTGCAACGATAAGCAATCTTCAGGATTTGGGCAAACGTCTGATAGACATTCATTCGCAGCATCAGAATCTATTACTGCAGACGCCATCCTTCAGGTCAGAAATTCTCGACTCTCTTTCTGGTCCTTCTGCAATTGACGAATACAAAAGGATGTGGGCAAAATTCACCGACAAGCGTCGCGAACTCGAAGCTCTGCGTACTGCTGTCACTAAGAAAGAAGAAGAAGCAGACTATACCAAGTATGCCGTAAGCCAAATCGACGCCGCCCATCTGACCAAAAACGAGCAAAACCTTCTGGAAGATGAGCAAGACAGACTTTCGCACTCAAAAGATATCTCGGATGCGCTTGCAGAGGTTCTGAACGAAATAGACGATGCGAATAACAGTATTGCCGACCGGCTGAATAATGCCAAACGCAGTTTGGACAGTATATCACCTTACATAAAGAAGGCTGCTGAGTGGGGCGGAAGACTGGAGAGTGCTTCCATTGAAATAAGCGATATTATTGACGATGTGCGCTCGTCAATAGACGATGTTACTTATGATCCGAATCGTCTGGAGCAAATAGACGAACGCCTTACAACTATCTATGATCTGGAGAGACGCTATCACGCCGCTTCGTTTGATGAACTCATCAGCAAATATGAGGAGATGAAGCAATCCCTTGCGTCTTCAGAGGACGACATGGCGGAGCTGGATGAAATGGAGCGCGAGTACAAGGAGTTGGAGGCGGCCATTACCAAGCAGGCAGAGAAGCTTTCTTCAGAACGCAAGAAGGCAGTGCCGACCATTACAAGGTCTATGAAAACCATGCTTAAGGATTTAGGCATGCCGGATATAGTCTTCGAAGTTAAGATTACACCGTTGGAAGCTCTTGGCCCTATGGGAGGCGACAATATTGATTTTCTCTTCTCCGCCAATAAGGAGGTAGTGCCACAAGACATAGCCAGGATAGCCTCCGGCGGAGAGATAGCGCGCATTATGCTTTGCCTGAAAGCCATCATAGCCGAGAAGCAACAGCTCCCGACCGTTATATTCGATGAAATAGATACGGGCGTTTCGGGAAGAATAGCAGAGAGAATGGGGTGCACAATGAAGTCGATATCCAACAACAATGGTACTCAGGTCATCAGCATAACCCACCTGCCGCAAATTGCAGCCAAAGCTGAAAAGCATTATATGGTATACAAGACCTCAACAGACGGAAGCGTAACTACGAAGATTAAGCTCCTTTCTCCGGAAGAGAGAATTATGGAAATAGCCAAGATGCTGAGCGGAAATCAAATTACAGATGCAGCAAAGAATAACGCAATTGCACTTATAAACAATTGAAATATGATACGAAAATATATTTTAAAAATCACTACACTTATAGCAATAATGATATTACCTGCAACCAGCGTGGCAGTGCAGCTTCCTAATGATAAGCAACCATCAACAGCCGGTATCGTGGAGGTATTTGACGCCAATAATAAAATAATAGGTTCCGTTCCAGGAATTGCAATAGATGGTGGCGGATATATCATTACAGAATATGAACCGTTTCGTAACGCCGCTAGGGCAGACTATGTAATGGGCAAAAACCGCATAGCGGTGTCTCGTGTGGGCGGTGCAAGCGATCTGTATGATGTCATAAAACTACTCCCGGAGAAAAATGTCGGTCACTCATTTGCCGTTTCTTCTACAGCCCCCAAGGCAGGCGACAAAGTGAAGATAATTGGTAGCAAAGCGAAGAAAGGTACGGCTATAGAAACCCAGATAATGGAAGTTTCCTCTTCCAATAGCATCAATTATTTGTCTCTCGCACAAGCTTACGATGCTGCAAATGTGGGGCTTCCTGTAGTAAACGCTAAGGGAGAACTGATTGGTGTTGTTCAGCGAAATGGCGGAAAGGACGCCAAAACCTATGCTATCGATGCTAAGTATTGCTCTGACATGTCTATTTCAGCTATGTCATGGGGAGCCGCATCTCTGACCAATATAAAAATTCCAGCAGAGCTCCCAAAAGAGGAGAAATCGGCGTGGAACTATATTTATATGATGCTCGAGACAAAGCAAGATAGCCTCAGAAGTATCACGGCTATAAATGATTTCCTGCAGAAATATCCTTCCTCCTCAGACGGCTACCAGCTCAAGGCAAGTTTTTGTTCATCATATAGAGACTATGCTGGCAGTGACAAATTTATGCAGCAGGCCATTTCTCTTGCTACAAAGGATACTGCAAATCTGTATTTTTCTTATAGCAAACTGATTTATAATGCTGCACTTTATGACGGGCCGAAGGCTACTACTAATGGCTGGACACTGGACAAGGCTTTGGACGAGGCTGAAAAAGCTTACAGACTGTCACACAATCCGCTGTTCAAAATACAGATAGGCAACTGTCTTTATGGTTTGAAGCGATACAAAGAAGCGGTCGATAATTTTACTGCAGCCAACCAGACAAAGATTGCAGATGCACAATCTTTTTATTTGGAGGCGCGTGCACGCGAGAAGGCTGATACAACAGACGAGAAAATTATTGTGGCTCTCGACTCTGCGATTGGGCGCTTCTCCAAGCCTTATACGGTGAAGGCAGCTCCGTATCTCATGGAGCGAGGCGATTGGTATGTCAAATTTGGCAAATATCGTGAAGCTACGCTCGACTATATCGAGTACGAACACATTGTAGGCTTTAATAATCTGAACGAGAACTTTTATTACATGCGCTATAAGACTGCACTCCAGGGAAATATGTACCAGACTGCGGAAGAAGATATAAACCGCGCTTTAGCCATACGTCCTAACGATTATGTTTATCTGGCTGAGAAAGCCGCTTTAAGTCTAAGGGTAGGAATGATGGATGAGGCTATAGTATGGGCGGAGAAGGCTGTGAAGATTGATTCGTCCAATCCTGATGCTTACAGATTGCTTGGCATTGCATATGGAGAGAAGAAGAACAAGGAAAAGAGCATTTCATATCTGAAAAGGGCCGTCTCGCTTGGAGACAAATATGCAACTGAGCTGATAAAAAATTACAACAGCAAATAATCGACGGAATCTGAAAACATATGTACATAACTTATAGGAATTATGACGAATCAATGTTGTTCAATAAAATAGGTTTAGTAAGTTATCAATTTTATTGCTGTCCGGTAAAACTAAAAATGTCATGCAAAAGTTCCCCGAAGCCCAGTAAACATAGGCATCGGGGTCTATTTTTCGAAAAGCAAGCCCCCCTAATCAAAAAGAGAAGGTTCTGGTGGCGCTTTAGAGTTCCTTTTATCCGTGATTTCTATCCATTCTTTTTCCGGATTTCCCATAAATGCAATGAAGTCGATATAATACATGAGTGTCAGACGCACCATGGTGACAACCTGAGAGAATGCGCAGCGGCGCTTGATGCTACGTGAGAGGACTGTGATGAGCAGATTGGCTATTAGGACCACCCAGGTCTGTATCTGTATAGCATTGATAGAGTCGCCATAGAAGAAGTGAAGCGGAAAATTCTGCTTCAGTTGTTTGTATAAGCTCTCTATAGCCCATCGCAGACGGTAAATCTGAGAAATATCATTGACACTGAATTCAAAATTATTGGTAAGCAGTACGACCGGCTTCTTGTTTTCGGCAAAAATCTCCACACGACGGGCCTCGTGGGTAAGCTCGCCGCGGTGAAAACTGACCTTTTCGTCTATGTGAGTGACAAGCCCTTGGGGATTCACATAGGCTACAGAGTTAAGGACTTCATATTTTAGGTTTTTCTTCATTTTGGTGACATAGCACACTCCTTCTTCCGTAAGACGCTGAAATTGGGCAATATCTATATACGCTCTGTCCATTGCCAAGGTGGCATCCTTGGGCAAATGCACCTCTTTGAGCAGATAGTGGTCATGCTTGGCTGCAGAAGTGAGCTGTATCACCATAGGCACTCCGACATGGTACTTCATCACCGTATGTACCTTCATGCCTCCTTTCTTCTTGCCGGATTTGGGATGACGGCCAACTCCTTTGAGGATATTGTCAAAGAGGGTGATCGTAGTAGAATCCATCATATAGAGGAGTTTTTCCCAATCCTTGGGCTCGTGCGTATTGCCCTTGTACCCTTTTTCTGAGGGGCGGCTGTCCGCTAAAAACTTGGCATAGCGTTTCAGGAGACTGGCATATACCTTGGCAAAGAACTCCTGTGGACGACGTATATTGGCTTCTGCAAGTGTGCTGCGCCTTACAAGATAGTTAAGGCCAAGATGTTGGAGTTTATGCGCCTCGGCCTTCATTCCTATCTCCAGTTCACGCAGGGAATCAAAGTGTTTGAGGATTCCAAACAGCATGACAATAAGATGCTGATAACCGTCCAGACGTTTCACATATGCTTCGCTACCCTTGGTTCCTTTGCTGATTTTAACGATTTCTTCTTTGTCAAGTAAATTGACGACTTGACTATAGACCGGCTGTCCGGTAAAATATGTACTTTTGCCCATAGCTATACTTTTATTTTTTGTTCAAACAAAGATAGCAAAAGGGTTGGTTTCCGAAAGTGGAAATCAGCCCTAATTTTTGCCTCTCAACAAAAGTTTTACCGGACAGCAATAATATATAACCAATTTGGAGTTTCGAATATTGGGCGATCTTATACTCTTTTATTCCTCAATTTCAGTCACTTCCTGTACGCTTTATTTTTATGAGACCATGCATTATAGTGCAAGTGCCATTTCTACGCCACTCCTATCAACTCAACGTCAAAGATGAGTGTGGAGCCACCGGGAATGCCAGGCTGGGCGTATTTGCCGTAGCCCATCTCGGCAGGGATGTAAAGCTCCCACTGGTCTCCAACGTGCATCTGTTGAAGGGCGATGATCCATCCGTCTATCAGGTCGCTCAGTCGCATGGCAATCGGCGTGCCGCCCCGACTGCTGTCGAACTTCCTGCCGTCGATGGTCCAGCCGGTGTAGTGAACGGTGACGATGCTTCGTCTTTGGGGCTGTGCCCCGTTATGGTTACCCTCCTTCAACACTTTATAATAGATGCCTTTGGGGAGCGCTTTCACACCCTCCAACTTTGGCTTTATCCTCCAACCACTTGCGGTTGGAAATGATGTATTCGCGCTTAGACATATTCTGGCGTTTTATTTGCTTGCTATGGAAAATCTTGCTTTGTTACTTATTTCAATAACATCCCAATGCTATCAAATATTTGAAGAATTGCGTAGTGAAATTTCGTAAGTACTTATCTTATAACAACCCTTTTCTTCAAGAACTTCTTTAATTGGCGTTAGTTCTTTTCCATCATAATATGCATAATGTATGTTGGTCGAAGTGATAGGAGTCACTTTTTTCTGTCCATTTGATTTTCCAAAATTGTTCGTCGAAAAGTAATATCTTCCATCCTTACTTAACAATGCTTTCTTTTTCCTCATCTTATTGATATTCCCCATTGGTGTATGAATAGGATTGAGGAAAACATCTGTTGTCTTTTCGACCTCATCAAACATTGATGCCATATTAGGTTCATCCTCAAAGCGGAAGTAAGGTTTATTTTGATCCTTTTGTCTATTTGCAATGATATTAATCTCACCACATTGCAGAATAGAGAATCTTATGCCATCTATAATGATTTTTCTTCTCTCGGGCATCTCCTTAAGTAGTCGTTCGGCTAGCATGGAATCATTTTTGATTTCCTTAGAAGAAGCGAATATCTGACTTGAGAACATATCTTCAATTATGCCATCATGGATATAGAACAGAGAGTTACTTAGTTCCATAAAACTATTTCTCTCATAGTCTTTAATCTCAAGTATTGCTCGTGTATGATTGTTAGTGATTGACTTTTTCAAAGCCCGTACATATTTCAAATTCAGTAGTGTATGTCCACTGAACAAAATTAAGTCCGCATTGCTGTTATTGAAGATTTCCGTAGTCATCTCCAGTCGCTTTTTCCATGTGGAAGATACATTAAAGGCAACTAATTGAATTATCATATAGCTGAATAATATAGTTAATGTTATAGTTCTGTTATGTTATGCTTTGTCCTCCAACCACTTGCGGTTGGTGATGATGTATTCGCGCTTGGATATATTTACTTAGAATTCTCGTTTAATACAACTTTCCGGTTATTCCATGGTTTATTGGGGAATTTTCCGTTATTCCAACCACCCATGTATTTCTCATTGACGTAAAAACAATAGGGCTTCTGAAAGAACTCTTTAGTATGTTTTTCACCAATTCCGGTACGTCTTGCCTGGCATACGAAGTCGTTGGGGAGTCCATCCTTTAGCATGGGCATTATCTCATCGATGTTTTTCTTTTCTATGATAGGAA
>Ga0256871_1001756_pt1 | contig 10659 bp, 6 predicted proteins | sample RumenRJG_07RNA_FD_185439 | JGI IMG/M metagenome (GOLD analysis project Ga0256871, IMG submission 185439) | Metatranscriptome of bovine rumen microbial communities from Lethbridge, Alberta, Canada - Rumen RJG_07 (Metagenome Metatranscriptome) | ecosystem: Host-associated > Mammals > Digestive...
AAGATGTGGGACGTGCTTGCAACTTGAAGGCTCCCTCCTACGTCTCTAAAAATGGAGTAAAAAAGAATCAAATGAGAAAGGTTACTTATGTTCTAATGGGTTTGCTCGCCCTGGTGCTAATCACCGGCTGTACGGGCAAGGAGAAGCGTCAGTTCAATCGTCTGCTTACGGAGCTGGCAGAGCAGGACCATGTCATTGACGCCTCTGACTGGAAGAAGATAAGTGTTTACCTCAATGATAATAAGACTCGGTTTTCTGATTTCTACCGCGACAACCGCTTGGACGAAAAGGCGGTGGAGGACTATATCAGCAAGTTCTTCGAGCATCATCGTCCATCCTTTAAGGTGAGGTTTGTCGGTGTGGGTCGTCAAGGCCCAATGGTGGCCAATTTCTACCTGGAGCGTTCGGGCAGTATGGTTTCCTACGACAGCAGTCAGGGTGACGGCTCCTTCAAGGCAGCCATCGTGAACATGCTGAACAGTCTGCCGGGCAGCAATAACCGCATGTTTGTGGTCAATGATGGTATTTATCCTTATCCCAAAGGAATCCGCCAGTTCATTGCCAATAACAACATATTCAGTTCCACTCAGGGTTTCGGTGATGCCAGCTATACCGATTTCGCTAAGATTTTCGACCAGTTGCTCAATAAGACGGGAGATAACGAAATCAGTATCCTCGTGACCGACTTAATCTATTCCACCCGTTCCATGGCCGGAGTGAGTGCTCAAAAGGTGTTCTCGGATGCCGAGGGCATGATTAGTGCAGTGTTCAAGGACGCCACGAAGCAGAAGGCCATGCTGGTGATACGGATGAATGGGTCCTACAACGGACCTTATTACAGCTTTGACTCTCCGCTGAGTGGAAAGCCTTACAGTGGTCAGCGTCCCTATTATATCGTGATTGTTGGCAATAATAACAATATCGACCGCCTCACGGAGGATATGAGCTATCAAGCCTTCAGCGATTTCTCACATCTTCGTGGCTATGAGGGTATGTGTCTTTTTGCTGCCGACGGTATCTATCAGCCTTATTGCTCGTTCCTGCTTTCCGGTCGCGATGTCAAAGGAAGGTTCCGTCCGGAGCATGGACAGGGCGACTGTATCACAAGGCTTGAGGATGTGGAGCCTCAGAAGGGTGAGAGTGACGTCCAGCTGGCCCTGGCCGTTGACCTGAGTCATATGCTGATTGACGAGCGTTATCTCACCGATGTCAACAACTATGAGGTGGTGAGCGATGATGCGGTGACACTAAAGTCGTGCCGACCTTTGACATCGGCCGACAAGACACCATCGGCAAAGAAATATTTGGGGAGTGCCACCCATCTGTTCGTGCTCAACGTGAAATCCTTGAGAGCCAAACAGGACGTAGTCCTGCGCTTAAAGAACCAGTTGCCCTCATGGGTGACAGAAGGCTCTTGTGACGACGACCGCCAACCTGATTCCAGGACAACCTTTGGACTGAAGTATCTGATGCAGGGCATCTATAAGAGTTATACGCGCGGCAGCTCGGCACCTTATTATTTTGAGCTCAGGCTCAGTTTGGAATAACACGGAATGGCTAATTCAATAGGTATCAGATAACATTTTTAGGATTATGAACAAGAATACGGTATTATTGGTAGGTGGAATAGTGGTGACCCTGCTCTTCATCATCTTTTCCACTCAAATCTTTGAGGCCTTGTGCTATCAGCCCGATTTCTCCAACGAAATGTATAACGACAATCTCAACCTTATCTCTGCCGTAATAACGTCAGCTGTGGCTTGGGGGCTGGCTGCCATTTATTATTATGTGGTCAATTCGGTGAGTTTTTCCCGTTGGTATCATTGGCTCATCGTCGGCGTTGTGGCCATGTTGCTCTCACCCACGATCGTTTACTTTACGGCAAGCAGTACCTTTGATTCCGTGGCAGTCGATTACAGGACACAGCTGTTCGCGTTCTGCTTCTTCGACTTGATTATCGAGGGTCTGCTTTTTATTGTGGCCTCTTATTCCATTCGTTGGTGGAGCAGCAACTGCCGTCATACCCCCATACCCGAATAGTTTGACCGACGCTCCTTTAAAGTACACAATAACGACAAGATTATGCGATTGTTTCTTTTCTTAGTAGGTGGTACTGGATCGAGAGTGATGCGCCCGCTTGTGATGCAGTTGGCTGCCGGCGTTCATCCGGTGGATGCCGCAGGTCGTCCTATGCCGCTTGAAATAGTGCCCATCATCGTCGACCCGCATAAAGCCAACGAGGATCTCAAGCGCACCGACAACTTGCTTCGTTGGTACAAGCAGATCCGACGTGCCCTTTATGGTGATGCTACTGATGTCGACCATGGCTTTTTCTCGACGAAGTTGTCCACCTTGAGCGATATCGTGCCGGATGGTAGTATCCTGAGCGATACGTTCTTGTTCAGCATGAATGGCATCGAATCGAAGAAGTTTAAGGACTTCATCCATTATTCCACGCTTGATTCCGGCAACCAGGCACTGGCCTCCATGATGTTCTCCGATTATCAGCTGGATACAAAGATGGATATTGGCTTTGTGGGGAGCCCGAATATTGGTAGCGTGGCTCTCAATGAGTTTAAGGATTCCGAGGAATTCCGCCAGTTCTCCAATGTCTTCCAGAAAGGCGATCGCATCTTCGTTGTCTCCAGTATCTTTGGTGGTACGGGTGCTGCAGGCTATCCCATCATCGTGAAGAATATTCGTAATGCAGGCAGCAACACCAGCATCAATAATCGAGGTGACCTCCGCAATGCCCGCATTGGTGCACTGACGGTATTGCCTTATTTCAATGTACAGCAGGATAGCAAGAGTCCCATTTCCCGGGCTGACTTCATATCCAAGACAAAATCGGCCCTCTTTTATTACCACGACAATCTCACGGGGCTGCGTCATGGCGGACGTGACCTGCCGCTCTCTAAAATCAATGCCTGCTATTATCTCGGCGATGAGGTGCCGTCAAATCCCTACTTTAACGACCCGGGTGGAAACGGGCAGCGCAACGATGCACATGTTGTGGAATATGTAGGGGCGCTCTCGATCCTCGACTTCCTTGCCATTCCTGATGACCAGTTGATATCAAAAGACGGAAATGCCGTCAATCCAATATTTAAGGAGTATGGGCTCAGCAGTGACAAGATGACCCTGTCGCTCCGTGACTTTGGCAATACCACACGCATGCTGGTTAACAAGCAGCTTGCTAAGTTTCATCTTGCCTATATGTATATTTCTAACCAGCTGAGTCAGGATATTGGACGCGGTTACACAGAAGATAAGCCGGAAATTACCAAAGGCTTCCTGTCCACCAGCTTTTTCTCCACCCTCACTGCCGATTTCTTTGTCAGTTACCGTCAGTGGCTGAAGGAACTGAAACGGAATCACCGTTCTTTTCAGCCTTTCAACTTGGACACCAACAAGCTTTCGGAAGCCGTCACAGATGTGATGCCCAAGACGGGGTTCTTCAAGTCGGTCATTGATTACAAGACGGTGTTGTCGGCAATGAACCACGCCTCACAGCAGGCACTGAAAGAAAACCGGTATGGAAATGACAAGATAGCCTTTAAGCTCTTGGACCTCCTCGACACCACATTAGATAAGTTGGTTGACGAGAAGTTCATTGGTATTGTGTAAATGTGCTAAATGATTTATCCACATGTCAAAGATTCTATCCTATAATAAGAAGACTACGGGCGAAGGCTGGATCTCTCTTGGCAGCCAGTATAATGCCGATGAAATAGAGATGATCGACGACCCTAATGGGGGCCTGACTAAATCTCCCAGGACAGCCATCCCCTCTCCATTCGCTCAGATGGACTTGGTGAAGAATGCCTTCAGACGACTGTCCATGCATGCTGACTTAGAGGGCGAGCTGATGGATAAGACGCTGGTCTCGCAGGCACTTGACGTGGCACAGCTCTTCTTCAACCTCTCAGAGCTGAGGACTCAGTTGAAAATCGTGGAATGGAACCGCGATGTTCAGCTCCCCATGCTGAAGGCTTCACAGGAGCATAAACTGTTGGGTGAGACGATAGAGATGTTCCTCAATCAGGATAAGGAAGCCTTCAATTTCGACAAGATGGACAGGCTTTATTTCCTGGTCTACAAAGGGAAGGTGATAGGCTCTACTTCGCCTGTCACTTTGGTTATGGCGACACCGAATGCGTTGAGATTGCAGGCTGAGCTGCCCGTGGAGCAGAATGTAAGTCTCTTCTCTCAGACTCGTCAGCTCTGGCAGCGCAATCCTCGGTTCATTAAGTATGTATATGCTCTCTTCACGGCTTATCCAGAGTTGAAGAAGATGTGTGGGGAGGTGAACAGCTATCTTATTGCTTGTTTTCCACATATTCCTACAGAGGTCAATGAGTCGATTCTGAGCGACATAGGCAATCCCACAGCGCTTGATTTGGACAATGTGGAGCGCGCCAGGGTCTACCTGGAGCAGAACTACACCCGTCTTGATGACGGTGTGGAAGCGTTGGGTGTTCCTTTCTATGGCTTGAAGTCGGAGGATATCAAGGCTGCTATATCTCATAGCGACTTTATGATAGAGCCGACGCGTAAGCCTGAGGAGCCCTTACCCCTGGTACTGAAGAATCATCTCAATAAGTTGCCTGGTGAGACCTTTATTTATGTCACCAGTCCGTGGAATGACAGTACCGTCATCACTCCGGCCGACTATGCACCCTCACCCGAGAAGCGCATACTGCCTGCCACCTCTCACCAGTATCCGTGGTTGACCGACGATGATTTTTTCCAGCCGGTGCTCATCAAGCTGGACTACACCATGGACAGAGATTGTTTTTTTGACGGACATCTCTCTCTGGCTTCGCGTGAGGCCGACGATCACGACTTCCTGCTGCCGCTGAAGCCGATATTCTTCAAGTATTTTGATGTTCGCGACCTTTGGTCGACCATTGGTGGCAAGCCGCTATTTGAATTCGAGCACAGAAAGGAGGGTGGCAATGAAGTGGTTACCGCAACATTGCGCATCCCTGTGCGCAAGCAGGGGCATTTCATCACCTTGCAACGCACCTATGTAGCAGCCAATGGCACCGATCTGAGCTATGACAGCAAGAACAACCGAGGATGTTTCATCACCGTACCAATGGCGCTCAGTGTCTTCCCCTTCGTGCGTGCGCAGGGCTTAGGCCAGTATAACATTCAGCTCATCGACCGTGCTCTTGGGAGTCTCAGCAATTATTCGCTGGCACTGTCATTCTGGCGCAATGGCTATTGCAAAGAGGCCGGTGAAGTTGTAGCCCGAACGCGTTCCTTGAAGGCGGAGAAGCGAGTGGGCTCGGTCTACTATAGGCTAACAGGCGACTTCGACTATATAGGAGTCACGATCACCGATGACCATGGCAATATGGCGGCCCAGGGTGTGATATGTCCCATCTGGCCCCCCTATATTCCTGGCCATGAGGCTTTCACCTTCTCGGTCGACTTCGGAACGACCAACACTCATGTGGAGTCGATGAGGGGAGGCGCTATGCCCGAACCTCTGAAAATCTCGTCGGCGTCGCGCTGCCGACTGCTGGCAAAACTCTATAACGGCGAAAGCATTCTTTACGATGTCATCATGAAACAGGAGTTCGTCACCAAGGATATAGGAGGCGATTATGGTTTCCCGCAGCGCACCGTTCTCTCGGAGTGTGAACGTATGGATGCCGATACCGTAGACGAGGTGGTAGCCTTAGGTGATGCCAATATTCCCTTCATCTATGAGAAAGAAAGCATCGGCTATGGCAACCGTATCGTTCCCAATCTGAAATGGTCGACTGAGCCTTCGGCCAGCAAGCGGGTCAAGGCCTACCTCACAGAGCTTGCCTTGCTTATGCGGACCAAGGTGCTCCTCGAGAATGGCGATCTTGCCAAGACGCGGCTTGTGTGGTTCTATCCGCTCTCTATGAAGGTAGGAAATGTGAGGAAGCTGGGCGCATTATGGGCAAAGACCTTTAGTGATATCTTCGGTGTCAGTGCGGATGACAATAACCTCATCCAGATGCCGGAGAGTGTTGCTCCTTACTATTACTATAAGAACTCAAGTAACTTCCGTGGTGAGTCGTCAACAGTGGTGAGCATCGATATTGGTGGCGGATCGAGTGATGTGGTGGTCTACGAGAGCAATGCGCATCAGCCCTCGTTGCTCACTTCCTTCCGCTTTGCAGCCAATGTGCTTTTCGGTGATGGTTTCTCGGATGTTCCTCATGGAGACACTAATCCTATGCTGGTCCGCTACGTGAGTTACTTCAAACGCTTGTTCGATGCCGATGACGACCGTTATGGTGAGCTCAATGGCATTCTTGACGATATTGTTGGCAAGCACAAGAGTGAGGATATCAATGCCTTCCTCTTCTCTGTCATCAATAATAAGGCTGTGGGTGGCAATGATGTGTTCTCTTACAATATGCGTCTGGGCGAGGATAGCCGACTGAAGATAGTGTTCATCTATTTCTATTCAGCCCTCATCTATTATGTGGCCCGTATGATGCTCCACCGCGGTATTGGAAAGCCAAGAAGTGTGATGTTCAGTGGTACTGGCTCCAAGTTGCTCGATATTGTGGGCTCGCAGCGTGAACTCGACATGCTGACACAATATATCTTTGAGCATGTCTATAATGAGAAGTACGGCGATTACGGATTCTCTGTTGTCATGGAACGAAAGGAGCCCAAGCAGATAACCTGTCGGGGTGCCTTAATGCAGGTCAGGGACAGCTCCGGATGTGAGAATGTGAGACAACTGAATCTCCTCATGGACGATTTCGACAAGCCGCTTAAGTATAACTTCTCGATGATTGACAAAGAGAAGCTCTGTTACGAGGATATGGAAGACCAGTCGATTTGCCATAAGATTGTGGCCCAGGTGCAGGCGATGAACGACAGCTTCATTCACCTCTGCGATGACCTGCATGTGGTTGACCGTTTCCTGGTGGACAACCATTCTCTGCAAGTTTTCAAGGATTATGTGAGCCGTGATTTGGAGCACCACTTGATTCGTGGCTGGAACTTTGTGAACAAGAATAGGGATGACCATGCCGGCAGCGATGCCATAGAGGACGCCGTGTTCTTCTATCCCATTATCGGCAGTATAAGGGATAACCTTATTGAAAACTTATAATACTTGAATCATGTTTTTGACGGGACAGATAAGTAAGGAGGTAGAGACTCAGATAGCTCCACTATTGGAGAGGATTGTTGCCTTGGAGAAGCAGAAGAAGGAGCTGCTTTCAGAAATCAAGATGCTGAGCTGTCGGCTTACGGCGCTGGAGGAGAAGGCCGATGAGATGGCAGAACAGGCTGAAGCTGTTAATGCCGAGGTGCCAACGGCAACTGTTCGAGAGGCCACCCGGAATGAACCCAAGGAGCAGGTGCTCTTCCTTGCAGCGCCCGACAAGTTCGGCACTTTCTCTGCCGTATCGCCGATAGAGCGTGAGGGAGAGAGTCTCTATCGGCTGGTTACCACTGATGGCCGGCAAGGACGTTTTAGCCTTCTCACCTCTCCCGATGCCTTGGCCACAGCGCTTATCAGTGTTTCTCAGATGCTCAAGCCTGTATGCAAGGTGAGCAGCGAAGCTGTCGGGCGTCCCACGCGCGTCGTCAATGAGGCCGAAGGTACTGCTGCCTCGGAGGACGGTGTGTGGAAAGTGATTAGCAAAGCTGAAGTACGATTGATGTAGAGGCAAATTCTCTCACGCTGGTTAAACGTTTTATTTCAGAATTTAGATTTGGAAGTCAAATGCCCTAAATGTCGTTTTCGTTATCAGGTGGACGTGATACCCGGGGATAACGAAATCAACTGCGTCTGTCCGAGATGTGGTACACCCTTCGTACAGAAACTGATACCCGAAGAACCTTCATTGGATGAATCAGTGTCAGCAGATCCCGTTCCGTACAGCGAGCCAAAAGCAGATTTGCCGTCCGAATCCTCTGCCGGTATTACGAAGCCTGCAGTGCCGTCATCGCCACACGTTCCGTCCGTCCCCAGCGGTTCTCCCGACTGGCATCAAGGTCCTGTGGGGGAGCCATGGCCGCATCATGCTGACCATCCGAGGAAATCGAATCTTGGGGCATTCCTGTTGGTCCTTGTCGTTTTTTTCATCATTCTTTATGGTGTGTGGACTTGCACCCGTTCCGCCGATACTTCAGCGGTTATCCCTTCGAGTGGCGATGCCCCCATTGCTACGACAACCAATTCGGATGGTGTGGTCGATGCCGACACTACCGAAACCGACAGTTTCAGAGAAGTGCGGCCACAACGTGCTCCCGACTGGATACAGGGTAAGTGGACAGTAAAGGCCAGTTATGGTCGTGTGACGCTGTTCATCCATGGCGACAAGATAACGGAAATCATTAACTATTCAGATGGCAATGGGAAAGAGAGCACTGAGGCCAATGATGAATTCTACTATCAGGATGGCGTTATCTATTGCAAGAATCGTGGTGACCACGGCGATTTGCCAATGAGCTATCGACTTGATATGACCCACCATAAGGTGATATTCGGTGCTGATGGCGAGATGGACAAGCAATAGCGTGCTTATTCATCGTTCATATCCGGTTGGTGGACAGTCATCAGCATTTTGCATGCAGCCTTGATGTTGGCCTCGGCCGTAGCCTTTCTCATGGCAAATTTCTGCTGAAGTCCCGGTGGATTAATGCAGCGCAGATGGGCGAATCCGGCAGCCTTCAGTTCCTCATAGTCTTCAATTCTACCTGCAATCAGCGCTGCGGGGACGTGCAGCTTCATCGCATGTTTCAGTACGATATAGGGTAACTTGCCCATCAAGGTCTGCCGGTCGGCACTCCCTTCACCCGTGATAATCAGTGACGCGCTCCGCGCTGATTCGTCAAAGTGGCAGAGTTTTAGCAGTAGTTCGGCTCCGCTTTCCATCCTTGCACCAAAGAATTCCATGAAGGCGTAACCCAATCCGCCTGCAGCACCTGCACCGGGCTTCATTGAGCAATCACGACCCAGCGCTAATCTGTTCATAGAGGCGTAGCGCCGAGCCTGGAGCTCCAATAGGCGAATGTCCGACCGAGTGGCTCCTTTCTGTGGGCCGAATATCTCTGCGGCCCCATTACGCCCGTAGAGCGGGTTGGTGACGTCGGAAGCAAGAATGAATTTGCCTGTCGACAGTTGTTCGCGCATGCCCCTGTTACGTATGGCCTCCATCATCCCTTTCCCGCAATCGCTCGTTCCCGAACCTCCGAGTCCAATATAGAATTTGCGGCATCCTTGTCTCCAGGCCTCTAAAACCAGCTCGCCCACACCGTAAGTCGTGGCGTGCGCTATGTCGCGGCGCTCGGGGGGGATGAGTTTCAGACCGCAGGCTTCGGCTACTTCAATGATGGCAATCTTGCGGGCCACTATTGCATAGCGGGCTGTTACGGGTTCCATGAGTGGATTGTGCACCTCTACGCTTTTTATCTCACCGCCCAGTGCGGCTGAGAAGGCATAGAGCATGCCCTCGCCTCCATCGCTCACAGGCATCTGCACCACACTGCATTCAGGGCAATCCTCTTTGATGCCTTCGGCTGCTGCCGATTCGGCTTCTACAGTTGTCAGGCATCCTTTAAACGAATCTATGGCGAGTACAACCTTCTGTACTTGCTGCTTTCCGGTCAATCTGTTTTTGTCCTTATGAGTAGCTTCTGTCATAGCTCAGAATTTGAATAATGCCTTGAAGCGTTTCAGAATGCCCTGTGCCTGCTCAGGCGTGGTAGTGAGGTATTGTTGCTTTCCTCGCGCGGACGGAGTGAACAGGGTGCGCCCATTGGGCTGGGTGGTGATTTGTCCCCGTTCCGACAGACCGAACCATTTCCCTCCCTCGACGGCATACAGTATGGCCGTGATGTCCCATGTGGGGCGGTCGTAGGGCATCTTTAGATAAGCCTTATAGCCCTCGATTACGGGGTGCGGCTTACCTTTGTAGTCGGTAATAATCTGTCCCGGGAAAAGTATACCCTCGCCGACCTCAAAAGGCGAGGTTATCAGTGGGGTGGGCCAATGGTGGAAGACGTAGTCGGCGGCAGGTACATCACGCAGGATGTTATATTCCGGATTTTCATGACTGAAGCTTCCACCCATGATGACCAGTCTCTTTACTTTCCGGGCTACAAGCTCTCGACCGTTGAGGCGTGAATAACGGTCGGCCTTCGACTGGAGGAGCCTGGCTAGATTAGTAGAGAAACCAGTGGATATAATCGTTACCGAGTGGTCGGCTTGATTGGAGAGTATCCTCCGGTAGAGCTGGGGAGACTCAATGAGGCTCTTGTAGTTGGACAGAGAGCGCTTGAAGAGGGGCTTGCCGGCTGCATCCTTCATTTGGCAGACACTTTTGGCATAATTGACACCGTCGTTCTCGCAGTTGGCTCCATGGGTAATCTTGCCAATGGGCATATTGGGATGACCGTAGAAGGTGTTGAGGATGTCCATGTATTCCACAGGGGCGGAGCCCGGCTTGTTGAGCATTACAGCCAGGAGACGAATGCGCCCCTCGTTCTGGTAGCGATAGAGCAGGTCAAGTCCTAAGGCATCGTCAACGTCGTTCCCCATGTCGGTCTCAAAGATAATACGTTGAGGAGTGGAAGCCTGCATTCCTCCGACTCCGAACATCATGGATACCAATAGTAATACCAAGTAGGTCTTCGTTTTCATTTGCG
>Ga0256871_1001759_pt1 | contig 10652 bp, 14 predicted proteins | sample RumenRJG_07RNA_FD_185439 | JGI IMG/M metagenome (GOLD analysis project Ga0256871, IMG submission 185439) | Metatranscriptome of bovine rumen microbial communities from Lethbridge, Alberta, Canada - Rumen RJG_07 (Metagenome Metatranscriptome) | ecosystem: Host-associated > Mammals > Digestive...
ATATCTTATGAATTTGTATCTGACGACCCCCGGGATTGGGAAGAACTTGAATATGTTGTTAACAGTGACACTAAAGCATCTATCTATATCAGCCCTTGCTTCGGGGAAGTGGAGATGAAGAAACTGCCAGAATTTGTTCTTAAACATCCGGATAAAAAGATCAGGGCACAGATACAAATTCATAAGATATTTTGGGAACCAAGTAAGAAAGACGTTTGATATGCTTGCACATTTTAAGGTATCCCTGGTTAAATCGGTTTTCAGGATCTGTGCTTCTATCACTTCCATTGTTCTGATTACGATGGGATATACCACGATGGCGTTCTATATCTTAGGTGTCGGTTACGGTGTGGCAGAACTGTGTGGTATTTTGGAAGAAATCGTTGATAAAAGGGAGTAAAATATGGAACAGAAACTAAACATTACGGAAGATGCTATCGATTATGTAAAGGAAAAATATAAGAAAAAGTTTGGAAGTCTTGAAAATTTTGATAAAGACTTTCAGCTCTATCTCGAATTGCCGGTATTCAAAGCTAACGAAAATATTCACGAGGTGTTTCAAAATATGAACAAAGAAACACAAGGTGAACCAGACGTAGAAGCAAGATTTGTGAAGGGTGATTCACTAAGGTATGGTGTTCATTGGATCATGAGGTCTTTTGCTACTTACTACATGACAGAAGTATTTAAAGCAATGAAAATCGACCTCGATGACCCGAATGTTAGGGAGAATTCACTTTTGAAATCTACACCTGGTAGGATAGTAAAGATGTGGTGTGGAAACGATTCTGAAGATACTACAGAGTTGGGTAGTGGTAGATGGAATATGGAACCTTATATTTCATGTTTCCCCAATACGAGTGATGACCATAGTGTGATTACAAAAGAGGTTGATGTTGTTTCTTGTTGTTCACATCATTTTTTACCATTCTCCACGTTTAACGGTGGTAAGGCAATTATATCTTATAAACCGAATAAATACGTTTTGGGTATTAGTAAGTTACAGAGGTTTACGAATTGGGCTGCTAAGCGGTTCTGGTTACAAGAAGACTTAACACAGTATCTTGGTAAGACGATCGCACGTGTTGCTGATACAGAAGATGTATATGTTAGACTTGAAGGTTTAGTACATGGTTGTGAAACTTTTAGGGGTGCATCAAGTAAAGATGGTTCACTAACAACTGAATATAGATCTGGTTGTTTTAAAAATAAAGATTGATTTATAACAGAAGAGGATTTATTAAGTGAAAAGTTACGTAACCTTACTATCAAATGACGAATACTTCCTTTATACTGTAGCACTCTGGCATTCGTGGAAACAAGTTGATTCAAAATACCCTCTCAAGGTAATTACAACTGAAAAACTTAGTCCCTGGGTTTTCGATAAGATGAAAGAATTGAATATGGACTACATGACTGTCGATACCAGTGATTTTGATGAGATCTTTGATAAAGCAAAGATAAGAAAGAATTGGAAAGAAGCATTTAGGAAGTTAACTATCTTTAAACTTATAGATTATGAGAAGATGGTCTTCTTAGATTGCGATACCATAATGGTGAAGAATATGGACGGGTTGTTTGATATGCCAATGCTCACCTGTACTAGTAGGTATAATAGCCCAGGTAAAGATGTTAAAGCCCTACTTAGTGGTATGTTTGTATTCGACCCTAACATGGAAGATTATAATAAGATTCTACAAGTTATCAAAAATGTTATCGATGGGAAGTACATTGATAACAAGGAACTTTCACTTGAAGCGGTTAACGATGAGCATGTTCTATCCGAAGTATTCAAGGGTAGAATGCATGGATTAGGTTGTAATTGGCAGTGGATGCCACATGTATTTAATAGGTGTGATGTTCCTTGGGATACTATATACCTGGTACATATCGGTGCACCCAAAAAGAAGTGGTTTACAGAGGATAGGTATATCAATAATAACGTATCTAAACCATATTCACAATTCGATTATAACATGATTTACTGGTACTTTAATAAATTGGATGAAGTTGTTGAATTATATAAGTTACCATTCGAAATAACAAAGAAAACGGAGAATGTAGATATGTCTAGAGTACCGGTTTTCATAAAACCAACAAAAGAATCTTTCGAAGATAAATCTAAATCAGTTGTTGATTTATGGTAGATTAAATGTATAATATCTATTAACAGAGGAGATTTATGGAAACTAAAATTTTATTGTTTAGCGGCGGTAGTGATAGTGTTTTGATATCCCATCTTTGGAAACCTGATTATCTAGTTTATATTAACTTACACACGAGATATTCAGAAGAAGAAATTAAAAAAATTGAGAAATCTAGTTTCTCAGGTAAAGTTAAGATAGTTGATTTTCCGTTTCTGGGACAATTCGAAAGGGACGATGCTATCATTCCGTTGAGAAATCTTTACCTTCCTATGATCGTTTGTAATGTTTTCGATGCCGAGCATTACGGTGATTTGGATATCTGTTTGGGTGCAACTGCTGGGGATAGGGTTCTTGATAAGAGTCCAAGGTTTGCTGAGGATACTTCTAACTTGTTAACGTACCTTTATTCACCACAACATTGGATACCCAAGGGAAGGAAAATCCATATTAACATTGATTTTAAGAAATATACTAAAACAGAGATGTTGAAGTTATACAAAGACCAGGGTGGCGATGTCGATGCTTTAATGAAAGAATCGTTCAGCTGTTATGACCCGATTGGTGAAGAAGAATGTTGGTGTAGGAATGGTATTTGTAAACCCTGTTTTAGGAAATATATAGCTTATAAATTAAATGGTGCACATTTCAAACCTGAAATAGATGTATCTGTTTGTGAAGCTATTAAAGCCGAGATACTACCACAGATCTTAGCTGGAACTTATGGTAGGGCAGATGAAGAGTCTGATATCAAAAAGGTTATAGAAATTTACGAAAAGGAACATCCGGAGAATATCGGTAAGATTATCTATAAAAACAAAAATCACAGACACCAGTAATATGTTTGGAAAAAATAAAGGAAAGTGGAAAAGCAATAGTAAGTTGATCGCTATTGATTTTGATGACACGATAACGAATTTCGCCCCCTATCCACATACAGGAACTTTAAACAAAAAGGCAGAAAAGTATATTCGGTTACTTGTAGAAAACGGGTATACTTTAATCCTTTGGACAGCGAGGACTGGTGAAAACTATAAAGAAGCTTGTAAGTTGATAGAAGAATGGAACTTACCGATTAAACTGGATGATAAAAGTAAGTATGAACACGGCACAACCGGTAAGATATCTGTTGACTTTTTTATCGATGATCGATCTTTTACAGGCAAGATAAACTGGAGAAAATTATATAAGTATATCCTAAATAATGTATAATATATCAAACGAGGTTTAAGATGGGCTTAGATTTATATGCAGCTGGAGCAGGTTCAAAAAAGACGGTAGAACTAAAAAGACAAATTGGTTACGACCAACTATTATCACAATATACCGAACGTAAGGCTGTTATAGAATGGGTTGATTACCTAAGGAAACATCCTGAATGTAAATGCAAACTATTCATTGATAGTGGTGCTTATACAGCACATACTAAAGGAATTGAGATCGATGTTGATGAATATATAAAATTCATTAATTCTATCGATGATCAAGTTTACGTTTTCGCTCAGGTCGATAAGATTCCTGGTAGGTGGGGTCAACCTAAAACTATTGAACAACAGATGGAAGCACCGAAGTTGAGTTGGGAAAACTACCTTTATATGGTTGATAAGGTTAAATCACCAGAAAAACTCATTCCTATTTTCCACCAAGGTGAGGATTTTAAGTGGTTGAAAAATATGTTAAACTATAAGTATACTGAAGGTGCTTTAAAGGGTCAGTATATTAAATATATCGGTCTTTCATGCAATAAGGAACTAAGTACTAAAGATTGGATTAAATGGTTCGAGGAAACTTTTAAGATGATTAGAAGAAGTCCGAATCCAAACGTAAAAACACATGCTTTTGGTATGACTTCACTAAAGGTACTTGAGCAGTTCCCGTTTACAAGTGCAGATTCAACTTCTTGGGTTAGGTTCGCAAGTTTTGGTAGGATTGTTTACGACGGAAAGATTATATATGTAAGTAAGCGTAATGAACATAATGAAGATTATATCATGAATCAATCACCTGCTTTGATATCCTCAGTTAAAGATATCTGTAAAAAACTTAATATGTCTTTAGAAGATATTATTAACGATGATTCTGGTGAATCAAGATGTTTGTTCAATCTAAGGTCATTAAAAAACTGGGTTGATAACTACAAGTACACCGGTACTGATAGTTTTAAAGAAGATTTATGGTAATTAAGGAGTATTATAAATGATTATTGAAACAGAAAAATTTAAGGATGTTTGTTCGACGATCCTCGGTGCCATCGATAGTAATGAACTATCTACTTTAACTGAAACCTTAGAACTAAAGACTATTGGTAAAGTTCTTTATTTGAATGTTACTAACGGTGAATATTACGCATCAGTAAAGTTTGATTTGGACCATGAAGAAGAATTTAAAGCATCGGTAAACGCTAATTTGTTCTTGAAATTAATTGCGGCGGTGACTTCAAGTACTATTGAATTACAAGTTAAGGATACTTATGTACTTGTTAAAGCAAATGGAACTTATAAGATTCCTTTGATCTATGATGATGGTAAATTACTGGAATTGCCCGAAATTAAAATCAACAACAAAACTGTTGAGATGAAAGTAAGTGGTGATATCCTTGAAAGTATCCTTAACTATAATAGTAAAGAACTTTTAAGGGGAACTATTAGTAGACCGGTGCAGAAATTATTTTATATCGATGAAAAGGGTTGTTTGACTTTTACCAGTGGTGCTTGTGTAAATAACTTTACTTTGTCTAAACCGATCAGGGTTCTGTTAAACAACCGATTGGTTAAGTTATTTAAACTTTTCAAGAATGATATGGTTGATTTCACTTTGGGATATGATCCCATTAGTGAGGAAATCGTTCAAACTAAAGTTTCCTTTGTAACGAAAACAATTACTTTGGTTGCAGTTACTGGATGTAATGATGAGTTGTTAAATTCTGTACCTGTTGCAGCTATCAGGGGTAGGGCGGAAGCTACCTATGCTTACAACGTTGTATTCAATAAACAAGAATTGTCAGAGACCATCGATAGGTTGTTACTGTTCAGTGCTGGTTATGGTAGTGCTAAAAACTTGAAACCTTATAGTACTTTCGAATGTGAAAACGATAGTGTTACCATCTATGATTCCAACAAAGAGAATAAAGAGGTTATTAAGTTTAAAAACGGAACAACTGTGTCAGAAAAATACTCCATGACTTTGGACCTTGCTGATTTGAAGATGGTTTTGGATACTATTTCAGATGAATATATAACTGTTGCTTTCGGCAATCATCAAGCTATCGTAATCAAGAGGGCTGCTATTAGTAATATTATTCCTGAAGTTAAATCTATTTAATAGGAAAATGAATAATAGAGGAAAACAATTTGAAAAAAAATTTGCTTTAGATATAAAAAAATCATTTCCTGATGGCCTGTTGATTAGATTACCTGACCAGCAATCTGGGTATAAAATGTCCTCTCAAAATTTATGTGACTTTTTGTTTTTTAGGTATCCTATATTATATTGTATAGAAACAAAATCACACCATGGCAACACTTTCCCATTAACTAACCTAAGTCAATACGATAAACTTTCTTGTAAAGTCGGAATAAAGGGTGTAAGGGCAGGTGTTGTCCTTTGGTTTATAGACCATGACTGTGTCTGGTATATTCCGATAAGCACTATATCACAGATGAAAAAGGATGGAAAGAAATCGGTTAATGTTTTAAGCGATGTAAAAGCTGGTTATAGGATAATAGAAGTACCTTCAAAAAAGAAAAGGGTGTTCCTTGATAGTGACTACTCTGTTTTGTTGAATTTAAAGGAGGGTGAGTAGTTAACACCTATTTACATCTACTTTAACAGTTATGATAAGATTACTTTCACTGTGAATAATTGTATGATATCTTGAGGGTTAAGTGATGACGAAAGAATTGGAAACGGCGTTAGATAACGTTGAAATGACATACAACGAAGTAGCTGAAATAGCTAATGAATTGATAGATGAATATACATCAGATATTTCAAAGATAATTAACTACGCTTCAGATAACACCGAAAAGTTAACGAATGATGATTTAAGGGATCTTATGCTTAAACTTTCTATAAAAGCGTATAGTTTTGGTGATGTAAAAGAAAAAGCTGTCATAAAAGCTGAATGTGCAGAAATGTTAAAGAAAGAGGCACATGCTAAGGCCTTCACTAAAACTGAAGGTTCTGGTGCGGTAAAAGAAAACGCTGCTATCAGTGCAACAAGTAATGAGGTAGTTGCCGAAGCTGTATATGATCTTGTTGCAAATCTATTTAAGGTAAAACTTGAAGAAATCAGACGGATGATCGATACTTTAAAAACGATACTAATGTCTAGATTATCTGAAGCAAAATTGTCTTCTGTAACTGAAGTTGGAGTAGGGAGTAAGTAATGAGTAGTATATTAGAAGTAGCAAAAAAACTCAATCGGGAATTCAGTGATGATACCCTAGCAATAAAGGCTGATATCACACCAAATTACGAACGTATGCCAACAGGTGCGTTTGGTTTGGATTATCCTTTGTATGGTGGACTTGTTTATGGTAGAATCGTTACCTTTGCAGGACTATTCCATAGTGGTAAAACTACAGCTGCTTGTACAGCTATGGCGGCGTATCAAAGAAATAATCCAGATAGAACTTGTGTGTATGTTGATGTTGAACATAGTTTAGATATCAAGTTTCAATCTAGGATGACGGGGCTTGATCCTAAAAAAATGATATATTTTAATCCTAAAACATTAACCGGTGAACAAGTACTGGATAGTATTTTAGAGTTTCAAAAAGCTGATGATATCGGGATGATTGTAATAGACAGTATTCCCGCTTTACTACCGGCACAAGCACTTGAAAACGATATTGAAAAAGATCCTGGGATGCGTGGTACCATAGCTAAACCATTACACAGGTTCTTAATAGCTATGAGTAATCTAGTGAATCAAAAGAATAACATACTTCTTTTGATTAATCAAGTACGTGTTTCTGGAACGACATTCACCGGTGCACCTATATACACTGAACCTGGTGGACAAGCACCACAATATTATTCATCGATTAAAGTTAGATTTGGCACAAGGACTTTTATAAAAGGTGATAAGGTTGATTCCAGTAGTGGTGACGGTGCAGAAGGGTTTAGACTTAAATTCGCTATCACTAAGAATAAATGTGGACCGGTAGCACGTGGTGGCGGTTGGTTGAGTTTCAACTATGATTCTGGACTTATGTGGCTTGAGGATATGTTAGAAATAGCTTACAAGTTTGATTTTATTAAAAGGGTAAACAACGTTACATACTCCTTGATCAATCTTGAAACAGGTGAAGTTTACAAGGATGAAGAAGGTAAAGAACTAACAGGTAAAAAGAAAGACCTTGAAGATTATATAAGGAATAACATATCATTTCAAAATGAATATATCAGTATGTTAAACAAGTATATATCTGCATCCGATAAGAATTACGGTGATATCCTTGATGAACGTGAACAAGCTGAGATTAAGGAACAAGAAGAAGCAGTAGAGGAGAAATAAAACATGGCTTTAATTAGTGGTACGCCATGAGTGAAGAAGAGAAGGCGAAGGCGACAAAGGCTATCGAATACGCACTTTCGACGGGCGCTAAAGACAAGACAAAGGTGGTGAAAAAAGATAAGGATAAGTAAATACAAAATAGTTGAAAATAGTTGACTTTACCACTAAATCATATATAATATCAGTGTAAGAAGAAAAGATTCTTACAGATCATAAGTAACATAGGAGGACATGAAATTATGTCGACGAGATGCAGAATTGCAATCAAAGAGCCGAACGGTACCTACAGGAGTATCTATTGCCACAACGATGGATATCCAGAAGGTGTGGGGGAAATTTTGGAAACTTATTACACGAATGTGAACAAGATCGAAAAGCTTATGAATTTAGGGGATATTTCCTCTCTTGGGTCTTCTCTGAAGTTCAAAGATTTAGACACCTTCTTTAAAGATCCTCAAACCTACGCATTGAACGATGGGACGACAGATTACAATAGGTGGAGGAATGAGGGAACAAAGGCTGTGGTGTCTAACACCCTTGTTGAACTCATTTCCCTTGCTGAAGATAGTGCTGCGGAATTCCTGTACGTTTTTGAAAACGGTCAATGGGATGTACTAAACATCTAAAAAATCAAAATAATGTCAGTTATAGAAGTCAAAGAAAGAAAAAAAGAAGGTGTGAACAAACCAACTCGGTATTATTCTCATAAACAGGAGAAGAGAGTTGCGGAAGTATTCGATGGTAAAACCACTAAAAATAGTGGTGCAACTTTATTCCAAAAATCTGACGTTATGCTTAAAGATTTCGCTATCGAATGTAAAACAAAAACCACTGATTCTGAATCAATGTCTATAAAGAAAGATTGGCTTGAAAAAAACGAAAGGGAAAGCTTATTTATGGGTAAGAAATACTCGGCACTCATGTTTAACTTCGGTCCTTCAAGTGTAAAAAATTACGTTATCCTAGATGAAGACACATTTAAGGATTTGATAGATGGGAAGTAAGTATAAGATTACATTCGTGATTAAACTAAAAACATTTATTCGAAAGATTAAATATATCTTAGTTTTTCCATATGTGTGGTTAAGTAACTATATTCTATGTAAGAGGTATCCTTTCTATAGATACAGGAATGAATTTACAGATAAGCCTTTAGGTTATAGGTACACATTCTACGGGGATATACCTTATGGTTGGAGGAAAGCGTTTGGAAAACAATTTTCTAAAGAATTAAAGAGTGCACTTATAAAAGATGGTTACTTGAAAACCTTCCGATTTATAGAAATTAAAGAAAAATATGGTGAGTTGAGACTATATAGTACCGACTATGGACCAGAATCATCTAAGGTACTTGAAAAGTATGAAAATATATCGATAGGTTTCTGTATTAGATGTGGAAAACCTGCACGATACTGTACACAAGGTTGGATCGAGTATCTATGTGAAGATTGTTTCGACAGTTGTTACCGTGATAAAAATAGTAATCTAAAAAATAAAGAATTAAATGAAGAGGAATACCAAAGCTACAAGAATCAATCTAGGTTAACAGAAAAGGATATTCCTACCATAACAAGGTACGAGAAAGACCCGGATAATCCTGGTGAATGTGTTAGTAGAATCGTCGACCTAAAAAAAGAATATAACATAGACTTAAAACAACTATGGGGTATTCAAGATAAATCGTAATGTAAGTAGATAGCTAATTATCAACCTATCGAAAAGGAGGAGAGTAATGGGAATGTTTAAAAACACACAGAAGATTTCTGAAATTGTGTTTGAGCCGAAAGAAGTATGTCATAATCTTTGTCCACTGGGACAGTTGTGGTGTGATGAACAGGTTAAGAATGGGGATAGACCTAGATTAGCACACTACACGAATCATTTCAAGATCCATATGGTACCTGGGGATCTAATCTGTGATTACCTTGATGTCGAAAAATGGATCAGGGATAACCTTAACGATTCTACGATAGTGATCGAAGATGCAGTAAGTAAGTTGTTTGATTATTTAGATAGTACTTATAAACCGAAACACCTAAAAGTGGAAAGCTACGTTGATGATGCGATTCATGGGCCGGTTACTGTTGTAAGGGAGAGTTTGTAACATGGGAAAAGAAATTAAAAATTTGTTTACTACCAAGAGGGGTGTTTTGTTGCTATTAAGTGTAACCACAGCGTTAGTTACGGCTTACTTGAACCTCATTACTTTAAAGGGGACACCAGGATTTTGGATTTTTAACACCGGAATTTCATATGGAACGCTTCTGGTTTCTTTTATTCCAATGCTTGTTGGTGATTTGCTTGCTGAGGTTTATGGTTGGAAAAAATCCTTCATTATCTCCTCACTTAGCTACACTATTGCACTCATCTTCGTCTTTATCCTTTGGGGTATAACGGGACTCCCCGGCCTGGTTTTTGGTCAAGAAGGCTTCACGGTGGATGCGTACAACACTATCTTCGGACAACAATGGTCTATCCTAATCGGTAGTGCAGTTGCGTATTACGTTGGTGTATTCGTTAACGCTGTTATTATGGGGGAAATGAAAAAGAAAGTTATCGCAAAAGGGGATGATAACGGCTGGAAATTGATGCTTCGTTGTATCTTATCTACCGTTGCAGGACAATTCCTTGATAACGCACTATTCTTCCTTATCGCTTATAGTCCTAATGTTATCGACCCCGCAGGAACTGGATGGGGTGAAGCAAAGAAAGTATGGGAATATATTTGGCAACAAATTCTTGCAGCAGAAGTTATTGAAGTTAGTTATGAGTTAATCCTTTTCCCATTAACTAAATTCCTTACCAAAAAAGTTTCATCTTTGCCAGAGTAATGATAAGTTGATTAGTAACTTAAGATAAGTAGGAATACTTATCTTTTTTTACGGCTTACTTGAACCTCATTACTTTAAAGGGGACACCAGGATTTTGGATTTTTAACACCGGAATTTCATATGGAACGCTTCTGGTTTCTTTTATTCCAATGCTTG
>Ga0256871_1001764_pt1 | contig 10641 bp, 5 predicted proteins | sample RumenRJG_07RNA_FD_185439 | JGI IMG/M metagenome (GOLD analysis project Ga0256871, IMG submission 185439) | Metatranscriptome of bovine rumen microbial communities from Lethbridge, Alberta, Canada - Rumen RJG_07 (Metagenome Metatranscriptome) | ecosystem: Host-associated > Mammals > Digestive...
ATAAAGAAGAACTTAGCTTACATGTAGAAAAGATATTCAAACAGTACAGTAATCCTGGACTGTACATCTGTGATATAGCCACGGGTGGAGGAAAGTCGTACACCATAGGCAAGTTGACTTGCGAATATTACCTGCAACATTTTGACCGCGTGATCATCCTCTGTGTGCAGAAGAAACTGATTGAGGGTATGAACCGTGAGGTCCACAAGTTCATAGACTCTCCTGAAAGTCTTATAAAGCCAGAAGAGAAGCTGGTAATAGAAAACAACCAAGACGTAATCAAGAAGGCTATCAGCAAAGGTTACTTCAACAAGCTGATAGAAGAAATCGATTATCAGGTTGGCGAACAAAGAAGTCATAATTTCAAGGTCAACAGCTTACAGTATGGGCTAAGCACCATCAAGAAGATATATAAAGCCATCGAGAACCTTAATAGTCTGTCGGGAAACAATACGAACGACTATCTCAACGCGCAGTTCAATGATACTGAGCAAAGCCTCCGTGGGGCTGTACGATATTTCTTTGATAACTTCAAGAAGCATCTGGAGCATACTGGACAGGTAAAAAGGGTGACATACGAGAGTATCGTAAAACGCTTCCCTTCGCTTATTGATGTGTACCCTCAGGTCGGTTATAAGAACAAGAAGGTGCTGATCATGACCGTCCACAAGGCCATATATGGTATCGACCCCATCCTGACCGAAAAGATTCAGCTGAATGATTTTGCAGGAAGAAGTGGCAAGTCACTTATTCTGTTTGACGAGTCTGATCAGGCTGCTATGGCCATACGAAGCGCTATCATAGACCCGTCCATCGACCAGTCAGAAGGGTATAGGCGTTTTGCCAATGGCTACAACGGGTTCCTGCAATATAAAGACCTGCTGGATAATCCGGAGCTGATGTCCGACGCATACTATGGATCTGAACAGGAGAAATGCTTGAAAAGGGCAAAGAAAATCTTATCGTCAGACTGGAAAAAGGTGTTCGGTGATACGGATGTGTTTAAGAGTATCTTCTTAGGGGATGATGAGGATTTGGAGAAATACCGGCGCGGTGTATTCTTCTCCGGTCCCGTGCTGAAGGTGAATGTATCACAAAAGGGAGACAAGACGGATTCGTATATATGTTATAGGAACGGTGACCGCCAGTTCACGCTGATGCACAGCAAGGATATGGAGGTCTTGAAGAAGCAGTTCCAGATTGTGGTCCCCATGAAACGGTTCCTGACATTGATGACCAGCTGTACTTCTGCTGTCAAGGCACAGTTCAGTAAGGTGATCAGGGATATGCTCAAAGCTAACAGGGAACGGTTCATACGACAAGACCAAAATCCGGATGTCGCAGATAAGAACACATACCTGGGTCTGCCAACGCTCGAACGTGAGATACACACCTTCTTCTCCCGCTTCGAGACGAACGCAGAAAGACAATTTGAAAATCAGATCAAGAACTTCATCACAAACAGAAAGAACATCATCTTCAAGCAAGGAGATGAAACGATAAAATTGCCAGATACTACGGTGTACTCACAGGGAGTGCAGCTGTTTCAGGAAGAGATTGATGAGCGCGACAACCAACATCGCGTCCGTCTGTCTTGCCGTGAAATATCCACTACACCCGAGAAGATGATTGTTGACCTGGTGAACACAGAGAGGACGACGGTCGTGCTTTGCTCCGCTACTGCCTCCAGCCGCTCCGTGGTCAGCAACTGTGACATTGCTTACCTGAAACAGGTCCTTGGAAACAAAGTACATGCCTTGTCTAAAGAGGATAGGGACCAGTTTGACAGCCTGATGGCAAAGACCTATCCAGAGGGACACAAGATAGAGATCGTTCCTTTGGAGCATTATGTGTTTACAGATGCCAGGCCAAACCATCTCCAGCTACCAGAGAAATACAGAGCATTGTTTTCAAAGGAAGCACAGGACGAAGCTCTTTGCGATGCGTGGTTCAGAGAAACATGCCGTGAATTGGATAAGAAATGTAGTAAGCCTGGAGATAAGCTTTTTCAGCTATATCGATTGCTACAGTTTATCGAAGCCTATCACTGGTTCATCACCCATGTTGATATACACAGCATGATCTTTTTCCAGAACAGGACTGGAGATAAAGACCAGAAGCAATTCAACGTGCTGAGCAGACTGATAGATGGTTCTTTCCCAAAGGGCACATCCTTTGATGGTGAGATACCTGCTGACTGGAATTTGAATGAGCATCTTCGCATATCCAAGGATTGGGATGAAGTGGAGAATAACATCCTGTCAGAACTTGGTACCAATAAAGACGCGAAACTAATGCTGATAACGGCTTATGGCAGCTTTAAGGCGGGAACTAACATGCAATATAATATTCCCGATGGTCTGGACTATATAGCCGGTGACAGTTGGGAAGGTGATGGCAAGAGGAAAAAAGACTGGGATGCAGTCTATCTGCAGTCGCCTGCTGGCTATCTGATGATTAACGAGGATGGCACAGAGATGACCTACGAGAAAAGCCTCTATAACGCTATGCTGGTATTAATGATGCTCTTTGAGAGGGGATGTCTGTCCAAAGGGGATGTGGCCAATTGGTTGAATCAGGCTCTATCAGATAAGTTCTATTTTGGCCCGAAGAACAACCCCGGCATCACCAAGGACAAGGCTGCATGGGCTCAGACGGTAGTGGAGCAGGCCGTGGGACGTCTATGTCGTACGAGAAACAAGCCACACACTACCTATATTCTGTTTGATGAGGATATTAAGCCTTTCATCAAGACGACGAGCCTGGAGAAGTCACTCACCAAGGAGTTCAAAACGCTGGCACAGTATATTCTTGATCATCCTGCCATTTCGGATGCTACAGATGACCCAGATGAGATTATTCGTTGTAACAACGCGCGGTATGCACAGGACCAGCTGACAAGGATTCTGAAAAATGCATTGCGCTATACACCTCACCCATTAGAGTACCAAGAGGAGATAGAGGAAGATATTGAAGAAGGTAACGATGAGATTCCGCACATCGTTGAGGTAAGTCAAACTATGAACCAGATGTTCAAACAAATCATCCTGCGGAAGCCTGTAATAACGAGTTTGGATGAGCTGACAGATGAAGAAAGGAAGCTCACCATTCTTGATAAGTGCTATGGTGACTGGCCAAGAGATGAGAAAGGTGGCATCACATACTTCTATGATGAATGGAAACATGCTTGCCCTGCGAATAAGGGGAAGAGATTCCCATATCCAGTATCTCCTGCTTATGTCAGACTGGACTTTCTGATGAAGAACCCAATCATCAAGAGCTACTTCGAAGACAAAGGGTATGCTATAGACTGGAGGCAGGATGGACTGATCCTTCACCCGCAGATACTGGCTACATTCTATGCAGGAGAGATCGGTGAGGAGGCTTTCAAGGCGCTCATACTTCATTATACCCATTGCACGGAAGACAAGATTAAGCATCTGAGAGGGAAAGAATATGAGCTGGCGGACTTTGTTGTCTGCAATGACGATGGCAGCTATCGCGTGGCCTTCGATATCAAAAACATGAACCCCAATATCGACCATAATGATATGTTCAGAGATATGTCCACAACCGACAAAAGAGTGGAAAAGAAAAGAAGGCTTGGATGCCGTTATATTACGGTGAACATGCTGAAACTTGCTAACCCTTCTATGGACAACGATGAGATCAGTGGTGTTATCGATAGCAATGGGCAGATACTGCCAGAGGCAATATCAAGATTAAGGAGGCTTGTAGGTGATGAGAGCTAAGATAGACAGACAAGAGATATTGAAGTTGCCGTTGACAACAAGCCGGATAAAGGTAAGTGTTGACAGAGATCGTTTCTTTGACAAGTACACGATCATTTCTTACTATGGGCAGGCGAAAGATAACAAGGACCTGCCCTATGAGCAGCTGGCGGATAATCCATTCTTGTCTGTGACTGGCTTATGGGCGAGATGGAATGAAAGCTGCGGCAAGAGTATTAGATTCTTTATCCTTGCCAAGAAAGAGCAGGCTGCTGCTATCCTCAGTAGCCTCCGTGAATATGACCAAATCCGTTCGAAGATAGATACTTTGGAAGAATATGATAGTCGGCTTCAACAACGTATCATCGCGTCTTTGGTTATCAACTCTCTGGGGAAGATAAAGCAAGAGCGGATGATGTACAACGATGGTAGTCTGCTGATCAGTGATGATAAGAACTTTCTTGTGAAGAAGAGCAGGAAAGAGCTGGTATGCCTGAAAATTGAAGTGAACGAGTATATGAACCTCACAGCATCGACGACTTCGTTCTCAAATCCTGCTTCTTTGGACTATCTGAAGCGGAAAGGGAGATGCGTGTTTAAGGTGAGCTCGTCCATAGATGGCCAATGGTTCAGTGGCATGTCTGTAAAGCCGGTACTCTTGAAAGACCTTGACATAAAGAATGTGAATCTGCAGGATCTGTACATCAAGAAAAAAAGGTTTGCTGACAACCATAACCTGGTTCCGTACTGGCCGTATAATTCGGAAGACTACATACACGGTAAACTTTTTGCCCTGGCTCAGGTCGTCGACTCCGCCAACGAACTTTATAATCCCATGGTCAAGATAGACTTTGAGGACTATCAGGTTATTCATTACGACGAGTACAAGTCAAAGGATGATACGCTGGAGTTTATCAGCAGTTATTTCAAGAATCGCAGCATCTACTTCGATGATCCGTTCAATACCATTGCATCCAAATCATTGGTCAATGTGATGATGGAGCAACTTCAAGAGGTAACGAATCAGGGACTACTATTCTTGACCAAACCGGAGACAGAATGCATGACTATAAAATTGTGCGGGCCAATAGAGGATGACCAGAATGGCACCTTCTATACCAAGTCTCTTTACCGGCTGGCAAACAGTAGCATCCCCACGCAGCATAACATCTTCTATGACAATGAAAAAGAGGATACCTTTGATAGGACAGAGGCACGACGAATACTTCTGGAGCTGATAGTGAAGGACAGTCTGGTAAGACGCACAATGCCAGCTAAGATGGCCAACGCCATCGGTGGCTGGAAGTTCTATCGATGGAAGATCCACGAAGGGACTGTGACAGGAGCCATGTTGACAACATCAGGAGAGAATATTCAAATGAAGGGGTTTGGTTTCCCGAATGATCCTATGGCAGAGGATATACAATCTTTCGCACATGCTAAGCTATTGTTCGATGATTATCAGATGATCAGTGGAGCTCGGGACTACATGGCCATGAAAAAAGATGAGAATGTTTATCTTTTCATAGATACCGACGAGATACCAATACTGGATGTGGCCCTGATCGATGAGGGGTATGGGAAGGTGCTGAATAATGGTGAGCCTTTGGCTTTGTTCAAAAGGAAGGCTCAGGCTCATCAGTACCTTCGGGGATATATTGGCTTTCATCTTTGGAAAACGGATGGGTTATATGGTGAGCCGGAAGGCGCATACGGCTATATCGCAGGTACAAATAGCGAGAGCCTACAGATTAAAAATGGACAGAAGATGGATAAGATGCCACGTGCTAGAAGAATCTTCATCCTTCATAAGGAGAACCCTGAACTTGTGGAAAAGCAGATTCAGGAGATTTGCTCCATGTTGAAGTTTGGATTTGGACGTTGGAATGAGATTATGACTTACCCCTTCCCATTTAAGTTCTTGATGGAATTTTTGGATGATTGCTGCGAGATCGCTTTTTCAAAGCATTGGAGTCAGTTGACATACAACGATTAATAGAACGATGAAAATAGTAAGCTGGAACATAAATGCGCTAAGAGCTCATGAGGATGCATTCCGAAAGGCAATAGCTGCTTTACAGCCTGATGTATTCTGCCTGCAGGAGATTCGTGTGCGGGAAGATCAGCGGACTTTCCCTGCCGAAGGATATCACTCCATCATTAATCCTGCTGATATGAGCCAGTACTATGGGACGGCGATGTACTTCAAGAATGGTCTTCATCCGCTGAGCGTTACATTTGATCAATACGAATCAGAGTTTGGCTACGAAGGTCGGATCATTGCTGCTGAGTTCCCAGATTATTATATAGTGAACAGTTACTGGCCATTCTCCATGAGAAGTGCTGATAATAAATGGTTGAAGCATCGCTTGGCATGGAATAAATGGCTTCTTGCGTTCATCCATCAGTTGCAACAGAAGAAGCCTGTAATCATCTGTGGTGACATGAATATCGTTCGAGAACCAGTAGATGCTTTCGATGGCAAGTCCATCAAGCAAGTAGGATGTTTTTATCCTGAGGAGCATGAGGCATTCGATAAACTTTTGCATGAAGAGCAGCTGGTTGAAGTCTACAGGCATTTGCATCCTCTTGCCAATACCTTAGGCCGAAACGGACGATATTCCACTTGGTCTTATTCCAAAGATAATGTTAACAGAAAGAATAATGAGGGGTTCCGAATAGACTATTTCCTGGCCAGCACATGTCTGATACAACACGTAACCTCGTCAGAAATTCATGAAGATATTGAGGGTGGAGATCATTGTCCCATATCATTGGTTATCAATTTCTAAAGGACGAGCGAGCACAGGCTTCAAAAACATGAGAACAGCCTAAATCCCGTCATACGATGTTAATCCAGTGAGAATTTTTGCCGAGCGAACATAGAGTTCGCTCAAAATTGCTATCTTTGCACCAAAGTAGATAAATAAATTGCTATGCCAACAAACAAGAATGCACTTACCCGTCTTAAGTATCTGGATGATTTACTGTCAGATAGGCATCACTATTATGACATAAATGATCTTACAGAAAAGGTTAATGAGCTCCTTGAAGATACGGGGAATACAGTTTCTCGTAGGTGCATCGAAAAAGATATTAACTACATTGAGTATGCAGGCCCTTTTTTGGCTGAGATTGAAAGATTCTCTTCAAATGGCCGACATTGCCTAAGATATGCTAAACCTGGATATTCTATTTTCAAAAAGGACTTGACCGACGATGAAGAACACCTTCTTGCATCTGCATTGTCTTTATTAGGGCAATTCGATGGCCTGCCTAACCTGGAAGGACTCGAAGGGCTAAGGCTCGGTCTTGGCGTAAGGGAAAGCAATCGCAAGATCATTTCAATGATGCGCAATCCATTGGAGAACTCGAATCTCTTGGGAGAACTGTTTACTACCATAGCCCATCAACAGACCATTTGCCTTCACTATCACACATTCAAAGATCCTGCAAACATTAAGAATGTGAACCTCTATCCTTATCTGCTAAAGGAGTATAACCGTCGTTGGTTCCTGATTGCTGCAGCTGAGAGTGATGGGAAACTTCTTAACTTTAGTCTGGATCGTATAGATAAGGTGGTACCTTTACCATCACACCAGTATAAATCTTACAATGGGGACATCAATGAGCGTTTTGATGATATAGTTGGCGTAACGCTAAAAGAAGAGAACCCAGTTGAGCATATTCTCTTTTGGGTTGATGACAACTCCAAAGACTATATCGCGACGAAGCCATTACATGATTCTCAAATCCAATATAAAGCCGATAAAGAGAAACAGTTACATGAAAAATATACCCAACTGGAAGGAGGGCTATTTTTCTCCATAGACTGCCGTAATAATTATGAACTGATCAGGGAACTGTCTTCATTCGGACAAAGTCTTCTGGTGCTCAGTCCAGCATCCATTCAGCAAGAAGTATTACAACGTTTTGAACAGACCGTTGAGAGGTATCATAAGATGATCAGAGAATAGATCCGGAGAGGGGCAATCACCTTAATCTCCTCTCTCCTATTGTAGAGAAGATCGGCTTCCTTCAAATTCAGCCCAACCCTTCCTGACTTTATCAACGATTATGGGTTCTAACGAGAGTCATTTTCTCTTGGAGTTGGTTTTATACTGAGCCAGGTCAATCTTGCCCAACACATTTACATGAGGCCCATCTTTGATAGGCTTTTCTATCAGTGTGTCAGAATATTTTCTTATACTTGGAATTACAGTTGTGCCAGTTTTTATCATATCAATGTACTGGGCAAGTACACCCATGAATTTGAAATAATAGACAGATCTCTGAGGTAAGATCCTATCCAATGTCAGCTTTTCCCATTCATTCAGAGTGTTGCCACGATGATTCGTATTCCTACATTGATAGACATCATTCAGGAGAGCTGTCGTTTCCTTATAGCCATTGTAGTCCGAGCTGCGCATGACAGCCTTATAACCATAGAAGTAGACAATGATACGAATTTTATCAAAGGCAAATTGAGATTGTAGTGCCTTCCTGGATTTGACATATGCGTTGGATAAATTCTGCTTGCTGTCAGTACCAGGGAAAATAAGATTGGCTATTTTGTAGGTACTCTTATCCATTCTTTTGTCAATGGCCGGTTCCGACTTTCCATCATCCAAGACATAAGCAGGGTAGCCCCACATCTTTGCTGTGATCCTGTCGAGGTCTACAGACTCACAAATCTTATTAGTCATATTCTCAATCTGCTCATATAGGGCCAAACAGAAATCGCCAAATGCATCTTTTCTTCTGAAAGACTCCATTCGAACAAAGTCCTCAATCAGCTGGGGTACAATGGACTGAATAGGGAAATCTTTATAGAATTCGTCTGCTTGCTTGTGGACTATCTTTTCGATACACAGCTCGTATATCTCATCAAGTCTTTGGTCACCTACAACAGCAACATCTGCGGGAGAAACTGCTCCAAGCTTCTTCCGCAACGCATCGCCGAACTCAGTATCTTGCTGGGAAAGACGAATAACTTTATTCAAGATCCCTAGTTTCTTTTCATCCATTGTCGTTTAATATTTCATCAAGTTCATCCTCCAGCTCATCCAAGTCAACAGGCTCCGGGACAGGGACGGTAACCTTACTGATCTTGTGGATAAGCTGAAAAGACTTGCCCTTACCATCTCGGCAGAAAGAGATAGCTAAGCCTTTCTTATCTGCCAAGTCCTTCGGGGATAGCACCTTGTTGATAAAGACATTCTGGCTTTTCCCCTCTATCATATAATATCCCTTACGTTTGCCATTCTTGTCAGCACTGAACACCAGAGAAGTGGAATATTTCTTTTCAAAGTCCACCAGCGGGATGGTTTCAATATATGTAACTTCATGCTCGTTGGTGGATCCGGGAGTATTCATTTCCTTAACCAACTCGTTATATGTGGCATTCAAACGCATATATACACTATCCTGCTCTCCTTTCACCATTTTAAGATAAAGGAGCTTACCATTGAGAACATTGACCATATCAGGATTACCCTTCTTGACATGACCTTTGTCCGCCTTATATTTTGGGAAGAATTTGCTATATGCTACACCATAGCCATATTTCTTCCAGATATACAAGATGTTGCGAATATCACGTACATACTTCTGGCTGACATTGACTTTGTTGCTTACAACAACGCCTGTAACCTCTTGCCGGCTTCCACGTTTCTGCAGCCTGGTCTTCTTCTCATTCAGGGTAAAGCCCTGATCAGTGATGATTCTTCGCAACTCAGTAAAGAACGCGCCATTCTTACTGTAGACATTATGCATTGACGAAAAGGTTATATCATCAGCATATCTTGTGTAGTCCAAGCCAAAGCGCTTAGCTAATCCTGCCAAGCGCCGATCCAATTTATCACAAATCATATTTGTAATAATGGGCGATGTTGGGGCACCTTGGGGCAGGACGTAATCAGTTTTGATCACATTCCCCTTCTCGTCTTTTTCAACTTGCTTCATACAGCAAAGTCCAGCTAAGATGTTGGCAACAGGCTTTTTGAAGTTGAGGGGATCAATTTGTAGCCTTTTCCAAATGCGAGGTTGTTCAACACTTGGAAAGAAATCCTTTAAGTCAAGATTAAGGATGTAGTTCTTTCCAAGATGGACGCTGGCATTGGTGACCACAGAACGGCCTTCTGTAAAGCCCATAGCATGAGTTGAAGGGGTATACAAAGCCTTGAAGATCTCATTCACATACTGTAAGATGAGCTTGAAACTACGGTTCTTCGGTGCAGTGATCAACCGGAAACCTCCACTTTTCTTCTTGATCTTAAACTGCTCGTAGCGATGGAATGTGTTGTTGGGATTACAATAGTAATTGAGCAACTTCATACTGAACGGATGATAATGCTCTGCCAAACCAGCTTCACGCATCTCATCTTCTTTCAAGAAGTTAAGAAGCTGAAGGAGCTCTTCCTTGGTCTCCATCTGATGTGCCAGTTGTGCTATATCTTTTCTTTCCATTCAGTTATTCTAATTAAAAAGCGGTCCCGACGTACTGATGCTGGAATTTCTTTTCCTTATATATAGAAAATGTAATAATAATAAAAGAGTAACATCATAATATAATAGACATATGTACGAAGTACTCAGTGTAACGCTAACGGATTAACGTTGCTATCCCCTCTCCGGATGGAAAGAGGACATCCCACGAATATCTCCCCGAGAGGATACGGCTTGCGCCCGCAGGACGAAAATTCAAAATGCTCTTCCAGCTTCAGTTTGTCAAGGATCGCTTTCTTGTTTGCAAAGGTAATAAATACTTTCGAATCCTATGTTCGTGTATTTAGTGTTCACTGAATAAATATTTTGACCCACACGGGTCCCAAAAAATCAACGCCTCGTTCAGGTCCACAAAGGAGAAAATGGAGCCAGAAAACGAATTTTCCAAAAAAGTACAGACAAA
>Ga0256871_1001767_pt1 | contig 10633 bp, 8 predicted proteins | sample RumenRJG_07RNA_FD_185439 | JGI IMG/M metagenome (GOLD analysis project Ga0256871, IMG submission 185439) | Metatranscriptome of bovine rumen microbial communities from Lethbridge, Alberta, Canada - Rumen RJG_07 (Metagenome Metatranscriptome) | ecosystem: Host-associated > Mammals > Digestive...
CCAGGACATTCCTCTTTTTATTTTTTGAAATCTTCCGCTTTATTCTATTTCTTCAGAATCACAAACGATTTCGCCGGAACAGAAGAAACTGTGGTTTCTGTGTCCGCGGTTCTTACTTTTCCAGTTGTTTCATCGATTTTAACTAGCTTTCCTTTTGCGCCAAATGAAACCGCAACTGAATTGACTCCAATCCCCAGAAGACCGTCCGCCTGCGCGCCAGGAATTGTAAAATCAGAGTCGCCTGCGTTGAAATAGACATCGAACTCCTCCGAGCCTGACTTGGCCCTGTAAAGCGTTACTCCTTTTGCAAGGGTTTCCGCAGTCGAGCCAGCACCGTCGGTGAATGCTGGCGATGATTTTCTCAGTGCAATCAGACCTTTGTATGTGTTGTACACATCGGAATATTTTTCTTTCATTTTCAGGTCAACGGTGTTGACTTCATCAATATTCTTCCAGAAGACTCCGCCCTTTGTGTCGGCGGCGTAACTGTCAGGGTTTCCCTTCTTTGTGCGGAGGAATTCCTGGCCGCCGTTGATAAACGGTGTTCCCTGGCTGAGCAATACATACGCCGCGGCAAGCTTGTCCTGCTTTTTGATGAGCTCAATCTGCTCGTCTGAAACAGAAGACGGCCATGCTGTAGCAATTTCTCCATCTTTGTCTGCTGCCTGAGTTTTTGCCGGGTCAAGCGAGTAAACCAGCTTGTCGTACAGAGTGAAGTTGTCGTGGCACTCAACGTAGTGCAGCGCAAGGCCTGGAATTCCTGTTGTGTTGCGGCTGTTCTTTCCGCTGTCGCCAACAAGCCCGGCTATAATTCCGCTGTCAGAATTAGCGTTCTGAACCTGTCCTACATTGAATCCGCCGAACTCAGCGCCTTTTATTGCATCTCGGAAGTCGTCATCGAATGCGCCGGCTCCGCTTCCTGAACTTCCTGCTACAGCTCCATTTGTGCTGTTTTCCACTGCAGAATCTCCGCCCGTCCAAGGCTCTCCGTAGACCATTACATTCGGATCAATGTTATACAAAGTATCATAGATATCCTTCATTGTGCCGGCACTGAGACATCCCATAAGGTCGAAGCGGAATCCGTTGATGTGATAGTCGTTCATCCAGTGCTTCAGAGAGTCAATCACATACTTCTTCACCATGGTTCGTTCTGTTGCAACCTCATTTCCGCAGCCTGAGCCATTGGAATAGCTACCGTCGCTCTTCTGGCGGTAGAAATATCCCGGCACAGTCGAGTCATACAGCGACCCCGACGCAGTTCCGTTTGTATGGTTGTATACAACGTCCATTATGACTGCAATCCCATTCTCATGGAACTTCTGTATCATTTCCCTCATCTCTTTCACAGCCTGTCGTCCGTCCGTGTAACCGTCTGTCACGTATCGTCCTTCCGGAACATTGTAGTGGTACGGATTGTAGCCCCAGTTGTAGCCTTTATCCGCATTCACCTGCGCATAGTCAAACATCGGAAGAATCTGCACATGTGTGACTCCAAGATCGTTCAGGTGCGCCATTATTTTTTCAGAGTTCGCAATGTCAAGGAATTTTCCGGTAGAATCCGTAACTACAGCGCGGCTCCAGTCTCGGATGTGCATCTCGTAGATAACTGCATCCGCGTAGGATTTGCCTTTCCATGGATTTGTATAGCTGCTTTCCCAGCCGGCAGGAGCTGCCTCCGCGTCGTCAATCGTTGCAATCTGGGCAGCCACAGAATCTGCCGCGCATATTTTCGCGTTTATGTCGCAGACAAAATATGTTTTTTCGTTTACAGATATCTTGTATTTATAGAACATGTATGATTCAGCATTGCCTATCGCTGCAGACCAAACTCCGGTTGTCTGGTCCATTTTCATTTCTGCTGTTCCGGCTGGAGTTCCTTCTAGCTCCGGTTCGTCCGTTCCGCCTATCGCCTTTGCTGCTACTGTTGCTGGCTTGAACGTTCCGATTGTATCCGCCGAGGAATAAAGAAGAATTTCCACAGATGATGCAGTAGGCGCCCACAACTTGAACGTTGCCTTGTTTCCATCAAGAGTAAGCCCCAGGTCGTCGCCGTCATATTTCAGTTTCAAATCGTCTATAAGCTCAGACTTGATGTTGGCAGAAACGCTCTGCTCGCCAAGAGCAACTGTATATGGCCGCTTTGATACATCGCCGTCAGAAACTGTCAGAGTTGCATTTGTGTCTGTCGCGCTCACAGCGGAAACTGTCAGGACTTTTCCATCGCAGTCTTTCACAGTGAATGTATCTTTTGACGCGTTCTTCTTTCCGAACACACTGAGTTCCACAGTTTTTCCGTCTTTCGAGCTTATGGCCGCATTTTTCAGCCCGACACAGTCCTCTTTTGCGTCGTATATTGTAGTGTCCCCGTATATAAACCAGAATTCAGCGCCATCGGTAAGCTTCTCTTTCGGAATTACAATATCGTCTGTCTGTGGGCTGCCACTTGCGCCTACAAAAAGGCATCCAAGATCAGATTCTGTGTCGACTGAAAGCGTGTATGTGAAGAAATCACCGCTCCTTGTCATTGCAAGATCTCCAGGCCATGCCTTTTCCGAGTAGTTCTTATTGCTAGGCGATTTCCATGCCCATACGTTCCAATCAGTTTTTGCATCCGCATACATAACATTTATAGTTACTTTTGTAGTGTATGCAGCAGCAGAATTTTCCGCCGCCCTTTCCGCTCCGGCGCTTCCGTTTCCTTCAAGTCCGTTCGCGCAGGAGAACAGCATCAGAGCCGAAATCATGGCAGAGAATATATTCACAATTTTTTTCATAGTTCAGATTCCTCCTTTCACAGCTGGATTCCTGCAAGAATAAACAGCGGCGAAACAAGCTCCAGAGCACCGTCCGTCGCAGCCGCAGATTTTCCAACAGATTCCGTCTCGCTCCGTTCCGTTTCATACGCAAGATAGAACATCCTGCCCGAAGAGGAGTAGAACAGCGGAAGTCCGGAAGAGCTGGAAACCTTCGGGAGGACAGTTATCCAGCCACCGCTGACCGTGTATTCAGCGGAGAATGCACCGAAAGAAACAGGCTTCACCTCCACAGAATCCTCGTTGAAAACAAACGAGCAGTCCCCAGCTTCCCATTCCGCAAGGAGAGCGGGTTTTTCAGCATTGCATTTCATCTCTTCAGCCGCGATTACAGGAACTTTCTTTCCGTCCTTGCCCGCATTGAACATATACGAAGAAAGACTCCTGCCGCCTGCTTCAGCGGAAAATTCTCCGCTTTCAGGGTTGTAGCTGAACTCAGCCGGCACAGCTGTTCCAGATTCATCAGGATATGCTGTGATCTCCGCACCGTCCTTGTACAAGTGGTATTTTCCGCCGGTTCCGCTTTCAAACTCAAGATACTCATAATATCCGGAGTCTCCGCCGCCAACGGAAACAACCTTGTTCTTTATAATTTTCCCCGTAGAATACTTTGGAACATCAATCGCATTCACAGGATCTGAACTTCCTCCGTCCGAACTGCACCCCGCAGCCACAAAAAGCGCCAGAGCCGCAAGCGCACAGCCCAGCGCATTCATCATTCTTTTCATAAAACCTCCAGAAAAGATTTATGCAATTTACAACTCTCAAATTTCATCTATATCAACAGAGCCGCCGCCCTGAAAATATCCCTAATCTCTTTTTTCTGTGCGCCAGGATTCCTCCCCGCGTCATGTTCCCCCGCACGCATCCGCTCCTCCAGAAAACCGCACCTCCAGGGCCCGCTCACGCAAAGAATCCAGGCCGAAATTGCTCTCAACAAGAAGGTTGAAAGATGGAGGACTGACTATATGCTGTGGGAAGACCAGATAGAGGAGTGGAAGCACGAAGGCAGGGATGAATCGCGCAGGGCGAAAAACAGGGCGCGCTAAACAAGGCGGTTGAGACCGCTAAAAAACTCCTGGAAAACAACATCCCGGAAAAAATAATCGCCGAATGCACCGGGCTTTCTCCGGAGCAGATAAAGTCGCTGTAAAAGCCATGCAAAATTCAAACGGCACAGATTTATGCCAGCCGCTTTCCGTACTCATAGATTGTGTCGCTCGGCAGGTCTATCTGGTCGTTCCAATACACGCAGGTGCGGCTTTCATCAAGTCTGACGTTTTTGTACAGCCCCTCAATTTTTTTCAAGCCGTCATAGTCCGGGAGTGTATTCATATCGTCGTGCAGATCATAAAAAACTCTTGCACCGTTCTCAAAAACAACATCAAGCACAAAATTTTCCATTGCCCGCACAGATTTTATTCTTGGAATCATACAAGACCTCCTTGGCAAAAAATAAAATAATCAGCCCCATAAATCAAGCAGAAAAAACTTGCAGAAAAACCAATTGTCAAAGAACATAAAAAGAAATCTCCAGCTATTTTTTATAAATTCCAAAGACCTGTCTTGCAATGCAAATCCAGATACAAAACCTGAATCAACAGAATATTGAAAAAAACACAGGTTTTATCTGTAATTTGCGCAGGATGTAATTTCTTTACCAACAAGCCCTTTCAACCTGCCATCAAGTTTTTTTTTAAAATTTGCAAAATTCTTTGTGAAGTATTTCCGTTTCTGCAATTTTTTTGCGTTAACTATGCAGGAGCAAAAAATGCAGAAAGAATCTAAATACACTATGAAATCCTACGACGACCTGTTTTTCACGGACGACTTCCTTTTTTCCAAGATTATGAGAAAGCCCGAAATCGCAAAGGGCGTCGTCCAGAACCTTTTAGGAATCAAGGTCAGGAAGATTGAGTTTGTCACATCTCAATATTCAATCGACGAGCTTTACAACGGCAAGGGCATCCGCCTAGACGCATATCTTGAGAATGAAGATAAAATCATCGACATAGAAATGCAGACAGTCATAAAAAAAGATGAAGGCCTGCGTATGCGCTATTACCAGAGCATGATGGACATTGACCACCTGAACCGTGGCGAAAGCTTCAAGGAGCTCAAGGAGTCCTATGTCGTGTTCATCTGTCTTGACGACCCGTTCGGGGACGAAAAGCCGGTCTACAGTTTTGCGACAAAAGAAGTCTGCGGCGAACGGATTCTGAATGACAGAATCCACAAAGTAATCTATAATGCAAGCAGCTTTGAGAAGGCTGAAAATCCGAATGTCCGGGCGTTCCTTGAATTCCTAAAGAGCCGCACTGCGACCGATCCGCTGACAAAGGAGATTCAGTCTGTCATCGACTCATGCAAAAATCACCAGAAATGGAGGGCAGAATATATGCTTTGGAAAGACCAAATCCGGGAATGGAAAGACGAAGCCCGGGAAGAAGGCGCTAAGAACAAGACCATTGAAACCGCCAGAAAGATGATAGAAAATAAAATCCCTATGGATTTAATTGTAAAATGCACAGGACTTTCCTTGGAAGAAGTGACCAAATTAAACCAAGGTAATTTTTAAGTTGTCTTATAATAGAAGGCTTTCCGGGCATTTTATAAACCACTGATAAAATGCCCAAAAATATAATCAATTTAATTGTCAAAGAACGGACAGTCTCCAATCTATTTAATCCAGCGTTTCTGTTTTTTTAGGATTTCATAAACATTCTTTAAAGAGTTGTTCATGCCCTTTGTTTTTGGCATAGGCTCGTATTTTATATCTGAAACGTCTGTGAAAAATTCAGGATTAGAATCTACAGCAAGATTCATGTGGATTAAAATTTTACAAATATATGCCTCATTCCTTGTAAATTCATTTTTTAGTTTATGTCTTAAGAAAGGATTTCTTTTTGTGCAGGAACTTAATCCCCAAAAAAAGTTATTAAGCATACTTCGTTGAAAATGCAATATTTGAGAAGCCTCTTTAGTACAGTCCGATTTGTCGTTTGTTTCTTTATTAGATTTTTTAAAATCCTCTTCAAATCGTTTTTTATATGCGTCCGCAATCTGATTTACATCTGAATTGCAGTCATCCTTAAAGAAATCAACGACACCTTTAATAGCCGCCACAAAATCTGTTGACAGATAATTCTGCAGAAGATTTTCATACCGCTGGTTATGCATTATCCAGACAGGAATACAAACAGCTATGACGCATGCTGCTATTGAAAAAATCGTTTGTATCACGCTTTGAACTCCCACCATTTTTACAAATCCTTTATAGCTTCAATTGCGGAAATCAGAATCTTGCTTTTTGATTCACAAGTCGTGGATTTTATATTTTCAGAAGATAAAACTTTAGAGTCTTCAGAGCAGTTTTTTAAAGTTTCCGTTGTATCACAAGAAATATCCTTTGTATCTATTCCGCTGATGATATTTTCAATAGCTTGCAATTTTTGTTCTTTCGCTGTCGCCCTGTAGAAGAAAATCGCCAGCACCATAAAAATCAACAATGATACTGATAAAATACAGAAAGACCATGCGTTGAATTCTTTGTAAAAAATTTTAAAACACAGAATCAAAGCCACACTTCCCAAAATATTTAAAATTGGCATTACATTTGTCAAAATAAGAGGCCACTTTCTTATGGGCTTCACTTCTTTAGGCTGTTTGAAATTGTAGAAAAATATTAGATCTATGGCAGAATCAAATATTTTTAGATATCTTGAAAATTTTTCAAACAATTCTTCTTCTGTGGTGATGTTTTCTGTATTTTTAATATCGAACCATAAATAATTTTCATCTGTATTACATTTTGACATATTTTTTGCAGTCAAAATATGTTTAATAGAAGGATTCAATTTGAACAGCAAATCTCTAAAATCTTTGCTTTCTTCCAAAGTATTAAATTCTATATGAAACTGGAGATTTTGTGTTCCATTTAAATTTATATACTCAATATGAAAATAATCCTTAAAATAATTTCCTACTTGAATGTAAAACCAATTTTTATTATTTATAATATTCGCTTTATAAATTTTTATATCCCAGTCTTTTTCACAATGTTCGATAAACTTAGTTTTTAATTCTTCATTAATTTTCATAAAATCTCTTTCTCAACATAAAAGTTTTGACAATCTCGTTAAATTTTTATAAATGACAAGCTTCTTTCGTCTGTTAAATATTCCCGATGTCATCATCTGCAAAATCTTGAACCTCATCTTTATTACACCCATAATAACTTGCATAATCAGAATTATCCCAATGCGACATATTCCAATTAGATTCAAAATCGCTCAAATCATCTTCATAATCCGTATCTTCTGATATAATTTCTCCAGATTCTGTCACAACTTTTCCATCAGAAGTCAAATAAACAGAACAATGATAAGTTCCTTTTTTTAATGTTTTTATCAATTTTTTCTTTTGTATATTCATATTAACTTTTTACAACCTTGCTCTGAAAAAACAAAACCATCTTAAAATCAGCATGACAATACAGCTTCTTTTAAGATGGTTTAATAAACACAACTTTATATTACTCTAATTTAAGAGATGGTTTTTTAGATCCATCAAATTTTACAAGAATATTTATTGTTGCGCCATTTTCATAACGCTTATTCTGGAAATCTGCATATGGAGTACCAGAATTATCTTTCAAAGGAAAATTGCAGTTGTCAGATTGCAATGCAAAATCAGCTGAACTTGCATTTTTTGCATCAATTCCTTCTTCAAATAATACAAACTGGAATGCTGGTGAAGTTTCTGGGAATGCAGCAGCTTCTGTTTTATAAGTATAAACAAATTCAGAACCTTTTCTTACAAACTGAACATCATCAGGAGCGCCTTTTCCATCTGACCAGCCAAACGCCTCTGGATAGCGCCAATTAAATTCATTACCTGTAATAAAAATAGTTCCTATTTTTTTACCTGTTTCTTTTTCATAACCAGAAACATCAAAACTAACTTTTACATTTGCAGCAAATTCTTTAAGAAGTGCGCCATCATTACTCATTGGCTTTCCAGACCATCCGCCAAAACATTCTGGAGAATGAGTATAAACTTTCAAACCATCTTTTACAGGATCAATTTCTGCATAAACATAAATTGCAAGACCAGAAAGCTTTTTATCTTCCCAACCAAGACTTTTTGCAGCACTTTCGTCAATTTCTTCGCAAGCCCAACGTTTTTTCACTGCTCCGTAGTCTTCTTCTTCAACTTCTTTTGTTGTATCTATCTTGAAGAATACATTTCCAGAACTTTTTGTGTTAGCAAGGTTTGCGGTCTGCTTGTTATTATTATTAAAAATAATTGTTGGTGCGCCAGTAGGTGTTCTAGCACTAATATAATACCAAGAACCAGAGCCTTGTGATGCACCTGTTTTTTCCTCATCGTGCAAATCGCCGGAGCAGCTTGCAAATCCAAAAAGAAGCGAAGCTGCCACAATTGCGCTGATTATTAATTTTTTCATCTTTATCTCCTAAAGTTACAACTCTTTAGTCTGCGAAAACGCCTGAAAGTTGCCGCCTGCCATAACAGACGGCTTTATTTCAATTCGCTTTCACCGTTTTTCTAACACAAGGCATTTCTGCCTTGCAAGCATCGGCAGAAAATAATCTGCCGGTAATCAAATTACAGGAAGTAATTTGACTTATATATCCCAGCGGATACCTACGCGCATTGCAGCACGTCCGTCGTACCAGTCAACAGGATCAATGCTGCCATTGGTCTTAGATTCTTTAGCCCATGAACCTTTTACATTTGCACCGTCAAGATTCAAGTTATCCTGTCCGTCACCGAAGTGCTTGAACGGATCCATGTTGTATACAAACTGTGCGTATACTGTAGGTTTCTTCATTGCCTTGAACTGCTTTGAAACGCCTACAGCAAATGCGAACGGATTGTTTGTGTCTGAGTCAAATGACTTGTCTGCGCTTGCTGTGTTTTCTGTCTTGATTCCGATTGCAAGGTTCGCTGTGATGTCCATTGGGAACTTAACCTGTCCAATCAATGTGTTGAAGTATTTAACACTGTTAGACATATCAAGTCCGTAGTAAACATTTACACCTTTCACGATGTCGCTGTCAGGCTTCATGCTGAATGTAGCACCTGCTTTCTTGAATCGGAAGCGTGAATCTGATGCACCATATTTTGCAATATCATCACTGTCAGCGCCATTGTATTCTTCCCATGCCTTTGTATATTTATAGCCGTTGTAGTTCAACGTAGCTGCAACTCCCAAAGACATTGTGTCAGAAATCTGGTAAGAAAGAGTTGGAACGAATGTAAATTCTGCACCTGAGTCAATTCCAAGATGAGGATCTACATAATCAGCACAACGAACTGCATACCATGACTGAACATTGTTCAAATATCCAATAAAGAATTCATCTCCAGCATCAAGAGTTTCCAAAGCCATCTCAGCTTCAACACCAAGATTGACAGAAAGAGCTTCAATCGGATTTACAAATCCGTTGAATGCAATTCTCTGAGTGTTGATGTTTCCAAGTGTCTCAGAAAGGTCGAATGTTCCGTCGTCATGGTTTTCGCGGAGGTAAAGCATAGAAGCCTGTGCACCGCGGAAGCGGTATTCAACATTCGCGCCGAATGTTTCAGCCTTGTAGCCAACCTGAACGTTTCCAGCAATATTCTTGATTCCGTCAAAGTCGCCTGAGCGGTAGAATACATCTGTTGAATATCCGAAGTAGTCTGTTGTGTTAGAAGCTCCGTCATCTTTAATATCCTGAGAAGACTTCTGGTGTGTTGCAATCAAGCCCTGTGCAGCAACAGAAAGTTTTCCGTCGCCAACTTCAAATGTGTCTTTTGCACCAAGAATGAAATCATGCTCAACAGGATCATAGAAAAGGTAGTCATCACCGTACATACCGTTTGTCTGGAAGTCGATTGCAAGGTCATCCTTCTTGATTCCAGCCCATCCCCAGTAGCCGTATTTTGTACCTTTGCGGTCAGCAGTTTTGTTTGGAGCGAAACCGATGTCGAATGTAATGCCTGTAGCTTCCTCAAGAGCTGCAACAGCCTTTGAGCCAAGGCTGAACTGGTTGAAACCGCCAACGTGCTGATAACCAGCATCCCAGTTTCCATCGATTGTCTTCCAAGTGATTGCCTGTCGAACATCCGGCTTGGCATAGTTGAAGCCTGTCAAGTAGTTGATATAAGGTGTATCCCAGCCGAACTTAAGATGTCCAAGGAACGGATTTGATCCAGGACCGTCATCATCGGCAGAATTGTCGTTAGTTCTTGAAAGGTAAGCAACAGGATTTGCAAAAATTCCATTTATAAGATTCTTAAATCCATCTTCCCATGAAACAAGGTCATCATTTGTTGAACTGTTCCTATAGATATAACGCTGTTTGTTTCCTGACATAGGAAGATTTTCATAATCCTCAAGTTCTGTTTCAGCCAAGGCAATCTCGATATAGAAAGGTGCATTTGGCAAGAAAGTTCCTGTAAACTTGTCATATGATTTAAGTCCAATTGTTACAGAGTCAAGGTCAAGTCCCTTGCTGCTTGCATCAGAAGCACCCTGAGTCAGATAGTTCGCCTGTACTCCGAACATAGTCCAGCTTACAAAGTTGATCTTCGCCTTAGAAGCGCCTGCGTCGTCGCTGTCGCCGCCAACGAGGTCGGAGATAACGATGTGGCTGTTCTTTCCGCCGAAGCCGTCGTCAACAAAGTCCGGAGCGCGGAGGTCTGTAGTCCAGTTTCCGTCGCTTATGAACTTGTAGCGGGCCTCCTCGCCCATCTTGAATGTGCGGGTAATAGAGAATCCTTTGTCTCCCTTTGTCATAGGAAGCGCCCCG
>Ga0256871_1001779_pt1 | contig 10605 bp, 6 predicted proteins | sample RumenRJG_07RNA_FD_185439 | JGI IMG/M metagenome (GOLD analysis project Ga0256871, IMG submission 185439) | Metatranscriptome of bovine rumen microbial communities from Lethbridge, Alberta, Canada - Rumen RJG_07 (Metagenome Metatranscriptome) | ecosystem: Host-associated > Mammals > Digestive...
ATCATCCTTGTCATTATCCATTGTTTTATTCGCCACAATAATTTCAAAACCTTCAATTTCAGCGAGCGTTTGAAGGTAATTAAAACCGAATCGTGTTAAACGGTCTCTATGCTCCACAACAATGCGCTTAACATGAGGATCTTTGAAAATGGAGATGAGCTTTTTACGTTCATCATTCAATCCCGAACCAACCTCTTTAACTACTCTATCAACTGTCCAGCCGTTGGAAGTGCAAAAGTTTTGCATTCGCTCAGCTTGTGTTTCGAGATTTGTTTTGCGTTGTGCATTAGAACTGACACGAGCATAAACAACGGTTTTGGTGCGCAGATTAGATTCTTTTGAATCGCTTGGGATTGCACTATCAGGAACAATAATTGTCCCGGTAGAAATCTGGTATGCTCCCGGTATTTTACCGTTTTTGAACCAACGATGCGCCGTTTGATATGAAACACCAACCTTATCGGCATAATCACTTAATTTCATTTGTCAACCCTCATTTCTTGATTTATTATGATGCTATTATAGCATATATTTGATTACAAATCAACATGATTGATTATATTATTAGTTACTTATATGCGATACACCGATTAGACGCACGACAGACTACTCGAATGTAGTCTGTTTTTTTAGTATAATAAGGGATAAGAGATTAAACAAGCGAGGTGTGTGCCATGTCATTTATTTCAGACATACGCGCGAAACGACAAGTACGTGCATATAGTAATAAAAATGAAGATATTATTCAAAGATATTTGTCAAAGCCGTTGGCACGAGATGATTTGCAAAACATCGTTGGGATGCTCAGTCACCCGGAAATTCATCAACCATTGATGAAACATATGGATGATTTGTTGAAACAACCTAATTTTGATAACAGTTTAAAGGAACAGTTTGCGGATCGTCTACAGAAATTACCACGATCATCACAACGTGATGCAGCATTAGACCGTTTAACGACAGCCTTCGAAGCAACTGGCTCGTTATCCGATAAATTACGGATGATAAAGCCTGAAGATAAGAAGCCTTCATTACAAGAACGCATTCGACAACGCATTCAAGATACGTACACGGCAATCAATGCACAAGTTCAACGTGCGCAAGACCGTGTAAATGATGCTAAAGATGCCGCAAAGAACCGTCTGGCTGAGAAACGTGACGGTATCGTCGATAAAGTCGACAAAATGAAAGCTACTGGCCGCCATCGTATTGATGATGCCCGTGAACGAGTCACTAATTCAGTATTCAAAATGCAGAGTACGGTCATGCCGGCATTTGATATGTTAAGGGATCGGATTACCAAAAAGTTTGATGACTTTCGTGATGAATACCATTCCCGCAAATTGACGTATCAAAATGATAATAACTTACGGGCGGCCTTGGCTAAGGGTCTGGACGCTGAAACATTAGCTGACGGCATCGACGGCATGCAGTTGCCCGAAATTCGATACCCGATGGTGCATAATGCGGATGCGATCTTGCGTCAGAAATCAATGACCCCAAAATTGGCTGATGACTTCTTCAACGCCGCTTTGGATTATGTTGCGTCATTGGACAAAAAGAATCCGTTGCGTGAAAAGTTCCAACAAGCATTCAATGATTATGATGCCCGTGTGGCAAATCAGGCAGAAAACATGGCTGATAAGAATGAAAACCGTGAATTTGAGAAACAGCAAAAGGTTGATCAAAACGTCGATGCTCAATTCAAGCAAACGCCAGATGTTAAGAATGCCGAACTGGCCGGCTTCAATGAACATGGCCAAGCCGAATATTACTTCCCTAATGGTGAGAACGAATCAGAACAAACCATCAGTGAGATGATACGTACGGAATATCCATTAGCTTGTGTGCCACCTGCTATTCTTCCCAGACAACTCAATGATGAAGATCAAGACGTTGCGAAGAACCGTTTGGCTGAGAAACGTTCGTCTGCTGATGCCATTGATGAAGAGGCCTTTACATCGGGATTGGAAAATCTTGAACCGCCCGAATCATCGATTAAAATGTCCTGTTAGAAGGTGTGTGAAACATGAAATAGTAACTAATAATATATTTGCATATATTATTAGACACAATTCTGTGGATAAACTTAATTATCAAACAGAATTTGATTCAACCTACAAGTGAATCATTGAAAGATGCTTTCCGGACGGACATATTTTACTATGCTCATACAGAAGGCGTTCTTTAAGTGTTTTACGTTGGTTTGAACCATTGTTCAAACTAATCTTCAGAGAACGTCTCTGAAGGATGTTAAAAGCTGCATTTACATCTGCATTACAGGTGTGGCCACAGCACTGGCATTTGAATTTTGCTTGACTCTGACGGTTTTTCCTGTCGGTATAACCGCAGCGTGAACACATTTGACTGGTATACGCTGCTTGAACCTCGGTTGTTACCACGCCTTGTTCTTCATTCAAACGCAATAATTTGGCTTGTAAAGCCTTTCGACCGGCACGGGTCAACAATCGATTCATTGTCCGACTCATCCCGCCTCCGGCAAATATGCGATACAAATATCTACGACATCCAATGCACGAGATGGCGGATTACAATCCCAACTTGGTAAAAACCAGACTGGAAAGATAAGTGATGAAGAAAGACCTATCGGCAGAGAAATCTGTTTGATAGGTCTTTGTTCGATGTTAGAGGGTATTTCGTTTTGCTTGATAATGGTATATAATGATATTATAGTATATTTGGAAAAATAACGTGTGTCAACGGCTGTTGATAATTTATAGAAAACGACAGACTTGCGTTGTGTTATACAGCAAAGCAAGCTGATAATCTTTGAAAGGTGGTGAGGGCGATGACAAAGACTCAAAAAGGCGAGATGTCACCTTAGTATTGATGGAAGCAAATAAATCAGGAAAGGAGCAGCTATATTTTTTGAATGTAGAATACGCCCACAAGCTTTCTACATTGTTCCACATTTGAATATGGCAGGTGACACACATGAAATACAAATGTATGTTTAAAATAAAGCGTTGGCTTGCATTGCTGGTGATCAGCCTCATAGGGATTGCATGGGGGATTGCATCCTTTGTGGAAACGGCAAAGGCATCAAGTTGTACGTATACTGTTGATTTAGACCACTTAAGAAGTGATACCGTGACAAATACCGCCCCTAAGTTTCATCTGGAAACGGATCCGAGAGTGACAAAGGCACATCATGCAAGCGTTAAATTTTATGGCGGAATCGACCACCATAAGGTCTCCCATGCGACGGGAGTCATGGCAAAGTACGGAAACGTCTATCGTTGTGAAGGCAAGCAGAAAATTGTGTTTTCATACGTTGGAACGTACAAAGGCGTCGGCGATGTCGGTGCTATTGTTGAAGTCTTTAACACGGTCAGCATGAAATTCTTCAATTGCGGGGATACTTTGGGCGCAGGTTTCGCTCTTGTCGGCAACGGCAGTGGCAATCATGGACCGGAACTTGATTTTAAAATCACGCTGGTTAAGGCTAATACTCAACAGAGCATTGGCACAATTGACAACTCATATATAACTTTCGGGTCGCTCAACGCATACGAAGGGAACAACAGAACTTACAAGAACAGTAATTATTCTGAATGGTTCGGCGCTTACGGTCGTCGCGTATATATCGCTCAAAAAGACAGAACGCAAAACGTTGTTGATTTTCCTAGCCACGCGGGCGTTGTCGCACGCATGATCAACGGAAAGTATCCTATACCATGGGATGACGACCCTTCGAATGTTACCAACAATTTCGTTTATAGTGGCGGTACTGTTGATTTTTATAACGGAATGATCTTCGCATTGGGTACGTACAACATGAATTCCACATGGATGTCTCCGTTGTCCGTTCCAATAAAAACTTATGTCGCTACGCCAAAGAAAACGGTAGATTGTAAAGACGGCGATAAACCGGGATGGCATAACGCTAACGGCGCCAAGGTCCGTGATGGACAGGAAGTGGCGTTTATGCTTGAGGAAAAAATGCCTCAAGCAAGTGTTGATATTTTAAAAGCATATAATCAAGTTAAATTTTGGGATAACATTGATAAGGCTTTTGAAGTTACGAGCATTGGAGTAGACAATTGCAGCGGTGCTGATTACAAAAATTCTCTTTCAAACGGGACAGGCACAATTTCTGCCAGAGACTGGAACGCAAAAGTAACTAAAAACAGTGATGGTTCTTCACATGTGGAAATAGATATGCGGAATTTAAACGGGGCAGGTTTTTATAACGGACGGTCTTTTAAAGCTCATATCAATACGAAAGTCAGACAAAGTGCGTCACCGGGCAGCCACGAAAACATTGGTCACGTTACGGTTAACGGGTATGATCAGTCAACGAACAAAGTGACAATCAATGTTGAACCCAAAAGACATTTGACAGTTAAATATTTGGATGTGCGGACGGGAAAGGCGCTAGCTTCCCCAACTACTGCAATCAAGTATGATGGAGATAGCTATACGACATCTCCTGTCGACATTAAAGGGTTCCACGTTTCGAATCGTCCTGCAAATGCAACAGGTACCGTTGACAAATCTGATGTTGTTGTAATTTATTATTATGATACAAACCCATCAATTCAAGAAGGTGTTTCAAACAGTGCTGTCAGTGACAGTAATCGTGATTCCATTTTAAAGAGCACCAGTATGAAGGGCAGATATTCAAATACTTACCATTATGTAAGTAAAGTAAATGTTGGTGGGTCACTCACATTGGATGCTTTGAATGTTTCAACAACCTTGACGTCCGGAATTAATCCTATTACTAAGGGTAAAACCATTAATGATCAGGGTATTAAAGTGTATGAGGTTGGTTCACATGATAAGTTACAAGATGTTACCAGCCAAGGTAGTTTAACATATACTGTCCATGGTGCCAATGTTCGATCCGATAACAGTGCGAATGTTGCAATTGATTTGGATAAATCACGTGTGGTAGGTTGGACGGCAACAACGCCTAGAGATTTTGTCGGTAAGACAATTTACCTAGACATACCTGTTACAATCCCGCCAGACAGTTCGAAATTGGCATCTTATCAAACCGGTTCTGGAATCAGTTTATTGAATTCGACAAGGTTGATTGAGAAAAACGATGTTTCTGATTCTTCAATGTATCGTGAATCTACGACGTCAAACAAAACATTGTCGAGTAATTCTGTAGAAACAACATTGCCAAATATCTATACGGCAAAGGTATATAAATCAATTTTCAACACCGCTTCGACAATCAACGGCAAGGTTTACGTTAAAGTTTATCCAAACTTGGTCGGTAAAGCATCGGGCACCGCATCGAACGCTGTCTCTGTTGTTTCAAACGGACAAACCCGACCAGTCGATGTTCCATTGTCATCAGATTCGACGATCGTACATGCAACGATCAGCAGTTCAAAGGCGGCTAATAATAAAACATTTGATGTGAAATTGAATAGTAATCGAACATCATCAGGTACAAGTGATTTGATTTTGACAAAGAGCTTGATTCGTTCTGAAACATCGTCAAACAATGTTACAACAACAACTTATAATCCTGATTCATCGATGTATTCAAGCACAACAAGTGCTTCACAATATGCGCCTAATAAAGCAACGGGTACTGACGCATCCGGTGTGGAATCGGTGGAAACATACTACAAGCAAAACGCAAACAATTCACAATTGACAGCGTTAAATGAAATGCAACCGTTGTATGTGAAATTGATGGAATATATGCATTCTAATCATAAGTCATCAGTTAGTGCTAAAGCCGGTTACGGAATTAAAAACGATGTGGATTTGAATTACTATGGCCGTCATTTAAACATTCCCGTTTTCGACGGTGATAAGCTGGCAACCACATTTTCTACGGCAAAAGATTTGACATCTGTGAATAAAAAATCCACAAGCGAACGCAATAATCCTAAATCTGAATTGTTGGATTATGATTTAAATCGGAAACTTGCGAGTCAGTTAAGATCCGCTGTTAATAGCAGTTCTGATAAAACGGCAACATTGAATAAGTATTTCAAATCAGGTGCCGCTTCGATCATAGCATCAAATCCTATTAACAGTGACTATATGCTGGATCAAGCTTCAACAGATGTGAGTCTCTCAACTCCATTTGCAAACTTGAGTCGAAAACAAAGAGATTATGTGGAAAGTGTTGATAAAGAAACCCACACATCACCTACAACTCCAAAATTGTACACACTGACATATAGATTCAACAAACGGTTGCTGAACAACGGGATTGAATATTACGATACAAATTCGTCCCATGTTGCAAATAATAAGTTGATGAACAAGAAATCGCCTTCACGTTCTGCGCGCGATGGCAGAAATCTGTTCTATACGAACCAGTGGTTAGCATTAGGCAATTATGCGACGACATATCAGAGTCACACATTTGGTTCAAATGATTTTGTATTCAAGTTGAATCGCGATCTTAACATCTATGGTCATCGCTATCTTGCAAAAGGTGACGGTGCAACCGGTGATGAATACGACGATATCGCCATTCAACCGGTGATTTCAACGGACTTGAATTCGTCGAATGCTACGTTGCCATCCAATGCAAAATGGAAAGACAGGTGGAAAGACAGGTGATAAAAAAGACTCTCGCATGAGAGTCTTTTTTGCTGGGTGCCGGACGGTCTTCCTTTTCAAAATGAATAGAATCCGAATCAAGACCTGATACCCTATTGTATTTGTCATTTTTTGTGTTACAATGATTATATGATGAGATTATTGAGTTACTCAATATCATCGACATGAAAAAAAACAAAAGAGGTAGATGCATATGCCTGAGACAACTAGTAATATGACGTGGATTATTTTGGGATTGTTGGCTGCGGCTGTAGTTATTGGGGTTGTGTTGATCGCATTCCCAGACATCACAAACCATATCACAAAATTCATGAGTGATATGGTTACAACAGCAACTGGTAAGGTTAACAACGCCTTAACACATCCAGCAAAGCCTTAATACATCCTCCAATAAAGTAATCTGAATATGCAATTAAACGCCACCCGTTATGGGTGGCGTTTTCTTTGCTGTGTGACCATCTTGTTTTCTGATGTCTAACATAGTAAAATATTAATAAGATTGAAGTTTGGAAAAGTCAGTCAACGAAAATGACTGACTTTCTTAGCAAGAGGGGGGCTGACGCCTGCATGATTTCAGGAAATGTGTATAAACTTGCGTTGAGTGTATTTGGCGTATTATTGACGTTGTTCTTATCAGTTTACGCTGTGATGCAATTTACAACACAAAAATATCAGGGTTCCTTACAAACAGTCACAAAATCAGCATTATATTATGCCAGAGATGACAGCGCACGTGCCGAGAGGAAAGTGTTTGTCATTGACCGTGACGAGTTTGAAAAAACGGTCAGAGCAAGCAAGATTACTGACATTGTAAGTGGCTCAAAACTGGACTTTCTATATTTTCATGACACAAGTGCCAATGCAAAGGCATTGCATTTATATGATCCAGACGATCCGCAACGTAAAAATGATCCGAAATACAATCCAGACAATCCGGATATTGCAATCAGAGCGGTACAAGTTATTGTTACTAATGGTAAAAACAAACACACCGACCATACCACTACTGGTGAAAAAGACGATAAAGGCCGTGTTGTTACTAATGGTAAAAGCAACCATACAGACCGTGTTATGACATATGTCATTAATTTAGATTCGAAAACGCGATCTGATGACGTAACAGTAAAATAAATTGATTAGTGAGAGAGGTATTACCAAATGGCAGATGTTGATGAATTGGCACCTACAAAGTGGGCGCCATTTAAAGAAAATACAGTAACAGAAAAAATATATAATATTCTTGTTGAAGAATATTCAGATATTTACAGCAAAGCGTTAACGCCCGGCGGGACAATTGATGAAATTGTCGACATTCTGGAGCATAAACCAGAATTCAAATCTTTCAAGACACATAACAATCATGAAGTAGCAATGCAGGAAGCTATTTCAATTGCAGGTTTGGGCGTGATTCAAACGATTATCGAAAAATATGATAATCCCGACAAGGGCGAAGTCGTTCAAGATATTGGTTACAACAGCAATCATTTGTTGGTGGTCGATACATCACAACGAAAATTTGTTTATCATGAGGGCGACTTAGACCCGCACATTAATATTCAATATATTAATGTTTTGATTGACCGCATGGCTCAAAAAGATGGTTTGAATGGTAAATCTTTTGTCGAAGACAACCCGTTGTTTAATGGTGATACGTTTATTGGACATGGTGATGATAGAATCTATTTGCGTATTTCTGCAACGCATCGAAGTATTTCACCTAACGGACCAACATTGAGTATTCGTGTTTCCCGCCCTTATCTGGCATTGACACCTGATAACTTCTACACCATGGCTCCGATTGAAATTTTGAAGTTGTTGAACATATTTGTCAAAGCGCATACGAGTATCGTACTTTCAGCCGAAACTGGTGCCGGCAAAACTGAGTTGCAGAAATTGTTACTTGGGTTTGTTCCATTCGAAGACAGAATTGTCTTAGTCGAAGATACGGATGAAATGCATTTGCCAGCAATTTATCCAGATAAGGATATTTTCTCATGGGTATCAAATGCCGGAATCGTTGTTGACAAACGCCCGATTAACACAACAAGATTGATCGAACAGTCACTGCGTACAAATCCAAAATGGCTGGTTATTGCCGAATCTCGTGGTGCTGAAGCATATGAATTGATTTCAGGCGCCCGTTCCGGACATCCGATTATTACAACTTTGCACGCTACGTCAAATCAGGCGGTTCCTTCTCGTTTTATTGGTATGGCCGCTATGGAATACTCATTCGATGAACGAATGCTTGAACGTGATATTTTAACGTATATCAATATCGGTATTCATTTGACCGTTAAGGCTAGCGCTACCGGACGTAAGATTCGTTTTATCGATCAGATTGTTGAATATACACCTGATAAAAAAAATTATCCTGATGGAACTAATATTTTGTTTGAACAACATATCCGCAATGATGGATATCGTGAATTCTGGCGAGGTAAACCAACACAACGATTGCTCGACCAGATTCACCGTGAATTGGATATTGATTTAAATGTTGCTTCAAATTCAAAAGATGAGTTGAGAACAGAAAAGGTTTATGACGTTGAAGAAGGCAAAGGGTTATGGCGTTAGTATAATTAATTAAGTATTGATTTATGGTTTGGCACGAACCGAAGACCGTCTAGTAAGGCGGTCTTTTTTGTGATAAGATTATTAATATGAAAGACATAACCATCGTCGAACGGGGTGAATATAAAATATCCGCAATGACGGATATCGTGAATTTTGGAAGATCCACCGTGAATTGGATATCAATTTAATCAGCGGTAGTTGACAAGACAATTTAATGATAACCACGCCGGAAATCCCGTGACTTTAGTCATGGGATGGATAGGCAACTATCAACCTCCTTTAGATAACATCCCCTGATATTTGCCACGTCGTATTTCCGGATGTGACCATCTTGTTGACATATTGACATCATGATATAATAGTATTATATCAACAAAGGAGGTGAAACAAATGAAATCAATGGCAGAAATGAAATATCATTATGGCCTGAAAATGCGCTGTTATCCTAGCGATCAGCAAAAACAACTGATCAAAATCAATAGTGATGCTAGTCGTTTCATCTATAACGAAATGGTTGCGATCGATAAAGAACTGATGCAGCTTCGCAGCGTTAAGCTGCCGATTGACACGGTTCAAGATCGGATCATGCAATTAACTATGCGTCAAAACGCGAAGCAAATGTCTAATCACTATCCGTTTTTAGAAGATAAACGAATCGATAGTTTGGCAAAAGCCAATGCCATTCAGAATTATCGGAAAGCTTGGAATGCATTTCGGAAGGTTCACTCTGCGGGTGTTCCTAAGTTTCATCGAAAGAGTTATTGCTGGCGGTATCAAACCAATTGCCAATACTTAAGGCAAAAGACGGCATTGATGACTAACGGCACAGTCTGTTTTCTAGATAATCGTCATGTCAAAGTGCCTAAAATCGGACTGTTGCGTGTTGCCGGTTCGCAAGCACGTCTTTTGGAAAGAACGTGCGAGACTCGAATCGGGACTGTGACGTTGACTAAAGATTCGACTGATTGCTTCTTCTTATCAATGCAGTTAGCTTCTGATGAGCCTTTTGTCAAAGTGCCTGAAGCTGATCATGGACATATTGGAATTGATCTCAATACTGACAACTTCTTAACAGACAGTGAAGGCAATATAGTTTCTAATCCGCGATATTACCGCACTATCAAAGGCAGATTGGCCAAAGAACAGCGCATTTTATCCCGACGACAACGGCGTGCAAAAAAAGAACATCGTTCTTTACGTGATAGCAAGAATTATCAAAAACAACGATTGCTAGTTGCCAAACTCCATGCCAAAGTGATGAATCAAAGACATAATTTTCTCCACCAAGTCTCTACTGCACTAATCAAGAACCACGATTTGGTAGTAGCTGAGGAGTTGCGTAGTAAGAATATGCTTAAAAACCATGCTTTGGCACTTAGTATTTCTGATGTCGGTTGGCGAACATTTCTGGGCATGTTGTCTTATAAAGCAGATTTGTATAATCGTCAATTTATCACAGTCAGC
>Ga0256871_1001788_pt1 | contig 10583 bp, 5 predicted proteins | sample RumenRJG_07RNA_FD_185439 | JGI IMG/M metagenome (GOLD analysis project Ga0256871, IMG submission 185439) | Metatranscriptome of bovine rumen microbial communities from Lethbridge, Alberta, Canada - Rumen RJG_07 (Metagenome Metatranscriptome) | ecosystem: Host-associated > Mammals > Digestive...
CCTCGTTTACTTCGAGGTTGACTCGCCTTCTAGAAATTATAAAATATTAATATTTAATACCTATATTGCGCCCGATTTCTTTGATCCCCAAGGAGGATTTTAAACATGAAGAAAATGAAACGGATTCTGACCTTTGCCTCGATTGTTCCGATTATGTTCCTCGCTTCTTGTAACCCTGGTAACAACTCCAGCTCTACCGGAGGCACTTCCGGAAGCGGACAGACCAGCAACAAACCGATCGATGTGGAAACATCGTTCACGGTTTCTTTCCGCGGTCATGCCTACGAGGAAGATACTACGGGTCTTACTCTTACCGTCGGTGAGCAGGATGCTGCCTTGATCCCAGCGATGGTCGATGTCACCAAGACCGGTTCTTTCACCTACGCTTCGAGCGATGAAAGTGTCGTCACGGTCTCGGCTACCGGTAAGCTTTCGGCTTTAAAGTCTGGCTCTGCTTCGGTCATCGTTTCTTTAAAGGGCAGCGATGATAAGATCACCTTAGGCTTCACGGTCAGCGATGCCGCTACCGCAACCGGTGGTTTCTCTTATGCGACCGAAAGTTACGAAGAAAAAGCAAACATCTTAGGCGCCTTGGAAAAGTACGCTGTTGATAACTATCTCACGGGTATCACCATCTTCTCGAATGGTTCCCAGATCTGCTACAACAGCCGTTATGTCCCGCAGCCAAAGTCTTACATCTCCGGCTATGGCTGGGGTACCACTCGTGAGGGTGTTCTTTCTGCTCCCTTAGAGAAAGCAATCTCCGGTAAGAAGACTTATTACAACATCGCCACGATTTCGCTTCCTACTCACGCAAACGCGATGAATGCTTCTGGCAGCGATGTCTCCTCGGTTTACGATTACATCGCTAACGCTTATTTCTCCACTCGTATGAATGCCACGAACGATGGTTATGAGTGGTACCCGTCGCTTTCAACCGACGATGCTCCGATCGCCGTCGAAGAGCCGACCACCAATAGCGATGGCACGGTCAAGACGCCAGGTGCTGAAATTGCTTCGACCGATCCGCGTTATAACTACAACAAGAGATGGAGAATTCATGTCCGCACCGGCGATGATGCTCCGGTCTACCGCACGAATTCAACCGATTCCTTCTCTTCGACTTATGACAAGAGGAAGGCCGTTCTCGAAGACTACCTCACTCCGATCAAGATGATGTTAACCGCTTGGAACGCTCAGTATCGTGGTGCTGAATTAACGACTGGCACTTCCGGCTTTGAAGGCGCGGCTAGCTACTACAACAAGACCGCCAGCAACAACACCGGTGATTCCACTGCTTTATGGAACGACACCGAGTGGAATTCCGATATGGGTAGCAATATCTACACTGGCACGGATTCGAAGGGCGATTTCATTGAATTCAACCTCCTCTCTCCTTGCACCATTTTCTACGCGATGTATCAGCTCTCCAGCACTCTTTATTCGCCTCTTCCGGCAGACTTCATCAAGCATTGGACTCCGGCTACCTTAGGTCAGAACCAGGGCACGGAAAAGAGCCCAGTCGACACCATGCTTGCGACGGGCCCTTACTACATCGAGGACTGGGACGAACAGGTCGTCAACTTCAAGAAGAACGAACTCTACTATCATCAGACCGATGAACTGAAGACGGTCGTCAATGGTCAGACTCAGACGACGACTCGTACGGTCTATCAGATTCCGGGTATCTCCTACTTTTGGGTCTCCGAACCTGCACAGGCCAAAGCACATTTCTTGGCTGGTGAAACCGATTCGTATGCGCCGACCAAGGATGACTTAGCGGAAGACTTTCCCTCTGATTTCGGAGGAGACGCCAAGACGGGAACCGCTTGGAGAAAGTACAAGACCTTAGGAGACTCTAACTTCAAGCTCAACGTCAATGCTTCTACCGAAACACAGTGGTTAGAGAGATTCGGTCCGACTGGTTCGGTCTATCAGCACGATGCCGGTACTACTTCGACCAACACTTGGACTAAGACTTACGATAATGCGGCCACTGCCGTTAAGCCGTATATGTCGAACGTCCACTTCCTCAACTTCCTCTCCTTTGCTATCAACCGTCAGGAAATCTGCGAGTCCCGTGGTATGACTCCGACCCAGGATTACTTCTCGGATAACTACCTTATTGATCCGGAGACTGGTATCTCTTATAACTCCACCGATGCTCATAAGGCGGTTCTTGCCGATCGTTATCCGGAAACCTATGGTTACAACTTATCGGCCGCAAGAACCGAGCTTGAGAAGGCCATTGAGGAAGTTATTCTTCCGATGTCTCAGTCTGGTCAGTTCAAATCACAGAAGTCTGGTGCGAACGCCGGTACTTCTTTAAATCCGTGGGTTGTCCCGATTGATATGGAATGGATGAACACGAACGATTCCGCGGATTACAGCGATGTTTTCTTCTATGTCAGGCAGGTCTTCCAGCAGGTCTCCAAAGAAGACTACGATGGTATGTTCACTCTCAATATCGCTGAGACCAAAGGTAACTCCGATTACAACGAAGTCTATAACCTTATGAGAAGAGGTGAATTCGACTTAGGCTTCGGTTCCATCTCCGGTAACGCCCTCGACCCGATCAACTTCATCGAGGTTCTCAAGTCGGATAACTCTACTGGTTTCACCCTCAACTGGGGTGCCGATACTTCGGCCTTAGGCTCTGGCTTATACACCGGTACCGATAGTGCGAAGAACTATATCACCTACAACGGTAAACAGTGGTCCTTCGATGGCTTATGGAAAGCCGCGACGGTCGGTGTTGTTGTCAGTAACGATGGCTCGGTTGCTAACGTCAAGAACGTCTCGACGAAAGCCGCTGGTCAGACTGTCTATAGCTACAACACGATCGATAAGACGACGGAAAGTGTCACCTATCGTCTCAGTTTTGAAACTCTCATCCAAGGCGGCGCCACCAAGATTCAGATTTCACTTTCCAACAACTCCGCCGCTAAGGCTACCTTCAAGCTCGATGACTTCACCGGTACCACCACGACTCTCACCGATGATAACGGTTATGCTTCCTTAGCGAAGACCGATACGGCGAACGTCTATATCCTCACCATCAACAAGGCCTTCAATACCGCCGTCGGTTCCGATACCACCAGTGGTACGATTGCTGCAGGTTCGGATGTCAACACCGTCCTTCTCACCTTAGGCTATACGGCTGAACTCAACAACACGGAAACCGCCCTTTCTTCGACTCTCACTCTTCTCACCTACAAGGGTGTCGTTGCTGCCTTAAGCTAAAGCCGTTTAAGTCCCAGATTTTCTGAAATGCCTTATATTGTCAAATATTCCCTTCAGCGAATTGGGCTCCTGATCCTGACGACCTTCATCATTCTCACCCTCACGTTCTTCCTCGTCAAAATGTTGCCGGATGCGGTTGTCTCCGGCAACGAAGCTGCCCAATATGCCTTCTGGCGTAACCAAGCTAGTCTTGGTTACGCTTTTGAGTCTTCGTCTGCTTTGACAGGTTACGGAGAAGCACTTCTCACCTATCAGGATCCAAGCGGTATCATGCATATCTTCTACCGTGAACCGATCATCCGTCAGTATGGAGCTTGGCTCACCGGTATCTTCACCCGTTGGGATTGGGGAACCTCTTCGGCTCTTCGTCCGGGCGCTGGTGCGATGGATATCATTTTATCCCGTCTTGGTCCGACTGTTCTTATCAACATCTTCGCCATGCTCATCTCCGTTCCGTTAGGATTCGTCTTCGGTATCATCGCTGCACTCAACAAAAATAAATGGCCGGATCATCTCATCTCCACTCTTGTTATGGTCATGATCTCCGTTCCTTCGTTCGTTACGATTTCGATCCTCATGCTTCTTCTTTCTTATAATACGGGTTGGCTTCCGTCTCATTGGCCGGCAAGCGGTGGACCAGGTGCTTATGTCGCTGCTATGGTCATTCCGGTTCTCTCACTTGTCTTCGGTACCGTTGCAGGATTTACTCGTTATACCCGTGCGGAATTAACCGAAGTCATCTCGAGTGACTTCTTGCTCTTAGCAAGAACCAAAGGTCTTACTAAGACCCAGTGCATCATCCGTCACGCTTTACGTAACTCGATGGTTCCGATTGTTCCGATGATCATCGGCGAATTCGTCGGCATTCTCTCCGGTTCGATGATTCTCGAACAGCTTTATTCGATTCCTGGTATCGGTGGCTTATTTGTTAACTCCATCACTGCTAAGGATTGGAACGTTCTATTAGTCGATATGGCCGTTTATACGATGATCGGCTTACTTGCCAACTTATTAGTCGATTTAAGTTATGGTATCATCGATCCTCGTATCCGTATGGGAGCTAAAGCAGCATGAGCGAACAGGATAACGATAAATTCTATTTTGCTGGTCAAGAGGCTCCGGCCGCAAACGGCGATCCAGTCTCTGCGGACAAGTTCACCTTTGTTCAGCAGGATAAGAAGATTCACGATGTCAAATTTGTCACCAAACCGACGACGTTCATGGCCGATGCTATGCGCCGTTTCCGCAAGAACAAATCCTCTGTTGTCGGCGGTATCATTTTGGGTGTTCTCTTCGTTTTAGCTCTCATTTTACCGACCGATATCATTCCTTATGACATCACCAGCCGTCATAACTATGAGACGAACCTTCCGATGAAGCTCAATCCGGCTGGATCGGGTTTCTGGGATGGTACGAGAAAGTACAAGAACCAGACTTATCCCTTCCAGAGAGATGAGAATGGAAACGATCTCACCGATGAAAACGGTAAGAAGATCTTAGTCAACGGCTCGGAATTCACGGATCCGGATGTCGTTGTCGGTATCTCCGATTTCACTGAGAGTTATCTCAATGTCGCTGCTAGCGATGGCAGTGCCGGTTATGCCGAAGTCACCTGCGCCGGTGATGGAACCACCAATGGCGGAAGCTGCTATCTCTACTTCCAGCCGATGGCGTTTGATTTAACCGATAACAAGTACACCATCACTTATTCCTTAGGTACGAGTGAAGACTATGGAGAGACCGAATACTCCATTGTTCTAGTTACTTCGGGCGGAAACAATTTCTACCTTCTTCACACCAGCACGGATTATGGCGATATCGACCATGAACCGACCGCCGATGAGAAGATGCAGGGTGCGACTGTCGCTTCCCATAAGGATCTCACCTTCTCTCTCAATGATCTCATCAACAATTATTCTGCGTCCGAAGGCGATGATACTTGGACCAGTATCCTTTCGGGTAAGACCCAGTTCTCGCTCGGCCTTTATAAGAGCTGTGGCATCAACGATTCCGATTCTCTTCTTGTCAAGAAATTTGAAATCACCGGTGAAACCAATAGTGGCGAGAGATTAGGTGCTCTTGCAAGAACCAATCTCCGCAACCGTTCCTTCGGTGGTGATAATTCCTTCTATGTCGATACGACCACCGGTCAGACCGGTGACGCCAACGCAATGGTTATGCAGGATCGAACCTTATCGGGTTCTTCTAATGTTAACCCTCGTTACTGGACTTCCAGATCGAGTCAGCGTTTCACGGCGATTGATGTTATCGCTAGCCGCTGCACTCTGACCGTTGATGTCTATCTCAACACCTACGGTTATCGTAAGGATTTCGATATCAACCAGGGTGTCTTAGAGACTTGGCAGAAAGCGGGTTATGTCACTTATGATTTAACGGGTGCTACCGGTACCACGGATAACCCGTATAACTACCATGTTCTCTCTTTGAAGACGGATAGTTCTTCGGCTGATGACTTTGTTAGCGAAGATGCTGATTTAGTCAAGAAAGCTCAGAATACTGTCTATGTTCAGTCGATTTCTTCGGCGAGCAACCAAGGCAATAACCTCTACGCGATTAAGGGTACGGTCTTGATGTATCGTTACCTCGGTTATTCTTCGATGCCGATTCATATCTTCGGTACCGAATACCAGGGTAAGGATATGCTTAAGTATGTTTTCTCCGGTCTTCGTACTTCGCTCTTATTAGGTATCATCGTCGCTGCCATCAACATCATCATCGGTGTTATCTGGGGTTCTATCTCCGGTTACTACGGCGGTGCGGTCGATATCATCATGGAGCGTTTCACCGATATCTTAGGCGGTATTCCGTGGATCGTCTTGATGACCGTCTTAACGCTTAAAATGGGTCAGACGTTCTTTGTTTTCGCTCTCGCTCTTTGCTTGACCGGCTGGATCGGAACAGCTTCGACCACACGAAGCCAATTCTACCGCTACCGAGACCGAGAATATGTTTTAGCCGCTAAGACGTTAGGAGCGAAATCTCCGCGTTTGATCTTCCGTCACATTCTTCCGAATGCAATCGGTACGATCATCACTCGTTCGATCTTGATGATTCCGTCGGTCATCTTCGATGAAGCGACGATCTCTTACTTAGGCTTAGGTTTCTCTAACCTTGACTCCCTTGGTGTCATCCTTTCGAAGAACCAAGCTTACTTAAGCAACTACCCGAGCCAACTCATCATCCCGGCTGTCATCATCTCTTTATTGATGATCTGCTTCAACCTCTTCGGCAATGGTTTACGTGATGCTTTCAATCCGTCGTTGAAAGGAACCGATTAGTGTATGGATAACGAACAGAATAAGAAAGAACCGATTCTATCGGTCAAAGATCTTCGGGTTTCCTTTAAAACGGACGAAGGATTAGTTCATGCCGTCCGCGGTGTCTCCTTTGACCTCTATAAAGGAGAGACGCTTTGTATCGTCGGTGAATCCGGCTCTGGTAAATCGGTCACTTCGAAGACGATCATGGGCATTTTGAGTGCCAATGCGGTCATCGAAGAAGGCTCGGTCATGTACCAAGGTGAAGATCTCACCATGGTCGATGAATCTGAGTTCCACCGTATCCGCGGACATAAGATCGGTATGGTCTTCCAGGATCCGCTCTCTTCTTTAAACCCGATCATGAAGGTCGGTAAACAGATCACGGAAGCGATGCTGATCAACTCCAATCGTCTGAAGAACTTATACGACAGCATCATCTCGAAAGAGGAAGCTGCCTATAAGAACGCCGAAGCGAAGAAGAGAAGCGAATACCTGAAAGCAGACCGTGCAATTGAGGCTTCGGATGAAAACTTCGATAAAGAAATCTATGCTTTAGTCCGCAAAGAAAAGGAACTCGCTTTCGACCTCTCACAGAAAGAGAATGCTTTAACTGCTCTTCTGAGACAGTGGAAGATCGAAGAACAGAAATATCTGCAACAGCAGAAACTGTTAGAGAAAAAGCAAAAAAGCCAGAAGAAGGACGATAAGCAGAACAAGGACGATAAGCAAAAAAAGACCGAGAAGGCGAAAACCATTAAGAAATTCTCCGATCCTGTTCTCGAGAGCAAGATCAAGGAAGCCCGCCTGATTCGCGATACCGCGGCTAAGACTCTTTACACTTTCTCAGCCCAGGCGAAAGTGAAAACGCAGGAGCTGAACAAGAAGAAAGCAAGTGAACATAAGCGTTTATCCGTTCTTGCTAGAGAGCGGAAGAAAAAAGCGGATGAAGTCTATAAAGCTTCGGCTCCGGCGCTAAAGAAGGCTTTAGAAGACAAGAAGAAAGTCGCTGACGAAGAAGTCAAAAAATACAAAGCCGAAAAGACGAAAGAATACGAAGAAGAAGTAAAGAGGCTGAGCAGCGGAAAAATCTCGGATGAAGAATACAATTCCATCATCCGTGAAGAGAATGCCTCTTATGAGAAAGACTTGGAAGATCTAAAGAACAAGCAGACTGAAGAGATCAATCAGCTTGAAGCGGATTACAATTCTAAGACGGATCAATTGCAGAAAAATCACGCCTCGGCCGAAGACTTAACCGAGGCCAAGAAAGCTTATCTCGATTCCTTAGAAAGATCGCAAAAGAAGCTTAACCAAGCCAAAGCGGAACGTATCAAGCAACACGAAGAGAAGTTAGCGGATGCCAAAGAACAGCACACGCATGAAAAAGCTCTTGAAAAAGCAAAGCTTGATTACAAGGCCAAGTTCCGAATCAGCCGTGCCGAAGCGAAAGCGGAAGCTCTCAAGGTCATGAAGGAAGTTGGTATTCCGCAGCCGGAAGTCCGTTTCAATCAGTATCCGTTTGAGTTCTCCGGCGGTATGAGACAGCGTATCGTTATCGCTATCGCTTTAACCGCTAACCCGGAGATCCTGATCTGCGATGAACCGACCACGGCTTTGGATGTCACCATCCAGGCGCAGATTCTTGAGCTGATCAATAAGCTTAAGAAAGAGCGCCATATGTCGATCATCTTCATCTCGCATGATTTAGGTGTTGTCGCTAATATGGCGGATCGTGTCGCCGTCATGTACGCCGGCAAGATCATCGAAGTCGGTACTGCGACGGAGATCTTCTACGATCCTCGTCATCCGTATACGTGGGCGCTTCTTTCTTCTATTCCGGATATCGATTCCCACGAGAAACTTGAAGCGATTCCTGGTACGCCGCCGTATCTTCTCAATCCTCCTAAAGGCGATGCTTTCGCGGCTCGTAACAAGTACGCATTAGCTATCGATTTCGAAGAGGAACCTCCGTTCTTCAAGATCTCGGAGACGCATTACGCGGCAACCTGGCTTCTCGATAAGAGAGCGCCGAAGACAGTCATGCCGAAGATTGTCTCGCAGCGTATCAAGTTGTCGTTAGAAAGAGCAGGTGTGAAACATGACTGAAGAACAGAAACAACATCTTCCGGAACAGGCTAAAAACGCTCCTCTTCCGACTTATGATCCCTGGAAGATCATTCTCAAGCACCTGAAAGAGAATATCTATCTCGCTATTGCTTTAGGTCTTATTGTCATTGTCTTCTTCCTTCTCTTCTTACCGTTTGTTCATCTTTCCTTCGATCAGACCGTCAACGGCATCCAAGAGACCTATTCGATCAATTATTCCGGCTACAATCTGATGTTCGGCGGAGACGTGATGGCAAGTGACCGTATCTACGATGGTTCGGCTTTACCGGCACTGATTCACGTTTCGATGTCAGGCGGAATCTTTGCTATCTTCCTCTTTATCCTCATCGCGTTCTTCCTGATCAGTTTCGTCTATGTTGAAGAGAAGATGTATGCGCTTGCCTTTATTGGCGCTGCCTTACTCGTTCTCTCCGGTATCTTCTCTTCCATGGTCTTACCGCTCTGCGGTTTCTCGAGTCTCAGCTACGATTCGAATCTTGCCAATAGCTCTTCTACCTTCACTAGTGAGAGCTTATCTCTTAACCGCTACGCGATTGCTTCGACTCAGGTCAATAACACCTATACAATCGGAGTCGGCGCTATCTTAGTCAGTATCGTCTTAATCGCTGCTGCTGTATTAGTCATCGACGATTATTTCCTTGTCTACACCAAGGCTATCGAAGATAACACTTTCGTTACCTATCGAAAAGATTTAGTCGATAATGACATCCTTGTCAGTGTCCGTCACCTCAAGATGTTCTTCCCGATGGGACAGCATAAGAAGCTCAAAGCCGTTCACGATGTCTCCTTCGATATCAAGAAAGGCGAGTGCTTCGGTCTTGTCGGTGAGTCTGGTTGCGGTAAGACTACAACCGGTCGCTCGATCATCCGTCTATACCATGTGACTTCCGGCTCCATCTACTTCAAAGGTTACCGCGTTGCCGCGGGTAGCCGTTGGAACGAGAAGGAGATCAAGTGGTCTGAAATTCATACGAAAAATAAGATCAAAGAGCTCCGCGCTCAGGAAGCGATTGAGTTGGAGAATTCTTCCGCGGATGAAGGAAGTGATGAAGGTAAAGCCGAAGCAAGTCAGATCCGCGCCCGTTATGACGCGAAGGTCAAAGAGCTTCAGCTTCAGCAGAAAGCCTGGACCAAACTTCAGAAACAGAAGATCGCTCAGATCAAATACGATGACTCTCATGTCAATCGGAAGCTGATGAGTAAGATGCAGATGATCTTCCAGGACCCGATCGATTCTCTCGATCCTCGTATGACGGTCGAAGATATTATTCAGGAAGGTCTGAAGATTCAGGGTTACCGCAACCATGCCGAAAACCACAAGAAAGCTTGTCAGGTTCTCGAGGAAGTCGGTCTTATCGCCGATTATTGCTCCCGTTATCCGAACGAGTTCTCCGGCGGTCAAAGACAACGTATCGGTATCGCCCGTGCCGTTGTTATGAATCCGGAGTTCCTCATCTGCGATGAACCAATCTCGGCGTTGGATGTCTCCATCCGTGCTCAGATCATCAATCTTCTTAACGATTTGAAGGTCAACCACGGACTTACCTTGATGTTCATCGCTCACGACTTATCCGTCGTCAAATACTTCTGCGATCGTATCGCGGTTATGTACTTCGGTGAATTAGTCGAGATGGCTAGTAGTGATGAACTCTTCGCTCATCCACTTCATCCGTATACGAGAGCATTGCTCTCGGCTATTCCGAAGCCGGATCCGTACTATGAGAAGCAGAGAAAACGTATCATCTACAATCCGAAGACCGAACACGATTACTCGAAAGAGGAACCGAAGTTCACCGAGATTGTTCCTGGTCACTTCGTTTTAGCCAACAGCGCTGAAATCGCGAAGTACCGCGAGATGATCAAGGAAGACGATCTTCGTAACGCTCAGCAAGAAGAAGAGCGTAAGAAGTCCGGTACGGAATACTAAATGAC
>Ga0256871_1001790_pt1 | contig 10582 bp, 9 predicted proteins | sample RumenRJG_07RNA_FD_185439 | JGI IMG/M metagenome (GOLD analysis project Ga0256871, IMG submission 185439) | Metatranscriptome of bovine rumen microbial communities from Lethbridge, Alberta, Canada - Rumen RJG_07 (Metagenome Metatranscriptome) | ecosystem: Host-associated > Mammals > Digestive...
CCGGAGTCGCCCATGAATATTTTCTTGCCTTTGGCGCTGTCGCCGAAGGTGTTGTATGACCAGAATATTGCAAGAGTTCCAAGTAATGCGGCGCAGCATTCGGAATAGTATATCAGCCCGCCTTTAGTGAATACAAACAGGAAGGCGAGGAGAGAGATGATGGCAAGCCCAGATGCAAGCCCGTCTACTCCATCGATGAGGTTTATGGAATTGGTTAGGAATATGATAACGAAAAATGAAAGTCCTATGCCTAGCCATGTCGGAATGGAATATAACCCCAGAAAGCCGCAGAAGTCGGTGATCCTAACGCCTGCCGTCATGATGAGAATGCAGCTGACTATCTGGAATATGAATTTTATCCTGTAGCGTACCCCTACCAGGTCGTCTGCAAGCCCGACCAGGAAAAGAATGGACATGCTGGCGCAGATGAGCAAGAATTCGATGTAAAAGTGGGCGGTGTCTGTGTGTGTGTTGGAATGCTGATCAGCCCGTCTTGGGAGAGCCAGAATGTGATCGCGAGAGTTATGCTGAGCGTTATGAGCGAGTTAGGGAAAAAACTTACGCCTCCGAGCCTGGAAATCTTGCCGTTGTGGATTTTCCTAACGTTAGTTGAATCGTATAAATTCTTCTTTTTAGAGATAATCATTATACTCGGAATGATCACTAGTCCGAGCAGCGTAGATATTGCTAATGCGAAGATGATTAATGAAAATTGCATAAATATAGTTTGCGGTTAGCTTTAATACGTTCATTTTATTCGGTATGGAGGGTCATCGTAGAGAGAGTATCGCTTGGCTTTCCGGATCCATTTCTGCTCCTCGATCTTGACGTGCTCCCTAAGCTCCTGGAACGAGATGGCACCATGAAGATATTCCATCATTCCGGGATCGGACAGCTTTGCCTCGAATTCGTCAAACAGCTCGAACTGAGGATATCTCTCCAGAAAATATCTTATCAGCTGAAGAGTGTGGAGCAGAGAATGATATTCCGCTCCAGGCTGGAGCATTATCTGGTAGCCATAGCATTTCTGGCAAGCGTAGCGGCCTGCCGCTGGGGTGAACGAGCATGGACGCATCAGGACCCCCGCCGGCGCAGGAAGGACGTCGAGTGCGGAGTGGCGGATGAAAGGCGCCCCAAAATATTCATATGGCCTTGCCGTGCCTATTCCGGGAGTAATGCTGGTGTTATTCCAAAGGCCTCCGCCGGAGTACATGTAGCAAGTGAACATTCCTGGAATGTCCGATGCTGGTGCGATGGTCCAAGGGAGAATTTGCCGGGTTGCGTCGTTCGCCAGAGCTGATATGACGTGGAGGGCGAATTTCCCGCCGAGCTCGGAATAGTAGATGTTGCAAAGCTCGCCTAGTGTGAGGCCGTGGCGGTGCGCTACTTTAGGAATATGCTGTTCCGACTTCCCGTCAGGCATAGAGCCTTCGACTATTCTGCCAGCTGGGTTGATGTGGTCTACGATGTAGAGAGCTGGAGGGGTCTCCATTAAAGACAGCGTTTCCATCAATGTGAAAACGTCTTTAGTGTAATTGAAATATCTTGCACCTACGTCTTGGATTTCAACGACCACTGCGTCTAGACCGTCAAGATCGTCGATGCTGAATATTATGTGGTTGGTTTCAGGGGTCAGCTCCGCATCACGCGGAGTGAAGAGGGCTTCCAGGTTTCCACGTCCCCGGAACAGTTCGTACATGTATTTATGGCTGGCCGTGTCCCAGCAGTTCTGGGTGCAGAAGCAGCCTACCTTGCCGTCTAGCAAGGCTCTGTCGAGCTGGTTTTCCAGGGATGTGGTTCTGAATGAGAACATTGTTTGTTTTGATTAGTTCCTGACTTTCGTAAGGGTGACGATAAAAGTAAGAATCAAGATAAGAGGATAAAAGGGAGAATCTGGATGACAAGAGAGGGCACTGAATCTATCCTTTGTCGATAATCCCTTTTGCGATTCCAATGACCTGCTGCGCAAGGGCTTCGGCATCGGCCTGGGCAGGGGCCTCGGCGTAGATTCTGATGATAGGCTCGGTGTTTGAACGACGCAGGTGAACCCACTTGCGCTCCTTTTCGAAGCTGATTTTCACCCCGTCGATCGTCGAAAGCTCCTCAGAGGAGAAAACATCTTTCATCCTGTCCAGAATCTTATCTATGAGAGCCTTGTCGCTAAGCTCTATCTTGTTCTTCACGATGTGATATTCAGGATAGGTCTTCTTCAGCTCGCTTGCCTTCATCCTCTTGTGAGCCAGATTAGACAAGAATAATGCCACGCCCACCATTGCGTCTCGGCCATAATGAGACGCAGGGTAGATGACGCCTCCGTTGCCCTCGCCGCCAATCAATGCTTTCATCTCGTGCATCTTTGTAGTGACGTTCACTTCTCCGACGGCGGCAGCGTAGTATTTCCCGCCGAATTTCTCAGTAACGTCGCGCAGCGCGCGGCTGGATGAAAGATTGGAGCAGGAAACTGGAGCGTATGGAGCAGTGACCTCAGCGAGCTTCTTCCCCTCGCATTTAGCGATGTCTGCCGCCCTTTCGAATAAGTACGAAGCAACGCTTACGAGGGTATATTCCTCCACGAACGGCTCTCCGTTCTCGCAAATGAATGCAAGTCTGTCTACGTCAGGGTCAACAGAAATGCCTAGGTCTGCCTGCTGGGCGATGACTGTCTCGCTCAAAGCTGTCAGGTTTGATGGCAAGGGTTCTGGATTATGAGCGAAGTTGCCGGTAGGCTCGCAATTGAGCCTTATGCACTCGACCCCAAGTCTTTCTAGCAGGCGAGGCATGATAATGCCGCCGACTGAGTTTATCGCATCCACGACAACTTTGAAATGAGCATCTTTAATCGCATCAACGTCAACGGCTTCGAGTTCAAGAACAGCGTCCAGGTGATCGTCCGTGAAATCGTAGTCGCAGACCTTTCCCAGGTCGTTAACGCCGGCGAAATCAAAGTCCTCTTTCTCTGCAAGATCCAGAATCTGCCGACCCTCGGCTGCGGTCAGGAATTCTCCCTTGTCGTTAAGGAGCTTAAGAGCGTTCCACTGGCGAGGATTGTGTGAGGCAGTCAAGATTATTCCGCCGTCGGCATGGGCGAACTTCACAGCCATTTCCGTTGTCGGGGTGGAGGCAAGGCCTGCGCGGACCACGTCGACTCCGCAGGAAATCAGGGTACCAACGACGAGCTGCTCGACCATGGCGCCGGACAGGCGGGCGTCCTTCCCCACGACCACTTTGTAGCGGTCGCCGTTCGGGGTGGATTTCCTGGAAGGCAGAGTAGCGCAGTAAGCGTAGGTAAATTTAACTATATCAATGGGGGAGAGGCCCTCACCTGGCCTTCCCCCTATCGTTCCGCGAATGCCTGATATTGATTTGATCAGAGCCATATATTCATCAATGCTTTACATTGCCATGATGGCTCCGACAAGACCAAGGATTGCGTAGAATTCAGGAAGGGCTGCGTAGATGAGGGTGTTCACGAAGACGTTGTGTCCCTGGCTTACGCCCACGATGCCATTGGCGCAGACCATGCCCTGACGAATGGCTGAGATCAGGCAGACCAAGCCTACCGAGATTCCGATGCCGAACATCATTGCGCCGCTGGCTTCTCCAATCTTGCCGAGCCACATGAAGAATGCTACGAATCCATATATGCCCTGCGTGGCAGGAAGAGCCGAAAGCACCATGTAGTTTCCGGATTTTTCAGGATTGACTTTGAGAGCGCCTTCAGCGGCGTTGCCGGCAATCGTCGTTCCAATCGAGGAGCCGATTCCAGCGAGGGCCAACATTAGGCCGAGTCCGATGTAACCAAGAATTAAGTTCATGATGATTAGATGTTTATTTGTTCATATTAAATATTTTCTGCTTTTTCGCCAAGCGGACGGTAAGCCCTGCCGGTTCCTTCGTAACCGCTGTTCTTGAAGAACTCCAGGAAATTGAGCCTGAGCGGATGCACGAATGCTCCGAGGCAGCACATCGCCAAATTGAGCACATGACCGAACACAAGGATTAACACTCCGAAAAACATGCCCATTGCTCCTCCTCCCATCACGCTCATTCCCAAAGAGTTGAAAGCGCTGCCAAGCATCCCTCCCGCAAGCCCGAGAGCATAAAGGCGAAGGTAGCTGAGCACGTCTCCCAGCAGTCCGGTGGCGGTGTTGTAAGTCTCGTACAGCCCCATGCCCACATTTGCCAGCGGATTGCGGTGCAGGTCGTTAAGGAGGAATATTCCAACGGCTGAAACAATGCCAAGCACGATGAGTATAGTCTTGGTGGTGTTTGCGTCTATCACGTTCAGCAGCGCGAAGCCTCCGACTATGACGCTGCCCACGATAAGAAGCGTCCATCCCACCGTGCCGAGTGAATTGAAGAAGCCATTCCTTTTAACAGAATATATCGTTTTCAGCACGAAGGCGATGCTAAGGTGCACTATGCCTATGAGTATGGAGAATAGCATCTGGGCGTCGTATCCGAACACGGTGCCGGTTATCATGCATTTCTTCAGCCATCCCGGAACCCAGCCAGCCTGGCTAATGTCCATGCCAAAGAATGTGTGCAAGACTATCCCCATTACGAACGTGGCGGCGCCGAGAGTCGTCACGAGCTTGCCGATGGAAGATGTGCCGCTTTGCTTCCCAAGAGCCAGTCCTATCAGGACCAGCAATATTCCGTAACCAGCATCCCCCATGCACATCGCGAAGAAGAGCATGAAGAAAATCGAGAGGAAAGGGGTCGGGTCGAATTCGTCATAGACCGGGCGTCCGTACATGTCCGTCAGGACCGTGAACATATTCGTGAATTTGTTGCTTTTGAACTTGATTGGAGGATTGTCCGCCTTGGTCGCGGCCTCCTTCAAGTAGAGCACGTCCATGTCGTCGAATGCTTTGCAAAGAGCTGCGTCTTTCTCCACGGGAGCGAAACCCTCGAATGTGGTGATTCTGTCTTCGGCAGCCTTGCCGCAGCCTTTGTCCGCAAGATAGAGCTGCAGCGAGGAGGATGCCTCGGCAAGATCTTCTTTAAGGTTAGGAATATATTGCCTTAGCGTGAGCAGAGTGCCTTTGCAGGCTATTGCTCTCTCCTGAATATCCAATATTCTTTCCTTCGCTTCCGCCTCGTCCCCTTCCGGAGCCGCTATTTCGTCGATCGGGAATGAATATTCCGGATCGTCCGAAGCGGTCACGAACCAGACCGCATCCTTGCTCCGCGAGATGACCTGGAGCGGGAATTGCTCCTCCCAAGCTGGGTCGAAATGCTTAATGGAAGTCTTGTAAAAGCGGATTTTAACCCCTCTTTCGCCGAGGGCCTCCAGCTTTCCCTTGTCGAAGCTGCCCCAAGCCTTTCTGTTTTCAAGCTCGCGGCACGCCTCTGACAGCTCCGACTGGAGCGAAGACAGGTCGGCCTCGTCCTGCTTGAATGTTTCCAGAGGATTTTCTATCTCGGAGAGAGATGCATTTGAGAATTTTTCGTAATCAGGATCCTTGCTGAAATCGGTTTTCACGAGCTTTTCGATGGCGGACTTTAGTTCTGCGATTTTGGAAACGAGGGCGGAAGACCTGTCGTCCACTGGCTTTGATGAGCGGGTGATGTCAACGAGACCCAGAGCCTCTATCTGCCTGAGAAATTCTGCCTCGCCACCGCTTAGGAGCACGAAGGAATATTTTGTCATTCTATCTATCATATTCCTGCCTCCTCCATTTCTTCTTCCTCGGCATGGCGCTCCTTCACTATTTTCGAAGAAGCCTTGCTGAGGTTGTCTTCGTCTTCCATGTACCTCTTTATCTTCCTGATGGCCTCCTGATAGCCAGGAATCTGGACTTTTTCATAAAGATTCACCTTCTGCGTTGTCTTCCTCCTCTGCCAGTCCAGTATTTCGCGCTTCTTTAGGTAGACCTCGGACTCGATTCCCAGCTTGGAAAGCTCTTTCAGAATCCTCACTCCGTCGATGTACCAGGCCGGTTTCACGAAGGCGTTGAACGGACGTATCTCGTAGCGTATGTCCTTCAGCTCAGGGCATTTTACGCCTGCTACCTTAACCGTGACTAAATCCACGTCGGTAATTGCGATGAGTCCAGGGTCGAATTCGTTCCAGAGCGCTGCCAGGTAATCGTATTTCTTCATTGCGGCATCGAGTTCCTCTATCAGCTTTTCGCTCCTGTCCTTTGCCTTGCGCACTTCCAGCCTCAGGGCGCTCTCCTTGTTCTGAAGCGTAGGCAGGGCGTTCTGACGCATCTTGAGCTGCTTGTTCAAGTTGTTCAGGGACGTTTTGTTGTATTGAAACTTAATAGCCATTATTCTTTACCTTTCCAGTATTTGTCTATGAAGCCCTGCTTGATGCCGGTCTCTGCTTTGGTGAAATATTTGCCGAAGAGCTCCCATGCTGTGTCCAGCATCTCTTCAATGGAGATGTTGACATCGATGGAGAGCAGCCTGGTGGCATATTCCTTGGCATAGGCAAGGCAGCGGTGATCGTAGTCCGAAAGGTCGAAACCGTTCTCCAGCTTGGTCTTGGCGTTCTGGGCGTCGGCATAGAGCCGGACGCCGGCATTCATGACCTGGCTGTGATCCTCGCGCGTCTTCTTATTCTGGACTCTCTGTTTCAGACGTGACAGGGAGCGGAACGGGTCTATTATGACTTTTCCGGAATCAGCGTCGGCACGCAAGTACAGCTGGCCTTCGGTGATGTAACCTGTGTTATCAGGGATGGCGTGGGTGATGTCTCCGTCGTTCAGCGTGGTGACGGCGATGATAGTGATGGAACCGCCGGTTGGCAGCTGCACGGCTTTTTCGTAAATCTTCGCTAAGTCTGAGTACAGCGAGCCGGGCATGGAATCCTTGGAAGGAATCTGATCCATGCGGTTCGAAACTATCGATAGAGCGTCGGCGTACAGTGTCATGTCGGTGAGCAGCACCAGCACTTTCTCGTTCTTATCCACTGCGAAATATTCAGCGGCGGTCAGAGCCATGTCCGGCACCAGAAGCCTTTCCACCGGAGGGTTCTCGGTCGTGTTGATGAAGCATATTATTTTGTCCATCACGCCAGCGTTCTCGAAAGAGTGGCGGAAGAACAGGTAGTCGTCGTTGGAGAGTCCCATTCCAGCAAGGATGATCTTGTCCACGTCCGCCCTCAGCGCCACGTCCGCCATTACCTGGTTGTACGGCTGGTCAGGGTCGGCGAAGAACGGGATTTTCTGTCCCGAGACTATGGTGTTGTTCAGGTCGATTCCAGCGATTCCGGTAGGAATCAGCTCCGATGGCTCGCGCCTCTTGTAAGGATTCACGGAAGGACCTCCGATCTGCCTCTTCTCTCCCTCGATTTCAGGGCCTCCGTCAATTGGGTGGCCGTAGGCGTCGAAGAACCTGCCTGAGAGCTGCTCGCCTACAGTCAGGGTAGGGGGTTCGCCGAGAAATGTGACTTCGGCGTTGGTCGGAATGCCCTCGGTGCCTGCGAAAACCTGAAGGGTTACCGAGTCGTTCTTGGTCTTCACGACCTGTCCCAAACGGTCGCCTACGAAGGCGAGCTCATCGTTTGACGCTCCGCTTGCCTTTAGCGTCACCGTAGCTTTGGTGATCGCGTCCAGCTTGGTGTATATTCTTTGATATGCTTTATTTGCCATTGTCTTCCGCTAGTTTAGAGATTCTGTCTTCATATTCCTTGAACTCCTTGCTCTGGAACTTCGTGTAGTTCATCTGGCGAAGGTCGTTGATTAATTCCTTGAAGAAATCGCGGCACTTCTCGAAGTCATCGAAATCGAAATCCTTGTCGCAGATGTCCAAAAGCAGGTCAAGCATGAATTTCTGTCTTTCCAGCGGGCAGAGTGCGTCCACCTCGTCGAAGGCATCCTGCTGCAGGAAAGCGAAGTCGATGAGCTCCGACTTCCAGTAGCTCACGTGATAGCTCACAGGCACGCCGTCATCGCCGAGGATGTTTATCTGCTCGTAAGATTCGCGGCCTCTGCGGACGATGTTTTTCGCCTCCTGAACCTTGCCCGCCCAGCCTTTTTCCACATGTTCGTCGAGGTAGGCGGCGATTTCAGGATATTCGAGGTATTTTGAATAGGAGTCTATCGGGTTCACGGCAGGGTAGCGCTTCTGGTCTGCCCTGTTCTGTTCCAGGCTGTAGAAGCACCTGGCCGCCTTCTGGGTGGATTCCGTGACAGGTTCCTTGAGATTTCCGCCGGCAGGGGAGACCGTACCTATGAATGTCACGGCTCCTGTCTGCCCGTTGTTCAGCACGACCATTCCTGCCCTGGCGTAGAAGTTCGAAATGATAGACGACAAATCGACAGGGAATGCATCTGCCCCCGGAAGTTCCTCCATTCTGTTGGACATCTCCCTGAGCGCCTGAGCCCATCTGGAAGTAGAGTCTGCAAGCAGCAAGCATTTCAGCCCCATTGACCTGTAATATTCACAGATAGTCATTGCGGTGTAGACGGAGGCTTCGCGAGCGGCTACCGGCATGTTGGAGGTGTTGCAGATGATAGTGGTTCTCTCCATCAGGTGCCGGCCTGTGTGCGGGTCTATGAGCTCAGGGAATTCACTGAATATCTCGACGACCTCATTGGCTCGCTCTCCGCAGGCAGCCATGACTATCACGTCGGCGTCTCCCTGCTTCGCAATGGCATGCTGGAGCACCGTCTTTCCGCATCCGAAAGGCCCAGGGATGAATCCCGTGCCGCCTTCCGCTATAGGATTGAACGTGTCTATGCAACGCACGCCAGTCTCCATGATTTTCTGCGGCCTAGGCTTCTCCCTATAGGCTTTGATGGCGACCTTCACGGGCCATTTCTGAGTCATGGTGACATTTACGTCATCGCCTTGCTCGTTTGTCAGCACTGCCACGACATTATCTATGGTGTACTGGCCTTCAGGGACAACGGACTTGACAGTATATTCTCCTTTGAATGTGAACGGCACCATGATTTTGTGAGGCAGCCACCCTTCTTTCACTTCTCCCAGCCAGTCTGCGGCGACAACTTTGTCGCCCGTGTTGGCGAGCGGGGTGAAATCCCAGAGCTTCTCGTGATCGAGAGGGTCGGTATATTCTCCTCTCTTCAGGAATACGCCCTCCATTGTCTCCAGATTGTTCTGGAGCCCGTCATACACGCTTGAAAGAAGCCCCGGCCCGAGGGTTGCTTCCAGCATCCTGCCCTCGAATTCCACGGAATCTCCATTCTTCAGGCCTCTGGTGCTTTCGAAAACCTGCACCGAGGCTCTGTCACCATTCACCTTGATGACCTCCGCCATCAGCGGAGTGCCGTCCAGAGTGATGTAGCAGAGCTCGTTCTCCGCCACTGGTCCATCCACCTGCACCGTGACGAGGTTTGATACTATGCCTGTTACCTTACCTGTTGTCTTCATATTCTATTATCTTCTATTTTTCTTGGGTCATATTCTACTCCTTTGAAAGTGCCGCGCACTTCGCTCACTAGCTTGGAGAACATCTGCCTGCCGGTCTGCTCGTCAAGTGACAGCCACCTGTCGATGATGTGCAACTTCGCGATGAATCCAAGGACGGCATCTATGTCGAAATAGTCGAATGTGGTTATATCGGAAATCTTATTCCACATGAGGTCGTCCAATGCCTTCTCTCTGCCCAGCAAATCTGTCTGCGCCAGGGCTGCCTCAAGCTTGGGCGCCTCTGTGAACTCTATGCCTGTTTCCAAGCTGATGGTGTCTTGATTCTCTTTCCTTCCGAATGCCTTGTTCAGGAACCTGGCTTTGCCATTGCGCACCTGCAGGTCGAATGCGAAATATTCCTTAAGGAATTTGTCTTTGCAGGAGAGCATTTTGCCATAGAATTCCTCATTCAGGTTCTTGTCTTTGAAGCCGCTCAGGAGGGCATCAATTGCCTTACGATCGGATCCGTCCGCCAAGGCTTTGATTTCTTCGATGTAGCTCGAAAAATTCCTGTCTTGCGGAAACTTCCAGTCCTGGGATAGGGCGGGGAGGCTTGCAATGATGTATTCGTAGTTCTTCATCTATCCGAACAGAAGCTTCTTTGTAGCTGGTTTCAGATACTCTCCTATGAGGCTCTTGAACGTCTCGTCGGTCAGGCTGATGAAATATGAGCCATCTTTAGGCCCGATGGTGAAGCCCCCGCTGATTTTCTTGGAGAATTGCGCTGTGATGCCTTTGCCGATGGCCTTGGACAGTTCCCCTGTGACAAAAGGTTCCAGCTGGGACTTCAGCGATTCAGGCAACACGACGTTCAAGTCGGCAGATTCCTGGGTGCTGAACTTCTCGGCAACGCTTTTTAGAATGCCTTTCACGAAATCAGCGGATGAAAGCACGTCTGAGACTGGTGCGTCAACGATTTTTTCTACGATCAGATTCTCTATGTCCTGCTTCACCGTCTGAACGCTTTTCAAGGCTGCCATGGTGACGTCGCTCTGGACGTTGGACTTGTAGTCCTCGGCTTCTTTGCGTGCCTTTTCTATTATGGCCGCAGCCTCTTTCCTTGCGTTGCTGATTATCATCTCGGCCTGCTCGTTAGCTTTGGCGAGGAGGGCTTCCCCTTCTTCCTTGCCCTTGGACAGGCCCTCGTTGTAGAGTTTGTCCGTAAGTTCCTGAAGTTTATTTCCCATTAGAATAA
>Ga0256871_1001805_pt1 | contig 10542 bp, 7 predicted proteins | sample RumenRJG_07RNA_FD_185439 | JGI IMG/M metagenome (GOLD analysis project Ga0256871, IMG submission 185439) | Metatranscriptome of bovine rumen microbial communities from Lethbridge, Alberta, Canada - Rumen RJG_07 (Metagenome Metatranscriptome) | ecosystem: Host-associated > Mammals > Digestive...
CAACACCATCCAACAAGCACAAAGCGAAATATGAAAGGACAACACATCCATTTGTCAGGCAGAATGATTCTGTCCACCACGCTATTGCTCTCGCTTGCCTCTATCTTGCCAGGACAGGCCCAAAACGGGATTGGCAACCAGGACAGTTGCGAAGTGATCATCCCAAAAGAATACTACGAGACAGTGCGTGCCAATGCCCGCCGGGTGCCCTCGCATTTCACCACGCCTTCAACGGCATCTGTGATAAAAAACACTGGAAAGGTTTACACCTTCCGGTTGGCAGCATGCATTCTCCCGGAATTCGTCAACAACTCTGACGAGGGATTTGGCAGTGCTTCCCATCCTAAAACCAATGAAGAGATTATCGAGGAAGTGCAGAACTGGTGGGACGAACTGGAAAAGAAGCTTAACGATTATTACACAAACGACGTTGGCATCAAGTTTGAAGTGCTGCGCAATCCAAAACTCATATTGTTCAGCTACAACGTCAACGGTATGCAGCTCGACCATAACGCAACCGACGAAACACGTCTGTACCTGAGCAGACAGATCATTGACAAGGCACTGGGGGCCGACTCCACCAAGTATGACCTCGGCATATTGATCGGTCGACCGAACAAAAGCCGTAACGGCGTGGCACAACTCGGCAGCGCCGCCTCCACTTCTCTGAAAGGAAGCGCATGGGCCATCAGCAATACAACAACCATTGCCCATGAGATAGGTCACACCTTCGGTGCCGAACACACCCACCAGAAGGACGACGCCATTTGTACTGAGCCTGGCAACGGGCGCAGCATCATGAGCTATGGCCAGCCACGCGACTTCTTCTCGCTGCCAAGCATCTACCAGATGCGCAGCACGCTGGCCAACATGAATTACTACACCGACGAGGCCCGCACTAATCTCGTCACAGTCTATGCCGGCAACGTTACTGTAGCCCCTTATGCTACAGACGAACAAGGCAGTGACCCCGTGCTTGACCGCAGCCGCATCAAGTCGGAATACACCATCACCAAGGGATCTGACTTTCAGTTCATCCTGCCGACAACCACGCACAACGACGGCAGCTATGCCTACAATGTGAACGCCTTTGACATTTCCAAGCACGACATGGCCCACGCCAACTGCCTGCGGCCGTCATACAAGGAGACAAGCGACAGCGTCGTGATTTTCCGGCCCCACTGCAACGCCCCCTCCCCGGCTACGACGGCCGACAACTATATAGAAGACTATTCCGACTATTCCAATGTCGGAGCCTACACCTTCATGGCGGCTGTCCACGACCAGTCACGCTACGATGCCATGCGCATCAAGGTGAATGTCGTGGAAGGCGAGCCTTTCCAGATTACCAACGTCAAGATGACCAACCTGCCGAACTACAGCCTCGGCCGCGAGATCACCTTCACCTGGAATCCATGCACACAACTGTACGGCAAGGACAGCAAGGTGCGCATCCTCTTCTCTGATGACTTTGGCAAAACCTTCAAGTACGTGTTGGCCGACAACGTGCCCAACAATGGCTATTATAAGCTGATGATGCCTTATCTTACCGTGGACAACATAAACGACTATGAGGGCTGGTCAAACTTCACCACAGGTGGCGGCCGATTCAAACTGGAGGTCGACGGAGAAATCGCATGCAGCATCTATCCCAGATATGATTATACCGTTCAGCAGACAGGTACAGCCATCAGCAGCGGATTGAAATTTGATACTAACGGGCAGCGGGCATTGTTCAAGACCACCGACGGCACAGAATTGCCCAAGCCATATATTGAGGCAAAGAGCACAAGCGACATTCCGCCAATGACGGAGACGCTGACCGCTTATTTCAGGACAAATACGAGCATATCAACGCAATGTACGGGAAAGGAGACGAGAGAGGGCAGCCTGATACGCCGGTCATGGAGCGGTGACGTCAACGGCATCAACTATACCTACACGCAGCTCATCAAACTTCCGGAAACGGTAACCGAGCAGGAACTTGTGCGCTACCAGGCACAGCAGCTGGCCACAATGGGCAAGGAGCTCCACGACAACATCGGCAATATTGGCTATCCCAAAGACCAGCTGGCAGAAACAAAGGCTTTTCATACCGCCTACGCAAAGGTGTTTCAAGATGGCGATATAGTCAGCAATGTCACCGCCTCTGACGTTGATGAACTGAAGGCCACAATGACCGCGCTCACACAGATTGCCGACGACAAGGTAGTGATGCCGGAGAATGGCAAGTACTATCGGGTACGTTCCTATCTCAGCCCCTACAACCGCGACACTTATTACTATATGGTTGATGACGGACAAGGCGAGAAGCTCGTCAGCGAAAACGATTTCAACAACTATACCAGTGAGGAACAGATGCAGTCGACCCTTTGGTACTGCACCGTCAAGGATGGCAAATATTACTTCACCAGTATCAAGGGCAATGCGCTCTTCAGCCCATACGTACCAGAAGGCGGGAGCCTGGACAACTCACTCAGCGACTTCCGAAACTTCAGTAACACGGGTACAGACCGTACACTTGAGCGAGGCTACTCCTGGGGCTCGCTCACCATCCTCAACAACCAGCACTTCGGCTGCATGGTGGGCCTTAACGGCTATTTCTCCGTGGTGCGCGGCGTGGACAACGGACCCATGACCTCCGACCAGCGATGCAACTGCAATGACGGCATGATCGTTTCGACCGACTTCCAGTTTGTACCGGTCAGCGATGTAACCAATGGCATCTCATCACTCAAGAAGGATGACGGCAACAGCAGACCGAAAGGCATCTATACCATCGACGGCCGCAAGGTTGATACCAGCCGCAGCCTGCCAAGGGGCATCTATATAGTGGATGGAAAGAAGGTTGTCGTCAGGTAATCCAATTACCGGTCTGCCCTACAATCTCGCGCCATTCAACACCATCATCATCGGATATCCAGTCAACGAAGTACGGACTAAAGACAAGTGGGACGAAAGCGCCCCCCACATACGTCAACAAAGACAGAGAGCGACTCAGCATCCCATGAGCAAAACAGAATCCTCACCAAGGTTGTGCAACACCGCGCAGATTTGCAGCAGGTCATCGGTCAGCAAAGCGTAAAGAGCATTTCACGTCTTCCAAACAAAATCTATCACGCAAAGTTGTGCATTACAAAATAAATGCGTAAGTTTGCAAAATAAACAAGTTGAGCGCACTATGGAGCAGACGATGAGAAAATATCCGGTAGGCATACAGACCTTCTCCGAAATAAAACGAGAAGGCTATCTATACGTAGATAAGACTGACCTCGTATACCAATTGGCAAACTATGCTAAATTTATTTTTATGAGTCGTCCGCGCCGCTTCGGCAAGTCACTGCTTACGTCGACATTGGATTCGTACTTCAAAGGCGAGCGTGAGTTGTTCGAGGGGCTGAAAATTATGTCACTGGAAAAGGAATGGACACCGTATCCTGTGCTCCATCTCGACCTCAGCGTAGCCAAAGGGCAGGATGATGCCGAAGGCCTGCGCAAGACGCTGATGTGGATAATGGAGCCGCTGACAAGTATTTATGGCAGAAAGGAAACAGAAACCACACCTGGCAAGATGCTTACCGGCCTCATCCATCGTGCTAAAGAGGAGACGGGCAAGCAGGTGGCGGTTATCATCGACGAATACGATGCGCCCCTGCTAGACGTGCTTCACAGCCAGGAAACGCTTGACGACATGCGCAAGGTCATGCAGGAGTTCTATGTTCCCCTCAAGGCCAATGAGGCTTTCATAAAATTCTGTTTCATCACCGGCATCACGAAGTTCTCGCAGCTCAGTATCTTCTCCACGATCAACAACTTAGTGAACGTCTCTCTTGAAAAGGCCTTCGCCACCATCTGCGGCTTCACGGAAGAAGAGTTGTGTACTACACTTTGGCCCGATGTGGAGCGGCTTGCAACCGTTTATAAGATTACGCCCGAGGAGATGCACGACAAGTTGAAGCAACGGTATGACGGATATCATTTCGCAGCAGATGCCCCCGAGGTTTATAACCCATTCAGCCTACTGAGTTGTTTTCTGCACGGCAGACTGAACAACTACTGGTTTGCCTCAGGCACTCCGACTTTCCTCATCAAGCAGATGCAACACTTCAATACCGACATCACCTCGCTCGACTCTCTCGACGTGCCCGAATCGGCCTTTGATCAGCCCACGGAGAACATGAAGGACACCCTGCCGCTACTCTATCAGAGCGGCTATCTCACTATCAAGGACTACGATCCCGAGGGAGAAACCTATTTTCTATCTATTCCCAACCAAGAGGTACGGATAGGTTACGTTAACGGATTACTGCCGACTTACATCGGATTGGATAATGCCGACGTCCAAGTTGGCTTCGCCTTGAAGTTTTGGAGGGCATTAAAGCAGGGCGACATCGACTTAGCCATGCAACACATGCAGGCCTATCTTGCCGACATTCCCTATGTAGAGGGCTTCAAGCAGAAACTCGCCGAAGCAAAGACCAAGGAAGGATTCTACGAATACACGTTCTACCTTATCTTCTCCATGCTCAACGTCTATGTGCGCACGCAGGTAAAGGTGGCAGGAGGTCGCGCAGACATGGTCATTCTCATGCCCGATGCCATCTATGTGATGGAACTGAAGGTCGGCGACACGGCCCATCATGCCCTCGAACAGATTGATGCCCGCGGCTATGCCAAGCCCTATCTCTCCGATGGCCGACGAGTGGTGAAGGTCGGTGTGCGCTTCGATGCCAATAAGCACACCGTGGACGAATGGGAGGTGGAAAACGCTTAGACTTTTTGCTTTGATATTTCGTATTGAAGCGGTGCGAGTCCGTGGCAAAGGCAATGAATCCGACAGTCTCGCATCGCTCTATGGTTTTACATCCACTCGTATGATTGCCTTGAACAGTAAAGGATGGCGACCTTCCTGATTTTTTGAGCTAACAAAGCCCCACACGGCTGCCAATCACCCAAAGAATTGGAAGTTGTCGATTTTATTAGCAATATTTCGGTTTACCTATTTGATAAATCGAGAAAAAATAGTAATTTTGCCACGTAAATAAAGACGTAACATATTAAAGGTTATTAATAACTAATTTATTAATTCGCAAGAACTTGATAGAGAAGCATATCGTTTTAGAAGACATCGACCCCATCGTGTTTTATGGCGTGAACAACTCGCACCTGCAGATGGTCAAGTCATTATTCCCCAAACTGCGCATCGTAGCCAGAGGAAACGTGATCAGGGTGCTGGGCGATGAGGAAGACATGGCAAAGGTGGAAGAAGACCTGGAGAAGATGCAGCGTCACGTGCTCAAGTACAACACCATCAACGACGAGGATATTCTCGACATCGTGAAAGGGCACAAGACGAAAGCCGACGCCGTGAAAGACGTACTGGTATACAGCGTGTCAGGGCGCCCGGTCAAACCCCGTTCAGAGAACCAGCAAAGACTCATCGATGCCTTCGACAAGAACGACATGATATTCGCTGAGGGCCCCGCAGGAACCGGCAAAACCTACCTGAGCATAGCGCTGGCTGTGAGAGCACTCAAGGAGAAGACCATCAAGAAGATTATCCTCAGCCGCCCCGCAGTGGAGGCCGGAGAGAAGCTCGGATTCCTGCCAGGCGACATGAAGGACAAGATAGACCCGTATCTCCAGCCCCTCTACGACGCACTGGAGGACATGATACCCGCCACGCGTCTGCAAGACATGATGGAGAAGCGCATCATACAGATAGCCCCGCTGGCCTTCATGAGAGGACGCACCCTGAGTGATGCCGTGGTCATCCTCGACGAGGCACAGAACACGACAACGGCACAGATCAGAATGTTTCTCACCCGTATGGGATGGAACACCAAGATGATTATCACGGGCGACATGACACAGATAGACCTGCCGCACGAACAGCGAAGTGGCCTGAGAGAAGCCCTCGACATATTATCGGGCGTGGAAGGCATCAGCGTCATCCGCTTCACACAAAAGGATATCGTGCGACATAAGCTCGTGACACGCATCGTCAACGCCTACAACGCGTATGACAAGAAGATGAAAGAGAACAAAGCAGAAAACGATTCATAGCAACCGACCGCGCTTGCGGCAACAGCCCGGCACACCTGCAGCAAAACGAAGTTCTCTCACCCATCGATAAGACAGTCAGAGCAACTTCGCCGGTGCGGGGAAGGCCAATTACCGCTGAGTGAGAAGAATATAGATCTTAATACTCATTATAGATTATGAAAGCTTTAACAAAGACTGATTTCCATTTTGATGGACAGAAAAGTGTTTACCACGGAAAAGTACGTGACGTGTATGACATCAACGACGACCTCATCGTGATGGTGGCCACAGACCGTATTTCCGCTTTCGATGTCGTTTTGCCCAAGGGTATTCCCTTCAAAGGACAGGTCCTCAACCAGATTGCCTCAAAGTTCCTCGACCTCACAGCCGACATCTGTCCCAACTGGAAACTGGCTACGCCCGATCCTATGGTGACCGTCGGACTGAAATGCGAAGGTTTCCGCGTGGAGATGATCATCCGCTCCATCCTCACCGGTTCAGCATGGCGTGCCTACAAAGACGGATGCCGTGAGCTCTGCGGAGTGAAACTGCCCGATGGCATGCGCGAGAATGAGCGGTTCCCCGAACCTATCATCACCCCGACCACCAAGGCTGACGAGGGTCACGACATGAACATCTCCCGCGAGGAGATCATCAAGCAGGGCATCGTATCGGCCGAGGACTACGCCGTCATCGAGGACTGGACACGTAAGCTCTTTGCACGCGGACAAGAGATCGCAGCCAAGCACGGCCTCATCCTCGTAGACACCAAGTACGAGTTTGGCAAGCGCAACGGCAAGCTCTATCTCATCGACGAGATACATACGCCCGACTCCAGCCGCTACTTCTATGCTGACGGCTACGAGGAGCGCTTTGCCAAGGGCGAGCCTCAGAAGCAGCTCTCAAAAGAGTTTGTGCGCCAGTGGCTCATAGAGCACAACTTCATGAACCAACCCGGACAGACCATGCCGGAGATTACCGACGAATATGCCGAGAGCGTGAGCGAGCGCTACATTGAGCTCTACGAGCACATCACCGGTGAGAAATTTGACAAGGCTGCCGAAGAGGGCGATATCGCTGCCCGTATCGAGCGCAACGTAAAGGCTTATCTCGCCTCAAGAAAGTAAATGTATCAACAAGAAAAGATAAAACCATACAACGCCGACGAAGGCAAGGGCAAGCAAGTGGAGGAGATGTTCGACAACATCGCCCCCACTTACGACACCCTCAACCATCGGCTGTCATGGGACATAGACAAGTCGTGGCGACGCAAGGCCATTGGACTGCTGCAACCCTTCCGCCCGCAGACCATGCTTGACATCGCCACAGGTACGGGCGACTTCGCCATTCTCGCAGCCCACATGCTGAAGCCCACTAAACTCATAGGCGCCGACATCTCGGAAGGCATGATGAGCATCGGACGCGAGAAGGTAAAACAACTGGGACTCGGACAGGTCATCTCCTTTCAGAAAGAAGACTGCATGGCACTGTCGTTTCCCGACAACAGTTTCGACGCCGTGACTGCCGCCTTCGGCATACGCAACTTCCAAAACCTGGACCAGGGACTGCGCGAGATGTGCCGAGTGCTCAAACCAGGCGGTCATCTTAGCATCGCCGAGCTCACCACGCCCGTGGCCTTTCCCATGCGACAGCTCTTCCACGTCTATGCCCACACCGTGCTGCCCATCTACGGCCGCCTGATCAGTAAAGACCGAAGCGCTTACGACTATCTCACCGCGACTATCGAGGCTTTCCCACAAGGTGAGCGCATGATGGACATCCTCAAAAAGGCAGGCTTCGCCAAGGTCTCCTTCAAGAGACTCACCTTCGGTATCTGTACTATCTATTTTGCAGAAAAATAAATAACTACTATGGACAAATACGGACTGATTGGTTACCCGCTGGTGCACTCGTTCTCCATCAGCTATTTCAACGAGAAATTCAAGAACGAAGGCATTGATGCCGTATATGAGAACTATGAGATTCCAACTATCGAACAGTTCCCAGAGATCATCGACACGAATCCCCAGTTGCGCGGACTCAACGTGACCATTCCCTACAAGGAGAAGGTCATTGGCTATCTCGATGCCATCAGTCCCGAAGCCAACGAGATAGGAGCAGTCAACGTCATCAAGATTACACACAAGGGCAAGAAAGTCATACTCAAAGGCTACAACAGCGATGTCATCGGCTTCACCCGCAGCATCGAACCGCTGCTTGACAGTTTCCACAAGCAGGCCCTCATACTGGGTACAGGCGGTGCCTCCAAGGCCATCGAGTTTGGACTGAAGTCGCTTGGACTGAAGACCATGAAGGTGAGCCGCAGCGTCAAGCCCGGTACCATACGCTATCAGGACATCACACCCGAGATGATGAAAGACTGGAACGTCATCATCAACTGTACACCCTGCGGCATGTATCCTCACAGCGACGAATGCCCACAGCTGCCCTATGAGGCCATGGACAGCCACACCTTATTATATGACCTCATCTACAATCCCGACGAGACACTCTTCATGAAAAACGGCAAGGCAAACGGAGCCATCGTGAAGAACGGACTGGAAATGCTTCTGCTGCAGGCCTTCGCAAGTTGGGAGTTCTGGCACAATGACTGATAATGACTGATAATGAGTGATATCAATACAATTATGAACAATCGTTATATGATGCGCGGCGTCAGTGCGGCTAAGGAAGACGTGCACAACGCCATCAAAAACATCGACAAAGGCATCTTCCCTCAGGCCTTCTGCAAAATCATGCCTGATATACTCGGGGGCGACCCTGACTACTGCAACATCATGCATGCCGACGGCGCCGGCACGAAGTCGTCGCTGGCCTACATGTACTGGAAAGAGACCGGTGATCTGAGCGTATGGAAAGGCATCGCGCAAGACGCCATCGTCATGAACACCGACGACCTGCTCTGCGTGGGTGCCGTGGACAACATCCTCGTGTCGTCGACCATCGGCCGCAACAAGATGCTCATACCCGGCGAGGTCATCTCGGCCATCATCAACGGAACCGACGAACTGCTGGCGCAACTGCGTGAGATGGGCATCGGCATCTGGCCCACCGGCGGTGAGACGGCCGATGTGGGCGACCTCGTACGCACCATCATCGTAGACTCTACCGTCACCTGCCGCATGAAGCGCAGCGACGTCATCAACAATGCCAATATTCGTCCGGGCGATGTCATCGTCGGACTCAGCTCTACCGGACAAGCTACCTACGAGACACGCTACAACGGCGGCATGGGCAGCAACGGACTGACCTCAGCACGCCACGACGTCTTCGCCAAGTATCTGGCCGAGAAGTTCCCAGAGAGCTACGACCATCAGGTGCCCGACGAACTGGTCTACAGTGGCAAGTACCATCTCACCGACAAGGTCGACGGCGTAACCGTAGATGCCGGCCAGCTCGTGCTCTCACCCACACGTACCTACGCACCCGTCATCAAGAAACTGCTGGAGACGCTCAGACCCGAGATTCACGGAATGGTGCACTGCACCGGCGGCGCACAGACAAAGGTGCTCAACTTCGTGGGCGAAAACTGCCACGTGGTGAAGGACAATATGTTCCCCATTCCACCATTGTTCAAGATGATACACGACTGCTCCGGCACCGACTGGAAGGAGATGTACCAGGTGTTTAACATGGGGCATCGCATGGAGATCTACGTCCGTCCGGAGACCGCCGAGAAGGTCATCGAGGTGAGCAAGCACTTCAACATCGACGCACAGGTCATCGGACACATCGAAGAAGGCAAAAAGTCATTAACCATCAAATCAGAATACGGAGAATTTAATTACTAATGGCAGAAGAAAACAGCATATTGCAGAAGCTCGACGGACTGGATGCACGCTTTCAGGAAGTGGCTACACTCATTACCGACCCTGACGTGATTGCCGACCAGAAACGCTACGTGAAGCTTACGAAAGAGTATAAGGAACTGGGTGACATCATGGACGCGCGCAAGCGCTACATCGCCTGTCTCAATGCCATCAAAGAAGCAAAGGATATCATCGCCAACGAAAGCGACCCTGACATGAAAGCCATGGCAAGGGAGGAGCTGCAAGAGAACGAAGCCCTGCAGCCAAAGCTCGAGGAGGAGATCAAGCTCGACCTCGTGCCCAAAGACCCAGAGGATGCCAAGAACGTACAGATGGAGATCAGAGCCGGAACCGGTGGCGACGAGGCGGCCTTGTTTGCAGGCGACCTCTTCAATATGTACAAGCGTTTCTGCGAGACTAAAGGCTGGCAGGTCAGCGTCACATCGGTCAACGAGGGCGCTGTGGGCGGATACAAGGAGATAGACTTCGCCGTGACGGGTGACAACGTCTACGGCACGCTCAAATACGAGTCGGGCGTACATCGTGTGCAGCGTGTACCGGCCACCGAGACACAGGGCCGTATGCACACCAGTGCCGCCACCGTGGCCGTGCTGCCAGAGGCAGAAAAGTTCGAGGTACACATCGATGAAGGCGCCATCAAATGGGA
>Ga0256871_1001816_pt1 | contig 10508 bp, 7 predicted proteins | sample RumenRJG_07RNA_FD_185439 | JGI IMG/M metagenome (GOLD analysis project Ga0256871, IMG submission 185439) | Metatranscriptome of bovine rumen microbial communities from Lethbridge, Alberta, Canada - Rumen RJG_07 (Metagenome Metatranscriptome) | ecosystem: Host-associated > Mammals > Digestive...
CAACTTGGAATCTTGGGAGTGAAGTTTCTATGGAGAAGAATAAAACGATTGCGGTGGTGGGGCTTGGTTATGTGGGGTTGCCCCTGGCCCTGGCCTTTGCAGAACATTTTCCTACCATTGGATTCGATATCAATGAGGCCAAACTGGCCCTGTACCAAAAAGGAGTGGACCCGACCCGGGAGGCAGGGGATGCTGCCGTGGCAGCGACAACCCTGGAATTCACCGGGAATCCGGCCCGGCTGGAGGACGCTTCCTTCATCATTGTGGCCGTGCCCACCCCGGTGAGTGATGACCGGATGCCGGATCTGACTCCGGTGCGGTCGGCCAGCCGGACCGTGGGGCAGCACCTGCGCCCGGGGACCATCGTGTGCTACGAGAGTACTGTGTACCCCGGTGTGACGGAGGAAATCTGCGGACCCATCCTGGAACAGGAAAGCGGCCTCAAGGCCGGGAAGGACTTCCACCTGGCCTATTCCCCGGAACGGATCAACCCGGGGGACAAGGTCCATCGGCTGCAGAACATCCGCAAGATCATTTCGGGGGATACCCCGGAGACCCGGGACAAAGTGGCGGAAATATACAGCACCATCCTGGAGGCTCCGGTGTACCCGGCTTCCTGCATCAAGGTGGCCGAAGCGGCCAAGCTCATCGAGAACACCCAGCGGGACGTGAACATCGCCTTCATGAACGACGTGTCCATGGCCTGCCACGCCATGGGCATCGATACCCAGGAAGTCATCGACGCCATGGATACGAAATGGAACGCGCTGCATTTCCGGCCCGGGCTGGTGGGCGGCCACTGCATCGGAGTGGATCCCTATTATTACCTGTATGAAGCGGAGCGGAAAGGGTACCTGTCCACCCTGACCACGGTCAGCCGGCGCATCAACAGCCACATGCCCGATTATGTAGTGGCCCAGACCCTGCGGGAGATGATCCAGGGGAACCTGCGGGTGCGCCAGGCTCCGGTGGTGCTGTTCGGCATCACGTTCAAGGAAGACTGCCCGGATACCCGGAACTCCCGGCCCATGGACATCTATCACCAGCTGAAGGCCCTGGGGCTGCCGGTGCAGGTGGTGGACCCCCAGGCGGACCAGCGGACCCTGCCGGAGGACATCCGGAAGGATATGGTTCCCCTGGACCAGGTCCACAATGCCCAGGTGCTGCTGTTCGCCGTGCGGCATAAGGAGTTCCGGGCCCTGAAACGAAAGGATCTGGACGCCATGTATGCGCCGGACACGCCGGCGAAGATCCTCATCGATGTGGAGGGCATGTTCCATCGAGACGTGCTGGAAAAGGCCGGGTATCAGTACTGGAGGCTGTGATATGCATCTGAAGAAACATCTGCTGTACATCGGGCTGGCGCTGCTGATCCTGGGACTGTTCTATTTCTATGTGATTGCGGATATGTTCCACCCCAAACAGATCGCCACCTACGAAAATTTCACCGAGATTGGAGAAGAATACAACGCGGACCAGGAGCTGCAGCAGGCCAGAGCGAAGTATGCGGACTCCCAGGCCCAGGCCCAGATCCTGCAGGGCAGACCCCAGCCGGGGAAGAAGGTCATCGCCCTGACCTTTGACGGCATGGACAGCCGGGGGAACATGGAAGCCATTTTGAAGGCGCTGCAGAAGCGCGGCTGGCATGCCACGTTCTTTGTGGAAGGGTCCAACGCAGCCCGGGAAAGCACCGTGATCCAGAAACTGGTGCAGGATGACCAGGAACTGGGGAACTACAGCTTCGTGGGCATCGACAAAGCGGAGCGGCTGCCGGCGGACCGGCTGCTGGAACAGTTCGTGAAGACCCAGAAGGTATTACAGGTGACGGCCGGCAAACCGGCCACCCTGTTCAAGCTGCCGGATACCCGGTATCTGCCGGACCTGCTTCGGGCGGCTAAAGCCAGTGGTCTGGACTACGCCGTACAGAGTACGGTGACGGTGCGGCCGGCCGAACTGGCCCAGGAAGGGGCCTTTGAAAAGGTGCTGGCTCAGCTGCAGCCCGGGACCATCCTGTCTCTGCGGCTGGATCATCCGGTACCCCTGGTGAAAAAGACAAAGAAAGAGGCGGATGTGCCGGCCATCGACAAGCAGCCCACCATCAAGGACAGCGTCCCGGTTTCTGGCCAGGATGTACCACTGGTGCAGCTGCTGGAGCAGTTCTTTGATGTGCTGGCAGTCCAGGGGTATACAGTGGTGCCGGTGACGGCCCTGCAGTAGATAAAACTGCGGAGGGAAGGAATATGATGAGGATACAAGGAAAAAAGTGGGGATCCCTTCTAGTGGCGGGTTTCCTTTTGGGAATTTCAGTTTCAGGGGAGTGCGCAGTACCAGCCACTGCAGCAGAAACGATTCCGGCCGGATCTGAAGCCCAACTGCAGAAACTGGTGGATTTGAGACTGGTTACTTTGCCCGCGGGCTGCAGTACCGTGGAAGCAGGCCATTTCACCCGGGGAGAAATGACGGATTTGATCCTGCAGGCCATGGAACGGCTGGGCCTTGATGCCCGGGGCAACTGCCCTGTTACAGAACAAAGCAGACCTGGTATGGCCGAAACCCTGGCTTTGCGAAATGCGTTCCGGAAAGAACTGGAGAACAAGGGGATGGTGGATGATCCCATCCTTCTGAGGGGAACAAAACCTTCTTCAGAAGCCGGCGATGAGAAAAAAGATGAAGACCGGAAATATAAATTCAGTGCAGAACTGCGGTACGATTATGAACGGAACAGTGGCAACCGCCGCTGGGATTGGATGGACAGTGCCCTGAGAGCCCGCTTGTTTGTAGAGGCCAAAATCAATGACGACTGGCATGCGTTTGGCATGGGAGAAATCTACCATCATTTTACCCATCATCGGAAAAGAGATGACTGGATGGAGAACCGCCGGATCTATGTAAAGGGGAAAACCGGCATCACCACGGTAACCGCCGGGATGTACGGCCTTACCTTGGGGGAAGGGAACATCTACTCTTCTACAGCCAAGGGTGCCTCCTTTGCCTGGGGGGACCGTCCCCGCTATGAATTTTCCGGAGGCAGGACCAAGGCCAACGGGGATTTTGCCAGTTTTGGAATTAAGTATGATGAGGAACCTCGGTATTATGGGGCGGCAGTCCATTATTTCGGAAGGGACAACTGGGACCAGGGAAAGAGGACCATCTGGGATGCTTATTACAACATCGATCTGACGCCTCAGGTCCAGGCCGGCTTCATGCTGCTGGGAGCGGACCATGCCTTTGGGGATGGAAAATATGTGGGTTTTGTGACCCGGCTGTCCCATGGCAGCATCAAGAGCTGGATCAAAGGCAGCCAGGAATGGGATTTGCATTATTATTACCAGCCCTCTGGGACGTACATCGCACACACCATGTCCGGGCTTGCCGACTATATGAACGGCTTCAAAGGTCTGGGGTTCCAGTATCAGTATACAGTGATCCCCAATGTGGTGTTGAATCTGGAATATTATAACCTGCGGGAACTGGCCACCGGTGACAAAGGGCGGACTCTGTGGCTGGATGTGACGTATTTCATGGGCTGACGAGTTGTGGAAAGGAGCGAGGACCATATGCTGTCAGGCGAAAAGCGGAAAGCCCTGGTGCTGCTGTCCGTATTGCTGACACAGGCTATATACTGCCGGACAGGGCTGGCGGAAAAACAGACAGGGAAAACTTCAGAAGATATCGTACAAAACCCTGAAACAAGAGAAATCGATTATAAACAAACACCGGCCAGGAACAATCTGCCGGACTATCTGCAGGAAGCTGTCCTGCCGGATAAAATCGTACAGCCAAAAGAAGAAGTCCAGTATTCGCCTTCCAAACGGAAGCTTCCTAAGGGGATGAAGCAGGAGACAATCATCCAGTTGCTGCAGCAGAATGCCGGGCAGTTGGCGGTGGTGGAAGACAACCTTTATACTACAGCCCAGGCCGTCCCCTTCACGTTTACGGGTCTGACCCGGAAAGAAAGTGTCCTGGCCATGCTGCGAGCCCTGGACCAGGTCAAGGGTAGGGGAACCTTTTTTGCCACGGATAAGGAAATCCGCAATTATCCGGATACTATCCAAGCCATCAAGGACGCCGGGCAGGAAATCGGAATCTGTTTCTATCCGTTGAAAGGGGAAACGGTGTCGGATATCACGGCAGATATCCTGCGGACAAAGGAAGCTCTGCGTAACAACTTCCAGCTGGAATCTAATCTGGTGAAACAATCCTCCGGCCAGGTGATGCCGGAGACTCGGGAAGCGGCGGCGGCCACAGGCTGCCGACTGATCGGTGCCCGGGTGAATGTGGTACAGAGCCGGCATAAATCTTATACCAGTCCAGAAAAGATCCTTTCAGAGATTTACGGGCCGGGCGTGAAATCGGCTAACCGGGGTGGTATCATCCAGATCCGCCTGGACTGGTATGATGATCCGGAGATGGCAGCCAAGGTATTCCTGTATCTGAAACGGAAGAAAATCGATAACATTGCTTATAACGGATATGGAGATGTGAGCGGGGTAAATCCGGCCAACGATTCTGCCTATAAAATCGTCAGTGTAGGGGATATCCTGGCGGACAAGTCCCATCTGTGGCAGTATCCAGTGCCCCAGAAGGAATGGCTGCCCCAGCTGAAAATGCATCCCCTGATTTCACCGGAGGTCACCCATACGCAACTGGTGGACGAATTGCAGAAACGGTACATCGGTGAACCTTCCACCCGTGACCGGCAGAGCCTGGGCTTTTTTGCCAGGGATTTCGAGAAGCTGGATACCACAGCCTGTGTAAAGACAGAGGACCCGGTGATATTCTTCGGGTTCGATGACTGGGGGGATGATGATTCAGTGAACCATATCCTGTACGTGCTGCGCAAACACCATGTTCCCGGGAATTTCTTCATCCTGACCCACAATATGATCTACAATCCCAATCTGCTGCGGGCTATCGCTCTGGAAGGTCATGACATCGGCAGCCACACCAATCTGCACAAGCCTATGACTGTACAGAATCAACAGCACCGCAAGCGGGCCCTGGAAAGTTACGAGGAATACTATCGGGATGTGCAGACGTCCTATCAGCGGCTGGAACAGGTGGTGGGGGACCTGCAGCGGGCTAATGGACGCCCGGTACTGAACAAGTTCCTGCGGCCACCTACACTGACCATCAGCGAAGATGGGGTGCGGGCCATCCTGGCCAACGGCTTTGAATATATCATCAGCGGTTTTGGCATCGATGATTATGCGGCACCGGATCTGGCTACGGAAATCAAGCGCATGCGGGATGCCATGTATAAACAGGGCAAAGTGCGGAACGGAGCTGTGTTCGTTATCCATATGACCAGTACTGCCAAATATACCCCCATCGCCCTGGACGTGCTCCTGACCGAGAACGAGAAGAAGCCGGACGGGGATCCCACGAAGTTCAAGGTGGGGCTGCTGTCGGATTACCTGCGGGATGGATATTCCCAGGCCAAGAGTGAGAAACAGCTCCGGGAAGAAAAGAATTCAATCAAGTGGTGGTAAGCTATGGCAAAGAAAATCCATGGAGAAGTTCTGGAAGATATCCTCATGCGGGAACGACCGGACCGGCGTCTGCTGCCCCATGTGCCGGGCAGGCAGCGCAGCGGCCACAGCCGGCGGGCCCTGCCCGATGAGGTGCTGGAAAAGTACAGCTATCTGAAGTTTTCCAGCGGAGAGATGGCCAACGAGCGGTACCTGGTGGATTACCCGGTGCGCATCACGGCCGGGGGACGGGTTTTCCACGGGGTGGCCCAGGACATTTCCGTCACCGGCATGGGCCTTCTGGTGACCCCGGAGGAAGCCCGGCTGATGATCAAAGCGGGAAAAGCAAAGCTTTCCTTTGAAATCACGCCCGGTACCCTGCCCGAGGGTCTGGAAATGAAGGTGAAGGTGGACGCCCATGTGGTGCGGCCCACAGCGGACCAGCTGGAAGCAGACCTGGCCCGGCAGCAGGAAGAAGGGAAGAACCCGGAAAAAGTGCTGGTGGGCCTGGCCTTTGACCAGAACCTGCTGGACGTGAGCCAGCACAACAGCCGGTTCGACGTGCCCTTCGTATCCAGCCTGCTGGCCATCATCTTCCTGTGCATCGTCCTCATGCGGACGGAATCCATCGTCTATTTCAAATTCAACAAGTACCTGTACCTGTACAGCATCATCGCCAGTACGTTCCTGCTGATCAAGTACATCTTCGGGGCCTTCTACCGGCCGGTGAAGGTGGATCCTAACTATACGCCCGGCGTGACCATCATCGTGCCCTGTTTCAACGAGGAGACCTGGATCCGGCGGACCATCCTGTGCGCCATGGACCAGTTCTATCCGGCGGACAAGCTGGAGGTGCTGGTGGTGGATGACTGTTCCACGGACCATTCGGTGGAGAAGATCAAAGAGACCATCGACGAGATCAGGACGAAGGAAGGACCGGAGACGGCGGAGCGGGTCAGCTACCTGGTGCAGCCCGTGAACAAGGGCAAGCGGGACGCCCTAGCCCGGGGCGCCAAACAGGCGAAGCACGAGCTGGTGGTGTTCGTGGACAGCGACAGCTTCCTGGACCCCTATGCCATTTTGAACCTGGTGCAGCCTTTCAAGGACGCCCACTGCGGCGGGGTGTCGGGCCGGACGGACGTGGCCAACACCTACACGAACTCTTTGACGAAGATGCAGTCCGTGCGGTACTACATCGCCTTCCGGGTCATGAAAGCCGCCGAAGGGTTGTTCGACGCGGTGACCTGCCTGTCGGGCCCCCTGTCCTGTTACCGGAAGGACCTGGTGCTGAAGTACTCCGACGACTGGATCAACCAGCGGTTCCTGGGCCACAAGGCCACGTTCGGGGACGACCGGGCCATGACGAACTTCATTTTGCGCAATCATCATACGGATTATCAGGACACGGCCATCTGCTACACCATCGTGCCCAATGACTACGATGTGTTCCTGAAGCAGCAGATGCGCTGGAAACGGAGCTGGCTGCGGGAAAGCCTCATCGCCTCCACATTCATGTGGAAGAAGGAGCCCTTTGCCTCCGTGTCGTTCTACATGGGGGTGCTGGTTCCCATCGTGGCGCCGCTGTGTGTACTGTACAACCTGATCTACATCCCTCTGATCCACCGGATCTTCCCGTTTACGTTCATCTTCGGCATGTTCCTCATGGCCGGGCTCATGAGTGCCTGCCAGCTGCTGCTGCGGCGGAGCAGCACGTGGCTGTACGGCCTGTGGTTCTGCCTGTACTATGAACTGGTGCTGCTGTGGCAGATGCCCGTGGCCTGGTTCACGTTCTGGAAATCCACCTGGGGCACCCGGATGACGCCGGCGGATGTGGCCGAGGCGGAACGGAAGGCGAAGAAGAAAGCGGCGAAAGAGGCGCGGAAACAGGGAGGAGGCGATGGCCATGCTGGGAGATGAGGAATATACCCGCCAAAAAGACCGGCACAAGAAGAAACGGGCCATCGTCCAGGGCATCATCCTGGCGGTGCTGGCGGCCATCTGCATCGACGCCCTGTTCGTGTTCTCCACGTACAAACCCTATAAAGCGGATCAGGTGTCCAAGCAGGACAGGGGCTTCGTGGCCCTTTCCTATTTCGGGGTGGACAGGACAGGGACTCATGACCTGATCGGGTCCGACCTGCTGGATGAGCATCTGACCGCCCTCCAGCGGAACGGCTTCGTGACCATCACGGGGAAGGACATCGAGAATTACTACAAGAAGGGGCAGAACCTGCCGGAGCATGCCCTGTTTTTGAACTTCGAGGACGGCCGCCGGGATACGGTGGTGTTCGCGGAAAAGCTGCTGGAAAAGCACAACTACCACGGCACCGTGTCCACCTATGCGGACAACCTGAAGGGGGACGACAGCAAGTTCCTGCGGCCCAAAGAGCTGCTGGACCTGACGAAGCACGGGTACTGGGAGCTGGGCAGCAACGGGTATCGGCTGTATTTCATCAACGTGTTCGACCGGTGGGACCACTACCTGGGCAACATGAACCCGGTGATCTACTCCCACATGGCGTCGGTGCTGGGCCGGAAGTACAACCATTACCTGATGGACTACATCCGGGATGACAAGGACTTCCCGGTGGAAAGCTACCAGGCCATGAAGGACCGGATCACCGACGATTATACGATGCTGCGGGATACGTATACCGAAGACCTGGGCTATGTGCCCGCCATTTACACCCTGATGCACGCCAACACCAGCCGGTTCGGCAACCATCCGGACGTGAGCGCCGTGAACGAGAAGTGGATCCGGCAACTGTTCGCCATGAACTTCAACCGGGAAGGGTACAGCGTGAACAACCGGAAGAGCAGCATCTACGACCTGACCCGCATGGAACCCCGGGCCTACTGGCCGGTGAACCACCTGCTCATGCGCATCAAGGATGACGGCTACCCGGATATCCAGTTCGTGGATGGGGATCCGGATCAATATGCCCAGTGGAACGTGGAAAAGGGAGCGGCCGAGTTCAAGGACGAAACCATCTACCTGACCACGGACAGCAAGAAGAACGGCCTCATGGAACTGCGGGGCCATGACAACCTGCAGGATGTGCGGCTCACCGTGGACCTGAAGGGGAACCAGTTCGGCACCCAGAAAATCTACCTGCGGGCCGGGGACAAGCTTTCCCGGTACGTGGTGGTGGGCCTGGTGAACAACCACCTGGTGGTGGCCGAAAACAGCGGCGGGGCCGAGAAGACCCTGCAGGACCTGGATTTGCAGCTGTTCGACGGACAGCCCTACGATTCCGTGGAGCAGGACCAGAAGGCTGTGGCCGAGCAGGAGCGCCAGGTGATGCTGCGCTATGCCCCCAACACCACCGTGGCCCAGAACCAGCTGCAGCAGCTGCAGGACGTGCAGCAGCAGAAGGCGAAGACCGTGGAGGAGGGGTCGCCGGAATACCATCCCACCCTGAGTTATCACAAGCGGGGGAACCGGCAGCTGGAAATCGAGCTCCATGGCAACCTGCTGACTGTGAACGTGGACGGACGGCCTGCCCTGGCCAATGTGCAGGTGACCGTGACCGGCCCCGGGAAACTGATGCTGGAAAGCCGCTGGCCCGGGTATGGCTACAGCCAGACCAACCTGGCGGACGATGTGTACGACGGGGTGTTTGCCGGGCTGAAGGTACAGCAATGGGCACCGGAAAAGAGCGAAAAGACGGCGGTGTTCTACGACCTCCACTATAACGGCTGGAAAAAATACAAGTACAAAGCCCGCCTCCAGTATACGAAGGTATTGGACTGGGCACTGGGCTTCGTGAAATACAGGATGAGGTAAGGAAATGAAAAAATGGTTGAAAATCGGTTCCGGAGTGCTGGTGGGCTGTGCCCTGGCCGCGGCGGGGATCCTGGTGTCCCTGCTGCCGCCTCGGGTGACGTCGGCCAAACCCCGGCCCCAGCCCACGTTCAACAGCAATGCCTGGGTGGCGTCCTGGGATGCGAAGAACGGAATCAAAGAGGGAAAGCAGATCAGCAGCCAGCTGAACAGCCTGAGCTATTTCGGCGGAGCCCTGGACAGTGAGGGGAACGTGATCGTGCTGGGCCCGGCCCGGCAGTTCCGGAAGGAAGCTTTTCCCCGGTACAAGGTGACGGTGAAGAAGTATCTCACCGTGGTGAACGATGTGTATGAAAATCCCGAGGATGCCAAGGGGCAGACGAAGCTGAAGAATACGGACCTGCTCCAGACCCTGCTGGCGGATACGGCGGCCCGGAAAGCCCATATGGACAAACTGTTCGCTGCCGTGAAGGAGTACGGTTATGACGGGCTGGAAATCGACTACGAACGGGTATGGCGGAATCCTCTGGTGGCCTACCGGTATGTGAAGTTCATCCAGGAACTGAACCAGGAGGCGGAGGAAAAGAAAGTGCCCCTGCGGGTGATTTTGGAGCCGGAGGTGCCGGCCAACACCCTGGTGTTCCCGGAAGGACCGGAATACGTGATCATGGCCTATAATTTATACGGCCTCCATACCACGAAGCCCGGGCCCAAGGCGGACCTGGCCTTTGTGGACAAGGTCATGGGCAAGGTGCAGAACATGCCCCGGCCCCACAGCATCGCCTTTGCCACCGGCGGCTGCGTGTGGACAGAAGGGGAGAAGCCCCGGTTCGTGACGGAAAAAGAGGCCGTGGCCCTGCGGAAACAGCTGAAGGCCAAGCCCCAGCGGGACGAAAAGAGCCAGGCTCTGGTGTTCAGGGGCAAGGACAAGAAGGGCCGCCAGGTGGAAGCCTGGTACGCAGACGCCCAGACCCTGAAGGCCTGGAAATACAGAGCCCTCCAGCAGCAGACCGACGGCATCAGCCTGTGGCGGCTGGGAGGGAACGAGAGAATCAAGGAGTACTATCCGGGGATGGATGAAAAATAAGAGAGGTGCGAAAAGATTTTCGCACCTCTGGCTGATGGAAGGCGCTGTGAAACAATCATTCACAGCGCTTTTTGGGGCTATGTGTCATGGGTCATGAGTCGTGAGCCGTTGGTGGCCAGCTAATGCTGGCATAGAATATATAAATTCTTTGGAAGCCTGGTCATTG